>Ga0306912_1000572_pt1 | contig 20967 bp, 18 predicted proteins | sample AntRauFillE10628_FD_190443 | JGI IMG/M metagenome (GOLD analysis project Ga0306912, IMG submission 190443) | Saline lake microbial communities from Rauer Islands, Antarctica - Metagenome Filla E10 #628 (v2) (version 2) | ecosystem: Environmental > Aquatic > Non-marine Saline and Alkaline >... | reverse complement strand
CTCTCCATCCCTCCCTGTGTGACCCTCTCAATACCTCAATTAGCGGGGTGCAAAACTACAACCTTTTTTCCCTTCTAACCAAATAAATAAAGCAGTTTCTTTAAAGAAAAAATTATAAAAAGAGTAAAGGGCTGAGAATAAGCGGCATTAGCCGAAAATAAAAATCGCCAAAAACCAAAGTAAAGGAAGACTCTCCACCCAAAAAGCAGAATAGTAAATGGTATTGTCTTGATTTGAGAACACAATGAATCCTATTACGAGTAAATAGAGCACTATATAAAGACTGGCTAAATCCTCCCCACTCAAAACTAAAATCACCAAAGACAACAAACTCAATAATACTCCTATCACTTTAGTGTTTGTAATTCCTACCCACTGTGGAAGTGTTTTTAGATAAGGGCTATCGAGCTTTGTATCCCTAATTTCAAAAGGGATGGTAAGCGCTATAATTAGGAAAAATCTACTTGAGGCATAATATATAGTCTCCGTATCTAAGAGAGTATTACCTTGATCGGTTACAAAAAAAGGCAGACCCACTGTTGTCCCAGTCCACACTAAGGCGATAACAAATATCTTTAAACCACTCACATCTCTAAGGTTTTTTGTCTTTGGCAAAAGTGGCAATATATATAGTAGAGTTAAGATCCCCAAGCAGAAAATAAAAAGGAAGGTTTCAAGCGTCATTGCATTTAAAGTCATTACTAGCGGAATGAGAGATACAAGGGATAACATAACTATACCCTTCATTTCAGTAGTAATCGTTTCTCGCTGCACTTTTAGTAGAGGAAAGTATTTCACAAAATTGTAAGCTACTACTGTCGAGAAAAAAACGAACACCAATATATTGCTGCCTGCCTTCAAGCTGAAATTCAGAAAAGTCACCATTGTAAATGAGACAACAGCAAGCGCTACATGAAGACTTGAATTGATATAAAACCTAAAGGCTTGTTGCAAAAAATTCATACTTACAAAAGTAGAGTTTATTCAAGATAATTTTCTTTAAAACTTAACGATAGTCTATCCATCTTTAACAATCGTTTCATTTAAAATGATGTATTTTTGTGAGCAAATTTTTAAAGAATCTTCAATGAATACAGAATCATTTGCATCAAGACATATTGGTCCTCGTGGAAAGAGCATAAAAGAAATGCTTAAAGCCGTTGGAGCTGAGTCAACAGGACAATTAATCTACGAAACTATTCCAAACGATATAAAGTTGGAACAGAAATTAGACTTACCCGCACCGCTGACTGAATATGAATATTCTAAGCACATTAATTCTATAGCTCAAAAAAACAAAACTTTTAGATCTTATATAGGTCTCGGTTACCATGAAGCTATTTTTCCTGCAGTAATCCAAAGAAATGTTTTTGAAAATCCGGGATGGTATACCGCTTACACCCCTTATCAGGCTGAGATTGCTCAAGGTAGACTTGAAGCCTTACTCAACTTTCAAACCATGGTGGCTGATTTAACCGGCATGGAATTGGCCAATGCGTCTTTGCTCGACGAGGCTACGTCTGCTGCTGAAGCCATGAATTTATTGTATTCGGTACGAACAAGAGGGCAGAAAAAAAATAAGGTTGTTAAGTTCTTTGTTGGTGATAATGTGTTGCCTCAAACCTTAGCTTTATTGCAAACTAGATCTGAACCTCTAGCTATCGAATTGGTCGTTGGAAAATATGATGAATTTGATTTTGATTCTAGTTTCTTTGGTGCGCTAGTTCAATATTCTGGTAAATGTGGAGAAATTAATGATTTTGAAAACTTTACCAAAAAAGCAAAAGAAAATGATATAAAAGTAGCAGTCGCTGCTGATTTACTGAGCCTTGTTTTACTAGAAGCTCCTGGAAATTGGGGAGTTGACGTTGTTGTTGGAACCACACAACGCTTTGGAATTCCGCTTGGATATGGAGGACCACACGCTGCTTACTTTGCAACTAAAGAAGATTATAAACGAAGCATCCCAGGAAGGATTATAGGAGTTACCAAAGATCTTAATGGAGACACCTCTTTAAGAATGGCTCTACAAACCAGGGAGCAACACATCAAAAGAGATAAGGCCACTTCCAATATTTGTACAGCTCAAGTTTTACTTGCCATTATGGCTGGCATGTATGCAGTATACCACGGACCAGAAGGTCTTAAACACATCGCAAGTCAAATTCATAGAAAAACAGTAAGCCTATCAGACGCTATTGAAAAATTGGGATACTACCAAGTGAATAAACTTTACTTCGATACTATTCTTATAAAAGCTGATGCGGATAAGATTAAAGGTTTGGCTGAAAAAAAGGAGATCAATTTTTATTACCCAGATTCGGAGAGTGTTTCTATTTCTTTGAATGAAACCACCTCTTTTGGGGACCTCAACGATATTCTTGATATTTTCGGAGAAGCGAATGAGAAAGAAGCTTTAAAACTTCAAGACTTAAAAGAAGGTATTATTCCTTCTAGTGAATTGAGTAGACGGACGCAATTTTTGACCCATGATGTCTTCAACGTCTATCATTCTGAAACAGAGTTGATGCGTTACATCAAAAGGTTAGAAAGAAAGGATCTAGCTTTAAACCATTCCATGATTCCATTGGGGTCGTGTACCATGAAACTGAATGCAGCATCGCAAATGCTTCCTTTATCCAACCCACAATGGGGTAATATTCATCCATTTGTTCCTAAAGAGCAAGCTAAGGGCTATCAAGAAATTCTTAAAAGTCTTGAAGATTATTTAACGGAAATTACCGGATTTTCAGCAACCTCACTTCAGCCCAATTCTGGAGCCCAAGGAGAATATGCTGGTTTAATGGTGATTCGCGCTTATCATAAATCTAGAGGAGATTCTCACAGAAATATCTGTTTAGTGCCTTCTTCTGCTCACGGCACCAATCCTGCAAGTGCAGTTATGGCTGGAATGAAGGTCGTGGTAGTAAACGCAACCGATAAAGGTAATATCGATATTGAAGATTTAACGTCTAAAGTTGAAGAACATAGCGACAACCTAGCAGCCTTAATGGTAACTTATCCTTCTACACACGGCGTTTTTGAATCGGATATCAGAAAAATTACTTCGCTTATTCACGAACATGGCGGACAAGTCTATATGGACGGTGCCAATATGAACGCCCAAGTAGGCTTAACCAGTCCAGGAAGAATTGGCGCAGATGTGTGTCACTTAAATTTACACAAAACCTTTGCAATTCCTCATGGAGGAGGTGGCCCCGGAGTTGGTCCTATCTGTGTTGCAAAACAACTTGCTCCTTTTTTACCTAATAATCCTTTAATCGAAACTGGCGGGACTCAGGCTATATCTTCCATTTCTGCAACTCCTTTTGGATCTGCATTTGTATGCTTAATTTCTTACGCCTACATCAGAATGTTGGGAGAACAAGGGCTTAGAGAATCCACAGAATATGCTATTCTGAATGCTAACTATATTCAAGCTAGATTAAAAGGGCATTATAAAACCTTGTATTCTGGAGAAAGAGGAAGAGCTGCACACGAGATGATTATTGATTGTAGAGATTTTAAAGACTATGGTATTGAAGTAAAAGATATCGCCAAACGCCTTATCGATTACGGATTCCACTCTCCTACAGTTTCGTTTCCAGTAGCGGGAACTATGATGATAGAACCTACAGAAAGTGAAAGTAAAGCAGAATTAGATAGATTTTGTGAGGCTATGATTTCTATTAAAAAAGAAGTAGAAACTTGTACGATTGACAATCCTAATAATGTGTTGAAAAATGCACCCCATACGATGGAGATGCTCACCGCAGAACATTGGGACTTCGACTATAGTCGACAAACTGCTGCTTTCCCATTACCTTTTGTTTCAGAAAACAAATTTTGGCCAACGACTCGACGAGTAGATGAAGCATATGGTGATAGGAACCTCACCTGTACCTGTGCTCCAATAGAGGCTTATATCTAGAATTTATAACTGAAATATCATTCAAAACCTCCTTAAGCCAACTTTCCTTAAGGAGGTTTTTTTATATTTGATACATTTAAACCAAAACGATGACCTTATCCCAGACTGAAAAATTAAGACTCCTCGAGTTTACTAAAGATCATTACGTTGATTTTTATGATGTCAGATTACTTATTGCTAAAGATTTGGAGGACGACATTTTACAGCAAATGAAAGAAGATAAAACACTTTCTTTTGAAGAAGCCCTTCAAAATGCATTTGAGAAGTATGGAGTAATTGGATTCTCAGATGTTTCTGAAGATTATATGAAGAAAATCAATACCTACTTTTACAAAAAAGTGATTTTAAAAGTAGTTAAAGATGAAGTCTCAAAACCTAAATTTTGGTTTTTAGCAACCGCATGTTTTTTGATTATCTATTACGCGATAATGTCACTCGACTCTATGCCATTTGTACTTGCTGGTGGTTTCATCATATTAATTATATTAGGATTGATCTTCTATTTTCGTAAACTTCACAAGGAAATTAAAGGATTAAAGAAAAGAGACCACTACTATTATTTAGACCAACTTCTAGTGTCTAATAATTCAATTCTATTTCCATTTACTTACATGCCTTTAGTATTGGCTCCTCATATCGGTAGGCTTACTGAAACCCAAAGTTTATCTATGGCTATTTTAGCATTTTTTACGATGGTTTCATGTATTGCCTTCTACTTCATTTACTTCAGACTATATAAGAACCGATCAGAAATTCTAGATGAGTATAAAGAGAACTTTTTAAACAAAAAATTGGAATTAAAATTTGAAATTGTCTAAAATCAAATTCAGAATAGACTTTTGAAAGACTTTTAAATAGATTAAGTTTGCCGAAAAATTTACAATTAAGTTACATTAACAGTAACTTGCCATAAAACTTGTTCACGTATGAATAATATTAAAATTGTTGGTGTTGGAAGCTATATCCCAGATATAATCAAAAAGAATCAAGACTTTTTGAAAAGTGAATTCTTCAATCAAGATGAAACTGCTTTTGATGCTCACCCTGAAGTCATTATCAAAAAGTTTAAAGCTATTACTGGTATTGAGGAACGACGATATGTTGGTAGCGAACTAAACACATCAGACATAGCAACATTTGCCGCAGAAAAAGCTATAAAAAATTCAGGTATTGATCCAGAAACTCTAGATTATATTATCGTTGCCCATAATTTTGGAGATGTAGGTCACGATAAGCAACAGGCGGATACCGTCCCAAGCCTTGCTTCCCGGGTCAAAGAAAAGTTACAAATTGAAAATCCAAGCTGTGTGGCCTACGATTTACTCTTTGGTTGCCCAGGTTGGATAGAAGGCTGTATTCATTCCTTCGCCTTTATGAAAGCAGGGATGGCTAAGCGTTGCTTGATTATTGGGGCAGAAACCCTTTCGAGAGTAGTGGATCCCAATGATAGAGATAGTATGATTTACTCTGATGGTGCTGGTGCTACCATTTTTGAGAATACCGATTCCTCTGGTGGTATTTTAGCACACAAAACAGCCACCTACGCTAGGACAGAGGCCAATTATATTTACTTTGATAAATCCTTTTCCCCTAAACGCGCAGATGATCGAGCCTACATAAAAATGTACGGTCGAAAAATCTATAATTTTGCATTATCTAAAGTTCCTGAAGCGATGAAGGCGTGTTTAGAAGAAAGTGGCAAATCTATTACTGATTTGAAAAAAATCTTTATCCACCAGGCTAATGAAAAGATGGACGAGGCTATTGTCCAGAGATTCTATAAGCTGTTTGACAAAGAAACGCCTTTAGACATCATGCCGATGAGCATCAATAAACTTGGAAATAGCAGTGTGGCTACCATTCCTACTTTATACGACCTATATTTAAAAGGAGATTTTAAACACGAAAGTTTAAAACCAGGAGATACCATTATGTTTGCCAGTGTTGGTGCAGGGATGAACATTAATGCTATAGTCTACGAAATTTAGACTTCCCATGTACGAAAAGCATTACCCAGAAAAGCGTTTCAACATGACCATGGAGTTTTTAAAAACTCATGCTCCACCTTCTTGTAAAGTTCTTGACCTAGGAGTTGAAAATCCATTTTCGAAGTTAATGTCTGCTGAAGGCTTTTCTATTGAAAATACTAAAGGTCAAGATTTGGATGTAGATCAAAGTCAACTTTTATCTTCTTCAGCAAAAATAACGACTGCTTTTGAAATTTTTGAACACCTTTTATCTCCATTAGAAGTTCTAAAAAGCATACAAAGTGAGCACCTATTTGCTAGTGTTCCACTCAAACTTTGGTTTTCGAAAGCCTATCAAAGTAAAACTGATCCTTGGGATAGGCATTATCACGAATTTGAAACTTGGCAATTCGATTGGCTGTTAGATAAAGCAGGCTGGGAAATCATAGACTCTAAAACCTTTACCCATCCAGTCCGCAAAATTGGCTTTAGACCTTTACTTAGGCTAATTACTCCTAGATATTACTTGGTATATTGCCAAAGAAAATCTTAAGCCGTGAACATCGTCATTATTATTCCTGCCTATAACGAAGAAGCCCATATTGAAAAGTGCTTGACCTCACTGGTAAATCAAAGCTATTCGGCAAAACATATTTTGGTGGTCGATGATGGGTCTACAGATAAAACACCCGATATTTTAAGTAGCTTATGTTCTATCTACGAGAATCTAAACTACGTATCGAGAGAAAAAAGCTTTAGCCATGAACCTGGAAGTAAAATTGTAGAGGCATTTAACTTTGGACTATCTCGTTTAGCTAGCTCCTATGATATACTTTGTAAGTTTGATGCAGATCTTATTTTTCCAAATCATTATCTAGAAACCTTACGTAAAGCTTTTGAAGCGAACTCAAAACTCGGCATGTTTGCAGGCTTTTGTAGTATCGAAAATAATGGAGTCTGGCAGATTGAAAAATTAACCAATCCAGATCATATTCGAGGTGCCTTAAAATCTTATCGCCAGAATTGCTTTAGAGATATTGGAGGCTTGACTTCTGCTATGGGCTGGGATACGATTGATGAGATGAAGGCAAGATATTATAGATGGGAGGTAGAAACCGATAATACACTTGTTGTAAAACATCTTAAGCCTACTGGGCTGAATTACTCTAAAAGTCTACCAATAGTTTTTGGAATCTCACTGTTCAGAATGCGATATAGTTTCGACTTAGCCTTTTTAACCTGTTTTAAAATGGCCCTGAATAAAAATGAGCTGAATTTTTTCTATAAAGCAATGCTGGCTTATTTAAAATCGAACTCCAAAAAAAACTCCTTCTTAATCAATGAAAAAGAAGGAAACTTTATTAGAAAATATAGATGGCGTAAAATTAAGCAGCGCTTATTTTAATACCTCAGAAATAACCTTTCCAGTGGCACCATTAGGAAGTGCAATTCCTAATAAAGCTGAAATGGTGGGAGCGATATCAGGAATGTGATACCTATTATAGGTTTTACCTTGTTGGATACCATTTCCAAACATCAACAGTGGTGCTTGGGTATCGTAATTATTTCCACTACCATGTGTCGACCCTTTTCTTGAGTATGATATATACGAGTTCTGAAGAACATAAACCACATCTCCACTTCGCTTCTGGTGAAATCCTCTCAAAATAAGTTCGGCGGGATTGCCACTAAAGCCACTATGCTCGAGCATTTCCCTAGTGTAGACTTTATCGATATTTTGGTATTGTAGCAAGAAGTGCTTGATTTCATTTTGAGCAGATACAAAATCAGCATAGGTTTCAAACTTAGAGTCCTCTAAGAAAATTTGTTGGTTCTGTATTTCCTCTACAATATCAACAAGCCCTAGGTTCTCACTCAAATGAGCTTCTAAGGCGCTTTGCATCTCCCCTGTTTCGAAATATCCAGCAGGGATTTTATTATCTTTTAGAAATTGGGGAACATGAACAGCCCCATGATCTGCCGTTAAAAATAAGGTGTAATTTCCTTCCCCTACTTCTTTGTCCAAAAACTTAAGCAACTCAGCAATACTTAAGTCCAACCGGATATAAAGATCTTGGATTTCCTTGGAATTCACTCCAAAATTATGTCCGGTATAATCTGGGCTAGAAAAACTTAAAGTGAAAACGTCTGTAAATTCATCTTGACCTAGCTTTTCATTTTTAATAGCTTCTTTTGCAAAATCTAGAAGCAAATCGTTTCCAAATGGTGTTGGTCTTATAACGCCATAGTCACCATTGTCTTTAGCTAATTTCTTAAGGTCGTAGGGAAATGTAGCTTCTTCTTTTCCTTTAAAACCGTTTTCATACTTGTTTTTATCTGCACCACTTTCAGTATAAGTAGAAATATCCTTAAGTGTATTCCATTCTTTAAGGTAACTTTTTGTTGTACCAGAGCTATTGAAATCCTTCACCCATTGTGGCAAGTCTTTCATGTAATAATCACTTGTAATAAAGTCACCACGATCATATCCTGCAAACCAATAAGCTGCATTGGCAGTGTGACCGGCAGGTAGAATTGCACCTCTATCCTTTAAGGAAACACCAATAGTCTTCCCTCTAAATTGAGTATGTAATCGGTTTTGATCCGCAAAACTAGTGGTTAACATGCGTTGGGGAGACATTTTCCCAGCTCTGTTATCTGGCTCGATTCCAACGGCGTTCACTGAAGGATCTGAGGCACAATACACGCTGGTTTTCTCAAATTTATCGTACCAGTTATTTGCAATAATACCGTGATTCATAGGACTTGTTCCTGTATATATTGAGGCATGACCAGGTCCTGTATAGGTAGGCACATAATCGAAATGAAAGTTTTTCATTTCAAAACCTTCTCTCTGCAGGCGCTTAAAACCATCTTCAGAATAGTGATTTTCAAATTTAGTTAGGTAGTCGTAGCGCATTTGGTCAACGACTACACCAATAACCAGTTTAGTGTTTTGTTGTGCAAAAAGACTTAAGTGGGTCATTAGAACTAATAGAAGGCTAAATCCAATTTTCATGATATTAATTTTTCGTACAAATATAGGAAGTTGAAGAGGTTTTAAGTTTATGCTTTAGTTAAATTGAATCCTCATGTTTTTATTCTATTTTTATCAAAAATTTCAAAAAGGCTTAGAGCGAATGCTATCAAATTACATCAAAAGTATAGGTCAATACTTCATAATGATTTACGAAACCTTTAGAAGGATGACTAAAACTTCAGAATTGAAGAGGCTCATTCTACAAGAGTTGGATGATCTTATCATTAGTTCTTTAGGGATAGTAGTCTTTATTTCATTCTTTATAGGAGCAGTTATTGCTATTCAAACAGCTTTAAACTTTTCTAATCCTTTTGTCCCCAAATCATTAATCGGATTTGCAGCGAGACAGTCTATTATCTTAGAATTTGCTCCTACGTTTGTCGCTATTATTATGGCTGGTAAAGTAGGATCTTATATCACCTCTAGTATTGGTACTATGCGAGTTTCAGAACAGATAGATGCCTTGGAAGTGATGGGAATAAACTCTTTAAATTACCTTGTTTTTCCCAAAATTATTGCCATGTGCATGTTTCCATTTGTCATTGCGATCTCTATGTTTGTTGGAATCATAGGAGCTTACACAGCGAGTGTTTATGGTGGATTTTTAAGTTCAGAACAATTTTTAGCAGGGCTTCAAGAAGACTTCATACCTTTTCAAGTCTTCTATGCCTTTTTAAAGTCATTTATTTTTGCGATTATTTTAGCCACAGTTCCTGCTTTTCATGGATACTATATGAAAGGAGGCTCGCTAGAAGTAGGTCACGCAGCAACCACCTCCTTTGTATGGACGAGTGTGATTATTATTTTTATGAATTATTTCATCACCCAATTGTTATTAAGTTGATATGATAAAAGTCGAAGATTTACATAAGTCTTTTGAGGATTTAGAAGTTTTAAGAGGCGTCAATACTACATTTGAAAAAGGGAAGACCAACCTCATCATAGGTCAATCTGGCTCAGGAAAGACTGTTTTCTTGAAGTGCCTACTTGGTTTGTTCACTCCCGATAAAGGAACCATTCTATATGACGGTAAAGCTTATCAGAACTTTTCCAAAAATGAAAAAAGAGAGTTGAGCAAACAGATGGGGATGGTGTTTCAAGGCGGAGCCTTATTTGATTCTATGACTGTTGAAGAAAATGTGGTTTTCCCATTAAAAATGTTCACAAAGATGACCAAAGGCGAAATGAAAAATCGGGTTGAAGAAGTCTTGGATAGGGTGAATCTGGTAGATACCAACGATAAATTTCCTTCAGAGATTAGTGGAGGAATGCAAAAGCGAGTTTCCATAGCAAGGGCTATTGTTAACAAACCTAATTTTTTATTTTGTGATGAACCCAACTCGGGTCTTGACCCAAGAACAGCTTCTGTCATCGATAATCTTATTCAAGAAATTACTCATGAAAACGATATCACAACAGTGATAAATACACACGATATGAATTCGGTATTCGAGATAGGTGAAAACATCCTCTATTTGGAAAACGGCCTAAAAGCATGGGAAGGCAATAAAGACAATATTTACAAGACTGATAATCAGAAATTAACTGACTTTGTTTATGCCTCAAACTTATTCCAAAAAGTAAGAGTTACGCAAAGAGAAGGACTTTAGTTGATTGATTGTACTGAAATATTTTCCAAGCTCAATTTATAAGACAACCACTCTTTCAATTTATTGAGTTTCATTTTCTTCTCTTCTAAATCTATTTCAGCGTTCCATTTGATACTAAATGTTGGGATCGTATCCATATTTTCGAAGTTCGACTTGATGACATCAGCATAACTCACCTCTACTACATTATCGTAATTCAATTGAATCTCTTGCGCTAATCTATCGAATTTTACAATCCTATTGCTTTTCTGCATTGTTCTTAACTCGTAACGTAAATCTTCTATTTCGGCTTTAGACATGGCCAATTCTAAAGAATCGCGTTTTTTTAATTCAACCATATATTTAAGCTGATCAAAATTTTCGGAGTTTTCGTTTTGAAGGACTTTAAGCTCAGTATCTTCTAAATGAGGATAGTTTTTTAGCTTGTCTTTCCACAATGTGATAACTTCACTTGGAATTTCTTTTCCCAAAAAAGAAGCCTCTATAGTTGGGAAAATTCCAGAATTATAAGAAATCACTGTTGAATTTTTTTGAAGAAAAGACTGTTTGTAATTCTCTAGTTCTTCTTGGACAAAAGTGTTGGCATTATTGGTAAAGTAGGATTCCTTCAATAAATTATAAAACAAATATATACTGGGTATCATAACAATAATAGCAATTGAAGAGGCAATCTGAGCGATTCTTTTCCTCCTTAGTGAATTGGCATATTTCACTAAAGGGAATCTTAAAAATTTTGACACTACAAACGTAGTTAAAGCTATAAAAATAGTATTGATGGTAAACAAATACATGGCTCCACCAAAAATACTTAAGTCCCAAACGGCCAAGCCATAACCTGCCGTACAAAGAGGGGGCATCAAAGCGGTAGCAATAGCCACACCAGAAATAACGGTAATGATAGTTCCTCTTTTTGCCTTAGCTATGATTAAAGCTAACCCACCAAAAATAGCGACTAAGACGTCCAGAATTGTAGGGTATGTTCTAGCTTCTAGCTCTGGTGTTAACTGTGTTAAAGGAGATAACTGGAAATATAGAAAGGCGGTTAGTAAACTTAAACCCACCATCACACCAAGATTAATGAGTGATCTTCTTAAGGTATCCACATCATTAATAGCAACAGAAAAACCTAGCCCAACTATAGGCCCCATAAGAGGAGAGATAAGCATCGCTCCAATAACGACAGCAGTACTACTAACGTTCAAACCTATTGAGGCGACAATAATAGAGAATATTAAAATCCATGCCGTGTGGCCTTTGAAGGGAATGTCTTTAAGGATAGCCTCCATAGTAGCTTCCCTATCGGTATCATGTGATATATCCAAAAGCTCATAAAGAAAATGCTTTATGCTGCCATAAGACTCTTTTAAACTGCTTTTTACCTTTTCTGATGACTCAGCATTTGAATCATTCTCGGTGTTTTCTGAGGTTTTGTCGTTGTTGTCTTCCATAAGTTAACCAAGGTTTTCTCCAAACTTGCCCATCACTAAGTTACGGATTGTTTTAATGTCTTGTTCATCCTTTTTAGGAAGTATGACAAGGATGTCTTCGTTCTCTAAAACTATATGGTCATTTAAGCCTTTTATAATGGCAATTTTACCTTTTGTGGTTCTCAGAATATTATTAGACGAATCTATGAATTCAGATCTAGCGTTAATACTTACATTATCATGGGCATCTTTATCCAATTGATCGTGTAGAGAGCCCCAAGTCCCTAAATCACTCCAATCGAAACTAGCTTCGATGACGCCAACACGTTTTGCCTTTTCTAGAATACCATAATCGATAGAAATACTTTCAGAATTAGGATAATTGCCTTTTAAAAAGGCTTCTTCGTCGGTAGTGTTTAATGTTGACCAAGCCTGTTTAAATAAATTAAACATATCGGGAAGGTGGTTTTGAAACTGCTCGATAATAAAAGAAGTCTTCCAGATGAAAATACCTGCATTCCACAAATAATTTCCTTCTTTCAAAAAAGACTGTGCTGAGGCATAATCAGGTTTTTCAGTAAACTTTTCTACAGACTTTATGTGGTCTTCGCTATCCTTATCATATTTAATATATCCATAGCCTGTATTAGGAAATGTAGGCGTAATCCCCAAAGTCACCAAGAGATCTTTATGAAAACAGGCTTCAAAAGCTTTATTAACGTCTTCAGCAAAAGCCTCCTCATCCTCTATCCAGTGATCGCTGGGAGCAACGATCATACTAGCCTTAGGGTTTTCCTTATTAATTTTAAGGGCAGACAGAAGAATACAAGGAGCTGTATTCCTCATCGCCGGCTCAGCAATTATTTGTTGCCCTGAAACCTCAGGAAGCTGTTCGGTAACTAAACCTACGTAGTTGGTGTTGGTAAGAATAAAAATATGATCTTGAGGTACAATCTTATTTAGTCTTAAGAAGGTTTGTTGGAGTAGTGATTTTCCTGTCCCTAGCATGTCTTGAAACTGCTTGGGATAAGCCGTTCTACTCACTGGCCAAAAGCGTGAGCCTACTCCACCTGCCATAATCACGGCATATTTATCTTTTTCATCCATAAAATTATACTATTTTAAAAGGTCTACCTCAGCATTAGGTTGAAACACATAAACTTTACCCGTATTCACTTCTTGGCATTCGTATCGCTTTTGAATCCTTCTCCCTTTTTTAAACATCCTACCATTGTGAATTTTGAAAATGCTACCTACAGGTATTTCAAATATAAAGTTTTTATCATTGGATTTATCATAGCGCTTAAGGCTTAAGGAAAGCCTTGCATCTGTATCGCTACTGGCCGTTGGTTTTTTGAAATGTCTCGCTAATTCTGGCAGGATATCGTTGGGAAAAATTTGAGGATGAATAAATGGCAACATCAATTTTTGAAACGTGTTTTTCCACTCTGGTCCATGAGGTTTAATCGAAAATCCATAAGACTTAAAAGCGATTAGGTGAGCGACTTCGTGAACCGTGGTAATTAAAAATCTATATTTATTGAGATTCGCATTCACGGTTATCTGATGAAATCCATCGGGTTTTAATCTATAGTCCCCATGTTTAGTTTGCCGTTGATTAACTATTTTCAGCTGTATATTATAGGCCTTAATCATACCTAAAATGGGGTCAACTGAACGCTCTGGCAAATATTTCTGGAGGGTGTCTTTCATTCAAAAATTAGGGTGTTGAACTAGAAACTTGCAGTAATTTCCCATTGTAAAACTGCTGACCTTTTTCAGAAAAGTCCTTGATATAGTTAGCCATTTCTAAGGCAGAATTGGGGGCTTGCAAGCCAGGAAAAGCTTCTTCGAGCATTTCCGTCTGCACTGCACCTAAAGCTAAGACGTTGAAAGACGGCCCATTTTCTTTATATTCTTCTGCCAATAGCTCTGTTAGGGTTATTACTGCTGCTTTGCTAGAGCTGTATGCTGCTAAGCCTGGGAATTTCATACTCCCCTGTACTCCACCCATACTACTAATAGTGACTACATGGGTTTTAGAATTCATGAGAGGTAACAGGCGGTGAGTCAAATCAAAAACTGAAAACACATTGGTATCATATACTTTCTTGACGTCTTGCATGACTGTGTCTTTAAATTCTTGTTTTAAAAACTGACCTGCATTATTAATAAGAATATCTAAAGTTTGAGTGTGAGATTGAATTTCATTTACAGCAGCTTCTACACTCGAAGATTCACCTAAATCACAAGATAAAGCATGAACATTTTGTAAACCAAGTTGTTTAACCGGCTTTTCATTTCTGGATAACGCAAATACGGTATGACCTTCAGAAGCAAAAAGCTTAACTAGCTCAAACCCTATTCCTCTACTAGTGCCTGTGATGACAATTGTTTTTGACATTAATTTAATTTTACGGTGTTTTCTTCAGAATTTATCAATTGAAGCACACCAGGCTTGAGATCCTCTAAAAGCTTTAGGTAAGCATTCACATCGAGTTCTTCAAATTCATCGTTCACATGATGGTAATACTCATAATTGGTAAAGTCGAATGTGCAAATGGTTTGAGCAGGCACATTAAAAACTTCAAAAAACGGATAATTATCACTTCGTTTGAAAAGACCATATTGAGCAGCTTGAGGAAGAAATCCTAAAAATTGGTCTTCGCCTTCATAATAACTATTAAAGACCTCAGCTAAATTTGAAGTCTCATATCCAGTAACATAGGCTCTATAGTCCTTGTCTTTCATCTGAACGCCAAGCATTTCGATATTAAAAACAACATAAGGCTCGACCTCTTGAGATTTCATTTTTTCAGCTAAATGTCTAGAGCCTACCAAACCTTTTTCTTCAGCAGAGAAAAGAGCAAAAATGACGTCCCTTTCCAAGTCTTGATTCGCTAAAAATTTCGCCAGCTCTAGGACAGCTACTGTACCAGATGCGTTATCATTTGCACCGTTAGCAATACTATCTGTCTCTACCGGCTCAATAATACCAATGTGATCGTAATGAGCACCTATCACAAGAGGCTTTAAGTTAGCGTTGGTTTTTGAAGATTTCAAAACTCCGACTACATTGAAACCGTCCACTTCTTTTAACTTGAAAGAGTCACGATACGTTTCAAAATAAGGTTGAACGCCAAAACTTTTGAAGGCTTTTTCGATATAAGAAGCAGCTTCATCAATCTCTTCGGAACCTGTATCTCGGCCTTTCAATTCATCTGAAGATAAATAATCTAAAGCTGTTGATGCTGAATACTTGAATTGTACAGTATCAATTTCTTTTGAAACTTCCTTTTTTCCTTCTTGTCCTGAAGTCTTACAAGAAGTGGCTAAAAGGGAAACCACGCAAAGTAATAGTAGTATTTTTTTCATAAGGTGAATATAAAAAAAACTGCCTTTAAAGACAGCAATATCCGTCTAAAAAGGCAGTGAAAATTTTAATTATTTTAAATCTAAGCGAGCATAGTCACTGGATTTTCCAAATACGTTTTAAGAGTTTGTAAGAATTTTGCTCCCGTAGCTCCATCTACAGTCCTGTGATCACAAGCTAAAGTTAAAATCATGGTGTGTCCTACCACAATTTCACCTTTCTTAACCACTGGCTTCTCTACAATAGTACCTACGGATAAAATGGCAGAATTGGGTTGGTTAATAATGCTTGTAAATTCAGTAATTCCAAACATACCTAAGTTGGATACCGTAAATGTACTGCCCTCCATTTCGTTAGGCTGTAATTTTTTATTTTTTGCTTTACCAGCGAGGTTTTTTACATTGGAGCCAATTTGAGTTAAACTCTGTTGATCTGCAAATTCCAATACAGGAACAAGCAAACCTTCGTCAACCGCTACAGCTACACCAATGTGAATATGTTTTGCTATTTTGGTTACCTCACCATCCCATGATGAATTGACTTGAGGGTGCTTTCTCAAGGCCATCGCAGACGCTTTAATCACAAGATCATTGAAGGAAACTTTAACGTCTGGCATTTCATTGATATGGATTCTGGAAGCCATCGCATTTTCCATATCCACCTCAATATTGAGGTAATAATGAGGAGCAGAATTTTTAGATTCTAACAATCGTTTAGCAATCGTTTTCCTCATTTGAGAGTTTTTCACATCTTCAAATGACTCTTCCCCAGCAGGAGTATACACTTCAGCTACTGGTGCAGAAGGTTCTTCTTTTGGTTCTTCTTTGGAAACTTTTTCAGTTTTAGTTTCGGCCGGCTGCTCCGAAGGCTTGAAGTCTTCAACATCCTTCTTAACTATTCTTCCATGATCACCAGATCCACTTACCTTTCTAAGGTCGATGCCTTTATCTTCAGCAATTTTTTTGGCCAAAGGAGAAGCTAATATTCTTCCTTGTTCGTCTGTATTATCTGCAATTTCATCACCGTCTTCTTCCTGTGATGTAGGTGCTTCAGGAGCATCTTTGGTCTTCTCGGAAGATGATTTACTTTCTTTATCTGATTTAGAATCAGGTTTTGATTTTGAACTTTTTCCTTCCTTTTTAAGAGATTTTAAAACTTTATCAACGTCTGTTCCTTCTGGTCCTATAACCGCAAGAACATCATCAACTGGTGCAGATTCACTTTCATCTATACCTATGTAAAGAAGTTTTCCAGAATAGAAAGATTCGAACTCCATCGTAGCTTTATCGGTTTCAATTTCAGCTAAAATTTCACCTTCTTCTACATCATCCCCTACTGACTTTAGCCAAGTGGCGACTGTTCCTTCTTCCATAGTGTCACTTAGCCTTGGCATAGTAACTACCTCTACTCCGTCGGGAACTTCGGCATCGTCATCGTCATCACCGGTGTCTTCACTTTCCTCTTCTTTTGAAGTGGATTCTGTAGAATCCTCTTCTTTAGGATCTTCAGATTTTTCATCAGAGGACTTTTCTTTGCCAGAGTTTTTAATAAGATCGCTTATATCTTCTCCTTCTTCACCAATAATGGCTAAAAGTGTATCAACAGGAGCTCCTTCACCCTCTTCAATTCCAATATGCAAAAGCACACCATCGTGAAAAGATTCAAACTCCATCGTTGCTTTATCAGTTTCGATTTCAGCTAAAATATCGCCTTCCTCTACCTTATCTCCTTTTTGTTTTAGCCATTTAGCAACAACACCTTCTTCCATGGTGTCACTAAGTCTTGGCATATTTATTACTTCAGCCATCTAGATTATAATTTATGAGAAATGAAAGGATAGTCTTCTTGTTCGTAAACAACATCGTACATGACGCTTTTGTCTGGGTAATCTGACTCGTCGGCAAATTTTTCACATTCTTTGACTTTGTCTTTTACGCGCTTGTCAATGGTCTTAATATCATCTTCGCTGGCATATTTTTTATCTAAAAGCGTTTTCTTCACTTGGGAAATAGGATCAATTTTTTGATACTCCTCTACCTCGTCTTTTGTTCTATATTTTTGAGCATCACTCATAGAGTGACCTCTATAACGATACGTTTTTAAATCGAGAAAAGTAGGTCCTTTTCCTGCTCTTGCTCTAGTAATCGCTTCATCAAGAGCTTCAGCCACCTTAGTAGGATTCATACCATCTACAGGCCCACAGGGTATTTCGTGACCTAAACCTAATCTCCAAATGTCTTCGTGGCTAGAGGTTCTTTTTACTGAAGTTCCCATCGCATAACCGTTGTTTTCAACACAAAATACTACTGGCAGGTTCCAGTTGGCAGCCATATTAAGAGTCTCATGAAGAGAACCCTGTCTGGCAGCACCATCTCCTAAAAAACACAAAGTCACTGCGTTAGTATTGAAATATTTATCTGCAAATGCTAGACCTGCTCCCAAAGGAATTTGTCCTCCAACAATACCATGACCCCCGTAAAAACGATGTTCTTTAGAAAAAATGTGCATCGATCCACCCAAACCTTGAGAGGTTCCAGTTTTTTTTCCGAACAATTCTGCCATAACCCGTTTTGGGTCTACACCCATACCAATAGGTTGAACGTGGTTTCTATACGCCGTAATCATTTTATCTTTCTCCAAATCCATTACATGAAGAGCGCCAGCCAGGATAGCTTCTTGTCCATTATATAAATGTAAGAAACCTCTTACTTTTTGCTGAATATAGACTTGAGCTAACTTATCTTCAAATTTCCTCCAAAATAGCATGTCTTCATACCATTTCAAATACGTCTTCTTTGTTATTTTTTTCATTTACAGCCTAATTTTATTTCCTCTTATTTATCGAAAATCGAGTTACAAAAGTAATACTTTATGTAAGAATTGAAAATTCTTTGAGGACTATTAACTTTAAAGAAACTTATTATTAAACGCTAGAGGCAAAATGTCTAGTAGAGCATCTACTTTTATAACTTTACCAGCCGTTCCAGTAAAATATATTTCTATAGGTTGATCTTGCTTTTGCTCGTATTCGGCAATAGCCTGTCGACAAGCTCCACAGGGAGCTATAGGTTCTAAAACGTCATGCTTTTCTGAAGTTGCTGAAATGGCAATGGCTTTAATAATAGACTTGGGATAATTTGCTCCAGCTGCATAAATGGCTGTTCGCTCTGCACATAGCCCAGAAGGAAATGATGCATTTTCTTGGTTACTACCTGTCACCACTTCTCCAGTATCCAAAATCAATGCAGCGCCAACCTTAAATTTTGAATAAGGAGCATACGCAGTATCTCTAGCTTCAAAAGCACTTTTCATGAGGTTTTGAATAGACAATGGGAGCTCCTCTATACCATCAAAGATTTGAATAGTTGTTTTCAGTTCTTTTTCTACCATAATTTTTTATATCATTTAGACAAAAAAAGCATCAATTCAATTGATACTTTTAAAGCTTTTTTTATCCTTAATTATAACTAATATTCTATATAAGTTCCGTCTCCGATATTAAATGTAAGACCAAACCTCAAGGTTCCTTCCAATGGATTTTGGACCGTAGAAGTCGAAAACAAATAAGAGGCGTCTATATTGATGGTTGAATATTTAAAACCTGCCCCCATAGTTACAAATTTTCTAAAGCCTTTGTCTCGAGATTCATTAAAATAACCCAATCTTAACGCAAAGCTATTTTCAAACCAATACTCTGCGCCTAGAGCCCAAGTGATTTCTCGAAGTTCTTCTGAAATCCCATCAGGAGCATCTCCCCACGATGAGAAAATCGCTGAAAATTCATTTTGACGACTATAATCTAAAAATGCCTGTTGAGCTTCAGGGGTTAACATACCGTTTTCAATCTCGAATACAGGCGGTGTAGGCACTAATAACTTGTTAATCTCTAAATGAACACCAATAGTATTGGAAGCATCTAAAATAAAGTCAAAACCAGCACCCGCTTTAAAGTTAGTTGGCAGAAAGTTTTCATCTCCAGCATCATCATACTTTATTTTGGGCCCGATATTACTTATAGATAAACCACCTCTCCAGCGGCCGTTAAAATCTTTATAAAACTTCTCCTCACTTCTATAAAACATAGAGATGTCTGCTCCAAAACTGCTCGCTCCAGAAGCATCTGCGATTCCAGTTGGAATCCTCAAATTGGAGTTGATAAAACGGCCTGTTACAGCCATAGAGAATTGTTCACTTAATCGCAAAGAGTAACTTAGATCAATAGCAAACTCATTTGGAGATTCAATTCTAGGAATTTGCTCTGCAGTTTGTCTTAATTCAACTTCACCTAAAGCAAAATATCGTATACTAGCTGCAAAAGCACTTCTTTCATCAATCCTATTAAAATAGGAAAGATTTGCTAGATTTATATCATTTACAAGCTCTCTTAAGTAAGGTGTATAGGACAAACCTATCCCCATTTTTGTTTCTGAAAAAGCATACTTTGCAGCGTTCCATTGCTGAGAAAAAGCATCGACTCTAGTCGCCACCCCTTGATCTCCCATACCAGAAGACCTGGCGTCTGCAGCAATAAGAAGAACAGGGACTCCAGTAGTGATGACTCTACGATCGTCTTGAGCTTGTAAAGTGTTGCTTAAATATAAAACGGCGATTAAAAATAATGGTATTGATTTCATATGAAGTTTTGAATTGACAAATATATATAATTTAAAGAATGACAAGTTTTTCATATTTTTCGACTTTTTGTTGAGTTAATGTAGATTTGACTGTTAATTTATAAACGTAAACCCCTTTTCCTATTTTATCGCCAAAATCGTCTCGCCCATTCCAGCTTAAGTCTCTAAAAAGAAATCCGTTGGTATTAGCAATTTGATTTTGTGTCCAGACCAACTTCCCAGTAACGGTAAAGACTTGGACCATTACCTCCAAAGGCTCAAAAGGACGGTTGTGGTTAAACCAAAACTCGGTGTAATCTATAAAAGGATTGGGATAGTTTAAAACCCGAGTTATTTTAAGCTCATCTTCTCCGGCAACTACAAATTGGATATCTTGAGTTTGAGAATTATTGTACACATCCCAAGCTTTAAAACTCAAGGTATGCTCACCATCTTCCAAATCTCTGAGTCTGTAGTAAACCTTTCCGTTGGTAAAATCATCCTGTTCAGCTTCATAATATTCATTTAATATGATAGGGTTTGACTCGTCTCCGTCCAAGATCGCTATAATATCATGACCAATCCCTCCCGCAGTGTTTATCCCGTTTTCATCCTCCAAAAGCGCAAAAATAAATGGCTGATTATCGGTTATCCCTCCATTTACAAAGTTTTCGTCATTCATGTAAAGATTTATAAGTGGGCCCTCGTTGTCTTCTGGCGCATCTTCATTCAAACCCCCTATCAAAATATCGGTATTAAAACCACTATACTCCTCAAGTTGATTTTCTCTTGAAGAATATAAACTTACTCTCCCTTTATCTACGGGTAAGCGTGTGTCTTTTGGCAACACAAATTCAAATTCAAACTCACCATTAACCACACTAGCTTGGCCTCTAAAAAGGTTCTCTCCTAAAGTGGTAAAGTCCATAATTGCAAGTTCTCCATTTCGTCTAGCTCCGTCGTTTCCTAAGGTTTGTCTATCGATTCGCTTATCAAATACAATAGC
>Ga0306912_1000570_pt1 | contig 21003 bp, 21 predicted proteins | sample AntRauFillE10628_FD_190443 | JGI IMG/M metagenome (GOLD analysis project Ga0306912, IMG submission 190443) | Saline lake microbial communities from Rauer Islands, Antarctica - Metagenome Filla E10 #628 (v2) (version 2) | ecosystem: Environmental > Aquatic > Non-marine Saline and Alkaline >... | reverse complement strand
CCCATCTCGAACTCGGAAGTTAAGCCTGCCAGCGGCGAAAGTAGTGCTCGGGGAACTGAGTGTGAGGATAGCACGATGCACCCTTCTTAAATAAAGCCTCTTCTTCGGAAGAGGCTTTTTTTTGGTACAATCTCACAATGTTTAAATTTACAGCAATAATATTTTTTTTCTGCCTTGTAACTAATTCTCTGGCGAGTGATGTCGTTCCCATAATTACATCTGGTTCAGTTAAAACTGGAGAAAATCGTCTCGATATAAGTTCAGATGATTTTCTTATTGATATTGAAAATTTATCAAATCTAAAAATAAAGTCACGCCTTGTAGCTCAATCGCTTCAATGGGTAAGAGTTAAAAAAAGTGTCCTTTTACCTCGAATGAAACTTGAGGTTCTCGTTGATACTAAAAGCCCGAACCTCTCACTTGTTTACCTCGATCAAGCGGTGCTGCCTCAACAAATTAAAAAAGTGAGTTATTTTCAATTTTTCGTTTCACTTTTCCATCCTTCTCCTATTGATATTTACCTTGCAGACGAACTTGTTGCAAAGATTACGATTAGTCCAAAAAAGAACTCCCAAGGGCTTCTCGTCGATTACTCCTGCACTCCTTATAGTCTTGAAGTCGAAGGTGCTGAAAATATATTTTTAAGTGCGGGCTGCAACCTGACTAAAAGCGGTAGTATCGGCCAGGAGCACGGGTTATTGGAAGTCCATTGGTCATCGCCTAACCTCGAGCTTTTAAATGGTAAGAAATCTCCTTACTTAACAAATCTCACTTTGCAGCACTCTTCAGTTATTAGTCTCAAAGACAATCATGGAGATAATTTTGAGATTAAGCTTAAGGCCAAGGTACCCAGAAGGGTTCACCGCCTTAAAACGGCGGTTGGCTTTGGCCCTCATGTCATGACATCTAGAGAAGGGGATGAAACTAGTGCGAATGACATAACCTCTCCTATTCTTTTTTATGGACGATTTACCTTAACCCCTGAGACATCTTTTCGTTTTTTTAACGCTTTTTTTTACAGTGGCTCTTTTTTCAATAAGTTTGGGCTTTATTTTGCCTACGATGTAGGCAGCGGGCTTGACGGTAGATTGACGGTTACCCCCTTGCTTGGACTCCAGGCGATTAGTTTTAAAAGCGAATTCTCTTCCCGTACACATACTCGAGGGATCTATCCACAGGGGTTGGAGCTTGTTTATAATCACGCCTTTGGGCTCGAGAATTATAAGCTGATTCTTGGGGCATTTTTATCCCCTGATTCTAGCGATGAATACCGCAATACGTGGGTGCGATTTGGAAAAAAGGTCTTTTGGGAGATCAACTACTTATCTTGGGGACATGATGATCTTTATTCCAAACAGTGGGGCTTATCTGTTGGAGTTCCTTTCATGAGCTTCTTTTAAGCTGACAGCGCCGACACCGGCAGCAATAAACACGAGGCTTACTCCCATATGCCACTTAAGTTCTCCGTCGAGGAAGAAGTACGCTAGTAATGTGGCCACAACAGGTTGTATAAAAATATAAAGAGCAAGTGTTTCTGATGATATTTTCTTAAGCGTCCAATTACTTAAAAGATACGTTAGTAATGTGGCACCAAAAATAGTGAATAATAAGGCCGACATGAAATAAGTGTCCTGCCAAATGAGCTCTATCCACGCGAAGTTTGAGTCATAAAAAGTCACCGGGGCCAAAAATAGTGACCCGAAAGTTAAAAGATAGGCCGTTCCGACAACAGAGGGGACCTTGGTGAAAAAATCCTTACTGAAACTGATAAATGTAGCAATTGAAAAGCATCCTAAAAAGACGACCAGATCTCCGACTAAGTTCTGCTTATCAAAGCTGACCTGATCCACACCTTTTAAAATAAGGACACCTAGAAAAGCCGTGGTGAAACCAAAAACATCGACAAAGTTAAACTGTTTTTTGCCTCTTAGTATCGCAACGAGATAGGCCAACAATGGAATTGTTGTACTGAAAATAGAGGTGTTTGCGGCCGTTGTCATTTTAAGACCTTGCAAAAACAAGGTCTGAGAAAGCGCAAAGCCAAGTATGCCAAGAGCAATGGCCCAGAGGATATAGCGGGTTGGCAAGATAACGGACGAGATCTTTTTTTTGTAGGCATAAATGGCCAAAGTGATCAAAGAAAGTGTTAAACCTGAGACAAAAAAGCGGACAAAAACGAAGTCCCAGCTGTTAATATGGTTGAGGACGTACTTAGAAGCGACAAAGTTGACCCCAAAAAGTAGCTGGATAAAGATTAAGGTGACATAAACCACGGTTCTGGTTCCTTTAATATGATCATTAAGATTAAGAGCTTCCAGTTTATCAAACTCTGCTATACCCAAGAGATATTTTTTTAGAGAAATTGACGGCGCAACGCTCCATGGGGAATGAAATGGCCTTGGTGGGGTCTGAGAGTGGACATCGGAGCAAACCAGGGCGTACAATTAGCTTATGCTACATAAATTCTTAAAAACTGAGCTTCTCCTTTTATTTATCACGACGATCTTGGCGTTTGCTGCCTTTTATTACCAAGGTGCATTGCCGGACAATGCTTTTTCGATAAGTTCTAGCTCTGAGGGGATCGGCTGGATGAGTTATGGATTTTTCACGTTTGTGGCCATGTTTGGTTATTATGTAGGGCCTTGGATCTTTTTTCCTTTTATTGTTTTAGCGATGACATATGGCCTTCTTTTGCGAAGTAGAGATCATGCTTGGGATCTATGCCTGGCACCCTTTTTAACCGCCGTTTTCCTTAGCGCAGGCTTTTATCTCTATCCTGAATTTTTGGGACACGGACTCTATTTATTGCTCGTCAACTACGCAAGTGATTTTGCCCTGTTAACCACCCTCTTTTTAAGTTTGGCCGGTTGTTTTGTCGTGGCCTTTCGTGGAGCTTTCTTTGAAACGATTATCTCGGGAGCACAAACAACCCAGCATGCTTTAGCTATGACCCCGTCTCTTTTTAAAAATTTCCGTCCTTTAGCAAAATTGAGTGAAGGTGCCGGTGAAACGAAACAATCACTGCTTAGTTATAAACTGAAACTGAGAGATGCGCTTAGAGGTGAACCTAAAACAGAATTACCCCGCCAGATTACGGCCGTGCAAGACTCGCCCAAAACGAAAGAACAAAAACCTGTTTTCACATTTAATAAAAAACAAGAAGTTGCTCCCCCTGCTACTCCTCCACAAGAGGATGCCACGCCAAAACCAGCTGCTGAAGAAGTTTCACATGCTCAAAGGAGAGCGGCACCTTCACCTTCAGCTTCGGCCCAACATGAAGATTACAAAAAAATTGTTGCGCAGTTTGCGCAAAAAGAACGTTCAGTTGAAAATAGCCATCCCGATGATGAGTACTTTCATGACATCATCAATCGCATAGAAGAAAAGCTGGGTGACTTTGGAATTGATGGGAAAATCATCAATATTCTCAAAGGTCCTGTGGTCGATACCTTTGAGCTTGAAACGGGTCCTGGAGTTAAGGTTTCAAAAATTAATGGTATTCAAGATGATTTAACAATGGCCTTGATGGGTGCACCTATTCGCATTGTTTATCCAATGCCGCAGAAAACCACGATAGGAATTGAAGTGCCTAGGAACCCAAGAGAATTCATCCTACTCCACGAGGTTCTTCAGTCGGCAGATTTTGCAGACTCGAGCGCAAGACTGCCTGTTGCCATGGGTAAGAATGCATTTGGTGAAACTTTTGTTGTGGATCTTGCCTCTATGCCTCACATGCTAGTGGCCGGTGCGACGGGTGCTGGTAAATCAGTTTTCATTAACACTTTGCTTGTCTCATTACTGGTAAAGCGCTCACCTCAACAAATGAAGCTTATTCTAATCGATCCTAAACAATTAGAGCTCGCACTTTATTCCAGTTTACCTCATCTTGTGATGCCGGTTTTAACAGAGCCTAAGAAGTCGGCCATAGCACTTCTTTGGGCAGTTGAAGAGATGGAGAGAAGGTACACAATTCTTAAAGAATGCGGTGTAAGAAACATTGAGGGCTTTAATAAAAAAATTGCGAACGCCCAACCGGCCATGCTGGCCAAAATTCGCGACCATTATAAAAATGACCCAGATGATGAAGGTTACCAACTGCCTTATCTGGTGATTATTGTAGATGAGTTCGCTGACTTGATTCTCACAAAAGCAGGAAAAGAAATAGAGGCTTACATCTGTCGACTAGCTGCCAAGGCGAGAGCTGCAGGGATTCACCTGGTTCTAGCAACACAAAGACCCTCAGTTGATGTTGTTACTGGCTTGATTAAATCCAATTTCCCAACAAGAGTATCTTTTAGGGTGACCACAAACGCAGACTCACGAACGATCCTTGATTCTGTGGGTGCAGAAAAGTTGCTAGGTAACGGTGACATGCTTTACCGCCGAGGAACTGAAACGACGCGGGTCCATGCTTCATATGTTGAAGAAGACGAGATAGAAGAGCTGGTGGATCGCTTGGCCAATATGTCGGGAAGTTTTAACGACGACGCGATGGAATTTCTTGAAAATGGCGGGCCACAAGACAATCAAGATGATTTCTCTTTTGGCTCTCACTTAAATTCGAGCCTCTCAACTGGAGGTAGCGGTGATGATCTTTTTGATCAGGCCGTGAATGTGGTTATGGAGCAGCGCGCAGCGAGTGCTTCAATGCTTCAGAGGCGGCTAAAAATTGGCTATAATCGTGCGGCCAATTTAATTGATGAACTCGAGTCCAAAGGGATTGTTGGCCCCGCTCAAGGTGCGAAGCCGCGGAGCGTAATGCCGCCTTCAGGGCCCGATCTTTAAGCTTATAAGTGCTTGCCGAGTATTATAACCTGTGTTAAAAATCAACCTCATTGAATTGGGAATAACCCCAAAATAACAGTCACCTTAGTGGAAGGTCTGCGGCTTTATGCCCGTAGTTTAAGGTGATCAGAATAACCAACCTAGGAGATTTTCATGTCTAACAAACTCGATCTACAAGCATTACTTGAAGCTGGTGCTCACTTTGGTCACCAAACGCACAAGTGGAACCCAAAAATGAAGCCATACGTTTATGGACAGAGAAACGGTATCTATATTGTGGATCTCACTAAAACTATTCCTTTGGCCTCTAAGGCATACGACTTTATTAAAAAGACAAGCTCAGAAGGCAAGCCAGTTCTTTTCGTTGGAACAAAAAGACAAGCTTCAGAGTCAGTCAGAAACGCTGCCATTGAATGTGGTGCTTTTCATGTGACTCACCGTTGGTTGGGTGGAATGCTTACGAACTTTAAAACAATCGGCCTTTCAATTGATAAACTGAGAAAAGTTGAAAAGATGAAAGAAACAGGAGACTTCGATCTCCTCACGAAAAAAGAGCGCTCTAAAATTGATAAAGATGTTGTGAAGTTGGAAAAAAACCTTGGCGGTATCAAAGATATGCGCAAGATTCCTGGTGCCTTGTTTGTTGTTGATCCAAACAACGAAAGAATCGCAATTCAAGAAGCGAACACTCTTGGGATTCCGGTTGTCGCTATCACTGATACGAACTGTGACCCAGAAGGTATCGATTATGTTGTTCCTGCGAACGACGATGCTATTAAGTCTGTAACTCTTTTTTCTGAATTCTTTTCTAATGCCGTGAGCGAAGGTCTTGGTAAGGCCCAAAAAGCAGGGAAACTTCCGGAGTCTAAAGAAACTGTACGCGATACAGGGATTGAGAAAGAGATCATTAAAAAGTTTGAAAATGATATCGACTTGATTGCAGCTGACGACAACGAGTAGTAAGGGCTAGTCAAAATTGATAATTAAAAATTTTAAGAAAAAGGAAGAGTGTCATGGCAATTAGTGCAAGTGATGTAAAAAATCTTAGAGAAATGACCGGTGCAGGAATGATGGACTGTAAAAAGGCCCTGAATGAATGCGAAGGAAATATTGAGACAGCGGTTGATTACCTTAGAAAAAAAGGTTTAGCTGCGGCCAAGAAAAAGCAGAGCCGTATCGCTGCTGAAGGTGCTGTTGTCAGTGCTGTTGATGGTAAGAAAGGTGTTGTTGTTGAAGTCAACTGCGAAACCGATTTTGTTTCAAAAGGTGATGACTTCCAAAATTTCGCCGCTTCAATCGCAAAGTACATATTAGATAAAGAGCCTGCTTCTATAGAGAAAGTTAAAGAAGACAAGGATGCAGAGATTAACGAGTTGACTCTCAAACTCGGCGAGAAAATTGATGTTCGTCGTTTTGTCGGCACTAAAACTGAGGGGGCATTAGGCTCTTACAACCACAGCGGCAAGATTGGTGTTCTCGTTGATCTTAATACAACAGCAGATGTTACGAATGTAGATGTTCAAGAACTTTTGAAAGACCTTTCTATGCATGTCGCCGCTGCTTCACCAAGCTTTTTACAAGCAGATGACATCGATCAAGATTTCAAAAATAAAGAAGCTGCTATCTATGCTGCTCAACTCAGAGATGAGGGCAAGCCAGAAGAGATGATTGAAAAGATTGTCCAAGGTAAGCTCAAGAAGCTCGCCTCTGAAGTTTGCTTGATGAACCAAAAATTCGTTAAGAACCCTGATCAAACAATTGAGCAATTAGTCAAAGATGTTTCTAAAAAGGCGGGCTCTGAGATTGTTGTCAAAGCTTTTCATAAACTGAACCTCGGTGAGGGAATCGAAAAGAAAGAAGACAACTTGGCCGACGAAGTGGCCAAAATGACGGGCAAGCAATAAGTCATCGTTTGTTTTATAGGGCGCTTATTTAAGCGCCCTTGTTTTGTGAGTCTATGAGAGGGGCGGCCAGAGAGGATAGGCGAGTATGAAGTATAAAAGAATTCTATTAAAGCTCTCCGGTGAAGCACTCTCAGGTGGCAATCGCGTCGGTATCGACGCAGATATCCTGAGTAAAATATCAGAAGAGATTAAGGCCTTAATTGAAATAGGAATTGAGGTGGCGATTGTTATTGGTGGTGGGAATATTCACCGAGGAGTAGCAGGCGCTACAAAAGGAATGGATAGAACGACATCTGATCATATGGGGATGCTCGCCACGATGATTAATTCTTTGGCCTTACAAGACAGTCTTGAGCGGTTAGACGTTCAAACGAGACTGCTTTCGGCCATTAAAATGAGTGAAATAGCGGAACCTTATATTAGAAGAAGGGCCGTACGTCATTTAGAGAAAAAGAGAGTTGTGATTTTTGCCGCTGGAACAGGTAACCCTTACTTTACAACAGATACAGCGGCGGCTTTGCGGGCCAATGAAATCGATGCAGACGTGATTATGAAGGCCACTAAGGTCGACGGTATTTATGATTCTGATCCGATGAAAAACCCTGCAGCTGTCAAAATCCCACAGCTCAAATATATTGATGTTTTAAATAGAGGAATCAAAGTGATGGATTCAACAGCAATCTCGCTTTGTATGGATAATGAAATCGACATCCTTGTTTTTAACATGTTCGAGAAAGGCAATATACAAAAAGCAGTTCTCGGAGAGAAAATTGGTACGATAGTCACAAATAAATAGAGCATAGGAGAGAACGTTATGATGGATGAAATTAAGCCTGTTCTTGAAGCGGATATGTCAAAGGCGTTAGAGTCGCTTAAATACCAACTCACTAAAGTCCGAACAGGACGCGCTTCTGCAAATGTTCTAGATGGCGTCCACGTCGATTATTATGGATCCCCGACTCCTGTTGCCCAGGTGGGGCAGGTTAGTACTCCTGAAGCTCGATTACTCCAAATTCAGCCATTCGATAAGTCGATGATAGGCGCCATTGAAAAGGCCATTATGGGGGCCAATTTGGGGCTGACTCCATCAAATGATGGAAACTTGATTCGTATACCTTTTCCTGCACTAACAGAGGACCGTCGTAAGGATCAAGTCAAGGAAGTCAAAAAACTTGGAGAAGATGCTAGAATTTCGATTCGTAACTCTCGTCGTGAGCAAAACGATATCATCAAGAAAGCAGAAAAAGATAAGTCGATTTCGGAGGATGACTCTAAAAAGTTTCAAGCGGAAGTTCAGACCGTGACTGATAAATATATTAAACAAGTCGATGATATTATCGATAGAAAAGAGAAAGAACTCCTCGAACTTTAGTGATGAGCGTGAATCCTTCGATACCCATAAAGCATGTGGCAATTATTATGGACGGCAATGGCCGCTGGGCGCAGTCCCGTTGCCATCAAAGAGTATGGGGACATGTTCGAGGTTCACGGGTCGTTTCCAGGGTTGTTGAAGAAGCCGATGATTTGGGTGTTGATGCTCTCACTCTCTACGCTTTTTCTTCGGAGAATTGGGCGAGACCCTTATCTGAAATCCATATTCTTTTTAAACTTCTAAAAAAGTTTTTAATGATGGAACGAGATAGAATTTTAAAAAATCAAATCCGCTTTAAGGTGATGGGAGATATCTCCTCACTTCCACAAGAAACAAAAGATCTTATATATAAACTTGAAAGTGAAACCTCCGAGTTCAAAGGACTCAAGCTCAGCTTTGCATTTGGCTATGGTGGACGCTCTGAAATAATCCAAGCCGCAAATAAGTTTCATCAGCTCTACCCCAACAAAGAGATGACGGAAGATGATCTTCAGTCAATGTTGTTTGTTCCAGAACTTGGAGACGTGGATCTTTTGATCCGCACTGGTGGAGACCAACGTATTTCAAATTTTCTTTTGTGGCAGTTGGCGTATGCTGAACTTTATTTTACTCCTACCAAGTGGCCAGATTTCACTCGTCGAGAGTTTAGAGAAATTCTTACTGAAGTAATGTCTCGTGAAAGGCGCTTTGGTGGTATCCAGGCGAGTGCACATTTAGGGCAGTCCACTTGTTTGGCCAAAGAGAATAAAAAAATGCTCGATCAAGGGGCTTTACAGTAATGACAAATACACAATTACGCATTTTATCTGCTGTCGTTCTCGTTGTCCTTGTAGGGACATGTGTTTGGGCGGGGAAGTTCACTGCTTTAGTCTTTGTTGGTCTGTCTAGCTTACTTCTTATAGATGAACTGTTGGTGAATTTCTTTAAGCACTTAAGGGGCTCAAAGAGATATATGATTTGTCAGCTTTCCTTTTTTGCTCCTTATTCCTACCTACATTTCGTAGACCCAATGCCTGGTTTATTTTCCGTTTTTATTAATGCGGCGCTGGTTTTAAATATTTTTTATCTTTTTTACCTCTTTGTTTATAAAAAAGGTAAGGACGGGAAGTTCTTTACTTTAATGGCAAGTTTCCCCTTGATTGCTTCGGTTATAGTTCTCTTACCCATCATGTCCCTAACTTCTTTATTTTACCTATCCGATTGGCGCTCTATTTTTGCCGTACTTCTCATAGCAAATTTCAGTATGGACACAGGGGCCTGGTTTTTTGGCAAAAAATTTGGCAAACATAAGCTCTGGGAAGCGGTGAGCCCGAAGAAAACTGTAGAAGGTCTCGTTGGTGGAGCATTAACAGCAGCAATTGTTGCCAGTTTTAGTTGGTTTTTCTTATTTGAAACGTTTAATTGGCCACTTATCCTCTTCTTTGGATTTTTAGGTGTGATGTCTCAAGTGGGTGATCTTATTCAATCAAAAATCAAGCGGCAATTTGCGATAAAAGATAGTTCCTCTTTGATCCCTGGTCACGGTGGAGTGTATGATAGGTTAGATGGATTACTTTTTGTAACGCCATTCTATGCAACCTTGATAAACACATTCTATTTTTTTAAGGCTTAACTTATGCTCGAAAAGATACTCATATTTATTCTATTTTTAGGTCCTCTAGTTTTTTTTCATGAACTAGGTCACTTCCTTTTTGCCAGACTGTTCGGAGTTCGGGTCGAAACATTTTCGATAGGCTTTGGGCCCAAGCTTTTTAAAATCAAAAAAGGTTTTACAGAGTACTGTGTATCCCTCATCCCGTTAGGGGGCTATATCAAAATGTTTGGTGACGATCCTCTCAATAAAGATGAGATTTCTCCAGAGGAAAGAAAGTATGCCTTTACCCATAAAGGTAAGTGGGCCCGTTTTTGGATTGTAATGGGAGGTCCTCTTGCCAACTTTGTCTTGGCCTATTTTTTATTTTTTGGTCTCTTAATCGGGGGCGAAAAAGTTCCGGAAATTCGCGTTGGTGCCATACCTCAAAAGTCTCGGCTCTATGAAGTAGGTCTTCGTGCCGGCGACTCTTTAAGAAAACTCAATGAGCAAACAATAACAAGCCCTACTGATATTGCCTTAGAAGGCAGTACACAAATAGAAACATTAACAGTTGATCGCAGCGGACAGAATATACAACTTTCCGTCGAAATGCGCGGAGAAGATTTTTTTCGCGAATTTATGAAGTATCCCCCTTTGTTAAGAAAGCCTTATGTTTACAATAAAAAAGGTGAGCGTTTTATTGTGGCGCCTGAAGGTCAAGGGCCACAAATACAGAGGTCAGTTGACGAATTTTCAATTCATGAAGGAGAGCGGACATACGCCTTATATAAAATCCCAAGTACATTTTCCGAAGAGAGAGTGGGTCAACAAAACCTTGAAAAAGTTGATTCTTTTAGTGTCAGCTCCGGGGGACAAGACAACTTTTTTCAGACTATGTACGATAGTGGATATTTACCTCAGGATTTAGGAGTTAAAAGTATTCAGCAAGGCTCTGCTGCAGACGAGGCAGGCCTCAAAATGGGTGACGTTATTGTCAGTCTGAACACATTGAATCTGTGGAGTTTCGAGTGGTTACGTGAGACGTTGCAGACCATTGAAGGCGAAACTGTCGACTTGGGGATTTGGCGAGATGGTAAGTTCAAGGATCTTACTGTTAGACCTGAAGTTAAAGAAGTAAGAGGGGAGCAAACTAAGCTGATAGGTGTGTATTCAAACGCAGAGTTTGTCCCTATGAGCTTTGTCCAAACTGAATCAAAAGGTTTTATTGGCTCTCTTATTATGGCGGCTCCACGAACTTGGGATATAATCGGAAAGACTGTTGAGGGCTTTAAAAAACTTTTTACCGCAGAAGTATCCCTAAAGACAATCGGCGGGCCTATTGCCATCGGCAAAGTGGCGTCTGATTCATTTAATACTTCCCTATCTTACTTTTTCCAATTGATGGCCTTGATTTCGGTGAACCTTGGGATCATTAATCTTCTCCCTATTCCTGTTCTTGATGGTGGCCATATTATGTTCATCTTTTTAGAGATCATTAATCGTGGACCTATGTCGCGAAGAAAGATGGAGATTGCTCAGCAGGTAGGTTTGTCACTGCTTTTGATTCTCATGTTTGGTGCTATATTTAATGATGTTAGTCGTTTCTTCTAAGAGGTCTTAATTAAAGATGTATATCTTTTTTGATAGCAGCGAATACCTTAGTCTTGGGATTCTTAATGAAGAATACAACTGGGTTGAATATAAAAAACTGACCACAAAGAAAAATTCCGAAATCTTTTACGGTTGTCTCTACGACATGCTCGAGAGAAATAAACTTAAGCTGCATGAAATAAAGGCCGTTTTCCAAGTCGCTGGTCCTGGGTCCTATACAGGGATGCGACTTTCTGAAGGTCTCTGTCAGCTCTTGGAGTGGCAGGGAATAAGAGTTTATTCCTTTTATCATTTTCAAGTACCTGCTTTGTTGGGCGAGATTGAGGGGGGCTGGGTTTCTGAAGCCTTTAAAGGTGAGATTTTTCTTTATACATGGGATGCAAAAAAAGAAAACTTTGAACTTTTACCAAAAGATGGAAGAACCAACGAAGAAATGCTGAGCAAAATTTCACAAAAAATTAAGTCCCTACACACTCATTATGACATGGGTACTTTTGACTGTGGTTTTACATCGGATCAAATCAAAGATTCCCCTCGAGAGCTTTTTTCTAAAGTCCATGAAAAAGAAATGCGAGAAAAACCTTATTACTACCGCCCATTGGATCAAGAGTTCAAGCCTTCCATAAAGTGACAAACGTTGGGGCAATTGGTATTTTAGTTCTATGCCTTTGAATTATTTTAAGCGTCGGGTTCATTTTACCTGGCTGCTATTAACCATTATTCTATTTTACCTAAACCTTTGGCCAATAGGCTTATTGAGCCTCTGTTTTCACGCTTTGATTTTGGCCTTGGCACGTAAGCGTCCGATGACCTTTCACGACGATCAGCCTGATGTTGATGGCCTAGTCTTAGCGCCGGTCAGTGGTCGCGTAAAGTCAGTACGCTCACATGTGAATCATGAGGTTTTTGGACCAGATTTGCTCGAACTAGAGCTACGTTTACCTTTCTGGAAAGAATGGGGACTCTTCTTGCCGGTAGCTGGTGAAATTATTGATACCCTTGAAAAAAAAGAAGGCTTTTATGTTACGATCCTTCGCCCTGATGGAAGGCGTATAGGCGTCGCACTGCTTAAAAATATATTAAGAAGCGGTGCCTCATTGAACCTTTTGCCGGGAGATAGAGGGCGTACTGCTGCTTTGTTTGGACATTTTAGTTTTGGTGGAAAGGTCCTCTTATACTTGACTGAAAATTGTGAGATACTCGTCCAGGTAAATGAACAAATTATTGCAGGTCAGACAGCACTGGCCGCAGAGGTATAGTTAATATGAGTGGGTCTAAGAGGCTGGCATTTTTCCTTCCTAATATGTTCACGGCTTTGAATATGGCGTGTGGTTTTGCCAGTGTGACATTTGCTATGAATGATCGATTTTATGCTGCTTGTATTGTCTTAATCCTAGGAGCCGTTTTTGATTCTGTCGATGGCCGAGTGGCCAGAATGACGGGGACTCAGTCTTCGTTTGGAGAGCAATTCGACTCACTCAGTGACGCTATTTCTTTTGGTTTTGCTCCGAGCTTGCTCGTCTATATGCGTTTTTTCCAAGACCTTGGACGCTTAGGGCTTGCAGTTTCATTTATCTTCCTTCTTTGTGGCACTTTGCGTTTGGCGAGATTTAACGCCAATATTGACAAGGTGACTTCCGAGTACTTCCAAGGCCTACCGAGCCCTGCCGCTGCCATGGCCTTGATTGGTTTGATTTTGTTTTCTATTGAGTTTCCAGTACTTCTAGATTGGACAGTTTTGCCATTTATTTATGTTTTATTCTATGCCTTCCTTATGATCAGTACTATCCCATTTAATTCTTTCAAAAATTCAACTTGGGCCAAAAAACACAAACGTTTTTCCCTTTTTGTCATGATGATTCTTCTTGTTTTAACTCTTACATATGAGCAATTCATGATTGCTGGCGGAATAAGCTTTTACGTTATTGGATCCTTAATTTATTTTTTCACCCATAAAGGGGCCCTTGAAGATGTATTGCAATGGAAAACTGACACGGATGGTGATGCTTAGGCTTCTCCTTAGCTTATCGTTTTTAACGCTTAGCTTTTCGGCCAAAGCTGACTTTAATCAATTTCTCTCTAAGCAAGAAGGAATGAACAGTCTTGATAACGTCGAGATAAAGGATAATGATCGCCCAGGCCATGGAGTTCGTCGTGGGACGGACTACCTGAAGGGCGTTGAAGTCCCCTCCGATGCTTCGGAAACAAGTCATCTTCCAGGAGAAACGGCTCCCGATGCTGACTTTACCGGAGTGATTAAGGACCGTGGTAATCAAGGCATGGGAACGATGAAAACGCAGGATGGTTATTTGGCCTACAAGAAGTCAGATCTCATAAAAGAAAAACACCGCAAGGGAGAGAGCTCTTTAACATTTTCTATTTTGAAAGATAGTTTTGATTACAAAGATGGTCGTGGAACGTTTGAAAAAATATTTGAGGGACCTGGCGACGTGACTAAGGGAGCCTATCTCATTGTGAGTCGAGAAAGTTACCTTCTAAGAAGCTATGTCGATCTTTTTTGGAAAGGAAGCCTTGGTTTAGGACTTAGCTATGGGCAAGGTGTATTTATTAACGGTGAAACGGCCGATGCTAATTTTAGACTTTGGAAAGTACCGGCTGATCTTGGGCTTGGTTTTTCTATTCCTGTTGGCGATTTGTTTTCATTAAGTCTGTCAGGAGGAGGATCTATGATGTTCTTATTACAAAATAGAAGTGATGTGAACAAAAGAAATGAGAAACGTAACCGCCGACAATTCAGCCCCGGCTACTTTGCGGAGGCGAAATTTAAATGGAACCTTGGCAAGTTATTTGAAGATACAAGTTTTCTTATGATTCGTGAATATGATGTGAGTAATCTCTATCTCGATTTTATGGTTCGACAGCACGAATATAACAACTTCAAGGAAGAGAATCTGAGTGTTTCAGGACAGTCGGTGGGCGCGGGCTTTTCTTTTGAATTTCTTTAAAATAAGGCTCTCTTATCAGGGATCTGGTTACAAGGGTTGGCAGGTGCAGCCCCACGATAAGACCGTTCAAGGAGAGCTTAATAAATCTTTAGAGCAAATGCTTAAATTAGAGTTTAGAACTCTCGGCTCTGGCCGTACAGACGCTGGTGTGCACGCTTTAGCTCAAATTGTTAGACTTGAAACAAAGTCTTCAATTTCAAGCGTAGCACTTTTTAAAGGACTTAATTCTTTGCTACCTCCAGATATCAGAGTACTTGATGTCCACGAGACGACTTCGGACTTTCATCCGATCTTTAGCGCTAAATCTAAAGAGTATTGGTATCTGTTTAGCCTTACTTCTGGTCAATCACCTTTTGAAGCACCGCTGATAACAAGAATTAAGGGAGATTTTGATCCCGATAAAGCACAGGAACTCTGCGACCTATTTATTGGTCAGCACAATTTTTCGCATTACTTCTGTGTAGGAACTGACACTGAAACTACTGTACGCGAGATTTATGAATGCGAGATCGTGAAGATAGAAAGAGATGGGCATTGGAGTCATCTCAGTTTATCGGGGCCGTATTATTACCTAAGAATTCGAGGCAATGGCTTTCTCAAACAAATGGTTCGCCTCATCGCCGGCACAGTTTTTAAATACGCAAGAGGTCAGCTTGAGCTGGATGATGTCAAAAGCTCTCTTCGCGATCAAGGGCGCGCTCATATGGCCCCAGTGGCGCCACCTCAAGGCCTTTATTTGGCGGAAGTTTTTTACGAGTGATCAGGCCAGTACGGTTTTGGGTCTTTGGTGCATCGTGTATATGAGAAGGGCTTTTTAAGACGTTACTTAGATTGACTTTTCGCGGCTTACTCGCTAGTTTTCAAGCCAAAATGAGTCTATATTACGCCTAGCAATAATAAGGGAAAAATATGAGTTATACTGTTCAAGAAATCAATGGATGCACAAAAAAAATGGCCTTTAATTTTGAATCATTGGATTTAACCAATGAAATTGATCAGGCCGTAAAAGAAAAGCAAAAAACAATGAACTTGAAAGGCTTTCGTAAAGGTAAGGCCCCGCTTGATATGGTTAAAAAAATGTACGGACCTCAGCTTGAATCAGACGCTTTAAATAAATTTGTCCAAAAAGAAGTTTTTGATGCCATTAAAAATGAAGACCTTAAAGTTGTCGGTTACCCATCATTTGAAAATGTAGACTATGACCCAGGCAAGAAAGTAAGCTTCGATGCTCTTGTTGAAATTTTTCCAAGTGTCGATGTACAAGATCTTTCAGGTTATAGCTTTGAAAAAGATAAAGTTGAAATTAACGATAAAGACATAGAAGAGATGAAAAAGAACTACCTCAGCTCAAAAGCTGAGATGGTAGAGATCGAAGACGAGAGTACGGAGCTTGCGAATGGCCATTTCGCGGTATTAAACTTTCAAGGCGTTAAAGAAGATGGTGAACGTCCAGAGAATATGAAAGGTGAAGAGTTCATGCTTGAAATCGGATCTAATCAATTTATCCCTGGCTTTGAAGAGGCCATGGTTGGAATGAAAAAGGCGGAGAAAAAAGAGATTCCTTTAAATTTTCCTGCTGAGTACCACGTTGAAGAGCTTAAAAACTCAAAAGTGACTTTCGAAGTTGAGCTTCTCGAAATCAAGGAAAAGCGCTTTCCTGAACTTAACGATGAACTTGCGAAAGAGTTTGGATATGAGTCCGTTGATGACTTCATGACAAAAAACACGGAGAGCTTAAAAGAGCACAAAGATCGTGCTGCTAAAGAAAAGTTAAACCAGGCCATTTTAGAGAAAGTCGTTCAAGATAATGCATTTGATGTTCCTCAGGCGCTTGTTGATCAACAAAAAGAGTACTTGAAGCAAGACCTTACTGGAAACTTGAAGCAACAAGGTTTTACTGACGACATGGTTAAAGAGTATTTTGAAAAATGGACTGAAGACCTTGATACAAAGGCAACTTTTCAAGTTCGTTCCGGCTTAATTTTAGATAACCTGGCAAAGAAGTTTGAAGTTGAAACAACTGAAGCCGATATCGATAAAAAGATTCAAGAAACGGCGAAGTCATCAGGCTTAGATCCAGAACAAATTAAACAGTATTACACATCTGATGAAAAACTTAAGAAAAACCTCACTTACGCAATCCGTGAAGAAAAGACCTTTGATAAAATTCACGATGTTGTGGCCGTAAAATAGCTTTTATGAAAGCGGTACAGATTATTCTATTATTTTGTACCGCTATATCACTTCAAGTCTTTGCAGCTCCCCCATCGATTGTCTCTGAACTCCAAGAGAAGTTAAAAACGCAATATTTACCTCACCTCCAAGATCAGCTAGGCAAGTGTGAAGAGGGTAATTGTTTGCGTATTCAAAATAAGAGGCGGATATTAAAAACTCCCTCGAAAGATGTTTGTTTTCCCTACACGGACTGCGAGTTCTATAAATGTATGGAAGATAAATATAAGTGTATGGCCGAAGGGGTTAATTACTTTGAGGAGTTGGCCTACCCCACTTGTCGTCAATATAGGAACAACATCCAGGAACAAGAATTTACTGAGCAAGGAGTCGAATGGATCTACTCCGTGATGGTTTGCTTACAAAAAGGTTTAGTCGATGAGTGTGATGTAGCCGGTAACTGTCAGCGGCCGACCAGAAGGGGCGTTTGTGATCATATTACTAAATTCACACTTGAATTTCATCCTGGATGCTATATAAAAAGCGGTGTCGGTGTTTGTCATTTACCTCTAAAGGATAAATTAGCGATTTGGAAAACAGTGGCTCCATTTTTAACTGCGCCAGAACGTCGCCAAGCTTATAGAGTAGTATTTCTGTGTCTCTGGGATTAAGGCTACTTTTGAATCTGTGCTTTCATTTTTCGCTCTAGTTGAATGCGATGATCACACAATATCCAATCGTTGCCGGCTCCACGTCCAACGGGCTTTAAAAGGTCCGTTGAGATTCGTCCCTCATTGAGAAGCTCGTCCGCGATGTGAACCTTTATGACTTCTCCAGTAATAATTTGGCCTGAACCTGGGTTTCCATCGCCATAGCTGAGTGAGTCTCGGAAAATACATTCAAATTGAATAGGGCTTTCCTTTAGCCGCATGGCCTTGACTTTCTCTGAGCTCAGAGCAGTGAGGCCAGCATGAATAAATTCGTCTTCCCCATAAGGCAGCTCGGCCGAGGCCATATTGATTTTGTCGACAGTTTCTTCAGTCACGAAATTTACAACGAACTCTTTTTCACGAAGGATATTTCGAGGAGTGTCTTTGATTTCCGATGTTGAAGATCTAACGAGAGGAGAAAAGGCGACAATCATTGGCTTTGCGCTGATACCTGTAAAAAAAGAAAATGGGGCGAGGTTGTTGGTGCCATTTTCATTTTTAGTGGAAATGACAGCAATGGGTCTGGGTAAGATAGAGCCAATGAGGAACTTATAGTTTTGTGTAAAGTCACCATCAGTTTCAAAAGAGCTCATTTTTGTTAAATCTACCATTTATTGATCCTTCTTTTGACTGGGCATCCAACTTTTCCAGTAATTTTTATTCTCGTTTTCGGAAAACCAATTAGTTGGACGAAGTGGAAAACGTGTATCAATCATAACGGCAAACTCATTGGTAAATGTTTTGTCTTGCCCGGCCTTGAAAGCATTGGGATGTGGCCCATGGTGAATGCCTTGAGGGTGAAATGTTAAGGCCCCAGCATCAATTCCATCACGGCTGAAGAAGTCACCTTCGTGATAAAAGAGAACTTCATCGTAATCAATATTTGAGTGGTAAAAAGGAACTTTCAAAACCCCTTCAGAACTATCCTCTAAAGGCCTCGCCACAAATGAGCAGATCACAAAGTTTTTGCATACAAAAGTGGTATGGCCACTCGGAGGAATATGATAACGATGACTCATTACGGGGCAGTAGTCATAAATGGAAAGTTTCTTGGGGTATAGCGATCCTTTCCATCCGCTGACATCCAGTGGGTTGAATGGATAAGTGATTGTTGAAATTTTTCCTAAACGCTTAACTTGAACTTTATATTCTTCCTGGTCTTGCTCACTCCCAACAGATGCTTCTGGAGTTTTTATTGCTGTCTGGTCGTAGAGAGCATTAGGGCCTAGCAGCCCTCTATCTGGCTCTTCAAACTCAGAGGTACTCTCAATCTTAAGTATTTTACAAAGCGCCGAGTTGGTGAACATTTTATATGTCGTTCCTCTGGGCATGATAACGTAATCACCTTTTGTAAAACTTAAATGACCGTAGGTTGTTTCAAAGTGTCCAACGCCTTCATGAACAAAAAACATTTCATCGAAGTCGGCGTTACGATAAAAATGTTGAAAGCTTTGGGTATAGCGCGCAGCAGAAACGATAAGGTCATTGTTCTTTAGAATAGGTATGAATAAATCGTCTTCTAGATTTTCATTGTATATTGGGGGCAATGAGCGTGGTTTTAGCTCTCCTTCAATATGAGTCCACGAGACAGGCGGGTTTTGATGGTAGAGTTGACTGACTCGACCAAAAAAACCTTTTCGACCATGTTCTTCTTCGTAATGTCCTTCAGGTATATTCACATGCGCTTGTTTTGTATGAAGACCTGAAGCCTTGAAGTTTTCCATTTCTTATCTCCTATAAAGTTTGGGGTGCTCCAACTTTATTTTTTAGCTTACCAATACCTTCGACTTCGAGTTCAATCTCGTCTCCAGGCTGAATCCATTTATCGATTTCAAGACCACAGCCTGTTCCGACCGTGCCGCTTCCAAATAGGTCGCCGGCCATGACCCATTCATCTCTTGAAGCGTGTGCCAGCATTTGAGAAAAGTTGAAAGTTGAGTCACCTGAGTGGCCACGAGACCATTCCTCTCCGTTAATTTTTGCAGTCATAAGTAAGTTTGGTTCTTTATGTTCAAACTCATCCATTGTAACAATGACGGGCCCTAAAACTGAGCAAAAGTCCTTTCCTTTGGCCGGACCAAGTCTAACGGCCATTTCTTTTTTTTGAATATCTCTGGCCGAGATGTCATTGAGGATACTGAGGCCAAAGATGTGATCCATGGCATTTTCTTCTTTAATATTTCGTCCTTCTTTGCCTACGATCATCGCCATTTCTAATTCGTAATCCAGGACTTTTGTATAACTTGGCCAATAGATATCTTGTTGAGGTCCGATAAAACCTTGTGTAGAGCCTTTGTAATAGACAGGCATTTCATACCAAGCCTCCGGAATCGGTTCACCTCTTTTTTCAAAACCTTTCTTAACGTGCTTCTCGTGAGCGTAGAAATCTCTATAGGAAGTAATTTTATCTAAGGGGCAAGCTAGCGAAGCGCTTTGACTATCTAGTTGATAAAGAAGGGGTGTCCCATCGAGAGTTTCGAGGTCTCCTACCATTTTCAGGAACAGGTAGAGTCCATAACTTTCCTCCAGAATATCAAAAGGGGATTCATGATAAAGCAGGAGATCTTGCAAGGAACTTGGGATTTTTCGGTTGGCCCTTTGATAAATATTTCGAAGCCCCTCTCTTTCATAATCAACTGCCCATGTGAAATTGGGATCGAGGACGGTATTCTCATCGAGAAGTATGCCAAGACGTTTTTTCGATTCGCCAGTGGCGTGGTGGTTCACATAGGTGCAGACTTTCATTCAGCTCTCCCGTATTTCAGGTTGTATTCAGGTAAGATGACATCCATTGCCTCAAAAAAATGTTGCATTTCTTCTTTTGTCCCCAGTGATACGCGCACAAAATCAGGCATTTCGTTGGCCTTTAAGGGGCGAATAATCACGCCATGATCTAGGAGGGCCTCAAATAGCCAGTCACTTGCTTCGCCAGATCCTGTTTTAAATGTGATGAAGTTTGTGATCGAGGGAATCGGTTTGAATTCATGTCGTACTAAAAATTCGTAGGTTTCTTTATAGCGTTTTCGATTGTTTTTGAGTGTACGCTCTAGGTGTGGTTGATCTTTAAGAGCTCCGTACGCCCCGAGCTGACCAACGAGGTTTGGCTCAAAGGGTAATTTAACTTTGGTTAGGCACGAGATTAATTCATCGTGAGCAAAGCCGTAGCCAACGCGAACACCTGAAATCCCATAGGCCTTAGAAAATGTCCTCAATGTGATCACGTTGTCGTATCGGTAGTCCATTGAGTCAGGATAATCTTCTTCTTCTTTACCAAATTCATAATAAGCTTCATCTAAAATAACTAAAATATGATTTGGTACGCTTTTCATGAGTAAATCGAATTCATCTTTACGAATAAAAGTTCCGGTAGGATTGTTAGGATTGGCAATATAGATGACTTTCGTTTTCTCGGTGATACTTTCAGCAAGCTTTTTTATGTCATAGCGAAAGTCTTCGGTAAGTGGTTTTGTGACAAGATTCGCGCCTACACTTCTGGCCAGAATATAAAAGCCGATAAATGTTTTCTCGCTTGTAAGCACTTCATCACCGGGGCTCAAAAAAGCACGAGCAATATAGGCCATGATCCCTTCACTTCCATTACCTAAGATTATATTTCCAGGCTTAAGGTTATAGAGATCGCAGAGGGCATTTTTGACTTTGTAAGCGTGCATGTCGGGATAGCGGTGAACATCCCATAAACCTTTGGTCATTTCGCGAATCGCAAAAGGAGAAGGGCCTAGCGGATTTTCATTACTTGCCAGTTTTGAAACACGAGTAAGGCCTTTTTCGCGCACAACCTCATCAATTGGCTTGCCTGCTTGATAAGTTTTTAGATTTTTTAGATAGTCAGGGACTAGGCTTTTCATAGCATTTCCTCACATATGCGCGCTGAGTACGATGGATCATGGAC
>Ga0306912_1000569_pt1 | contig 21010 bp, 15 predicted proteins | sample AntRauFillE10628_FD_190443 | JGI IMG/M metagenome (GOLD analysis project Ga0306912, IMG submission 190443) | Saline lake microbial communities from Rauer Islands, Antarctica - Metagenome Filla E10 #628 (v2) (version 2) | ecosystem: Environmental > Aquatic > Non-marine Saline and Alkaline >... | reverse complement strand
CGCGGTTCGCCAAAGACATTAAAAAAGATCCGGCACTCGAGCGGTTTTTACAATTTGCCAAACGGATCATTTATGCCGATGCTCCTGAAACCCTGACAGAGGCCCGTAAAAGCCAATATGATAAGGCCATGCATCAACGCCGGACAGTTGAAGACGAAACAGTGCCGTATATGACCCTTCCCAAAGCCCGGGCCGAGCTTGCAAATATTGAAGAGCAGCGTGCCGAAGGTAATCCGCAATGGAGCCATGTTACAGATGGTCAGATCCGCGCTTTAAAACTTTTTTACACCGCCCTTGAAAGAGAATTTGCAGGAGATCAGACACCGCCGGCGAATAACAATACAGACTCCGGGCCGGATACAAAATCCAGATCAGGGCCTAAGTCACGCTAGGCCAGTTTTATTGTATATTTAATGTGGGATGCATATTGCTTTTATTCTATTTTAAGCTAAGTTTTGAGTATATGTAAATTACCACTTCAGGGGATATTTAGAATGAAGCGTAAGGGACTAAGTCAAAAGCTGAGAGCCTCTTTTCTGGCGGCCACTATGAGTGGCGGGTTTTTCTTGTATCATGCTCCTGAGGGTGGCGCAGAGGTGACCTCAGACCCAAGCGCTCCGACAGAAGAGGTTATAAAGACGTCTGAACCAGATAGCAGTCTTATTAGCGATCCTCATATAGTAGCGCCAGCCCCACCAAGAAAATTGGTTCTAGAGCTTCAGGACTTTCTAATTGATCAGGGATATGACCAGGTCACCCTTACGGGCGAGGTTGATATTGATACGACTCTGGCCTTGCATAACTTAAAAGAAGTACTGGATATTACGCCCGTTGATAATGAGGTAACCGAAGACACCCTTGCATCCTATAAAAGTAAGCTGGCTCAGTATCAGCGTGAAAATATCCAGATATCGGCCAGCACCCTTGATGAAAGCAGGGCGGGCAAAGAATACGCACGGATCGTTGGTATTTCCGCGAATTATTATATTAAGGAGCGTGGTGTTTCACCGGATCTTGTGCAGCAGATCCACCGGGCAAGTGAGCGCGCCCATTTTGATTTCACCTTTTTAATTAAACTGGCTGATGCTGAATCAAGCCTGCGCTGTGAACAAGAAGCGTCGACAAGTTCGGCCATGGGATGTTTTCAATTTACAGAACGGACATGGCTTGCTTATCTGCATTTACATGGCAAAAAATACGGTCTGGAGGAGGTTGCCTCGCAGATCACAGCCGAAGCGGCGGAGGGCTATTACAACTTTACAGTCAGTGACCCTGATCAGCTCAGTTCTATTCTTGATTTGCGCCAAAAACCAGAAATCGCAGCCTTAATGGCGGCCGAATTTGCGCGTGATAATTATAAATTATTAAAAAGACGTTATAACGGACCCATCGGTAGGATCGAGATTAAAGCCGCCCATGTTATGGGTGGCCATGCCGCAGCCAAATTCCTTAGGATCAAAGACAGGTACCCCGGCCACGCAGCACGGGATTATTTCCCGAAAGAAGCGGAGAGCAACCCCGGCCTGTTTTATAATGATGACCGCCCTGTATCTATGAAACAGCTTTATGATCGTTTTAAAACCAAAATGAGCGGCCATAATTATTTCGCAGTCAATCCGCCACAGGTGAAACTCGCGCTTTTAAAGCCTAAAATCAAAACGCTTTGATCTCTGATCATAAAGATTTCAATTTATAGAGAATATCCAGAGCATCCCGCGGGCTAAGGTCGTCAGGATTTATATCATCAAGATAGTCAAGCGCCGCTGATGCCGGATTTGAGGGTTCCGGCTCTGCTGCCTGAAATAAGGGGAGGTCATTTGATAATTGCAACAGGCTTTCGGATTTTTTACCGGTTTCTAAAATTTGCAATATTTGTTCAGCGCGCTTGATGACGGTTGATGGCAGTCCGGCAATTTTACCGACATGAATACCATATGACCGGTCGGCGGCGCCTTTGATAACTTCATGCATAAAGATGATTTCATCCTGCCATTCACGAACCCGCATACTATAGCAGGAAAGGTGGGATAGCTTTTCTTCCAGACTGGTCAATTCATGGTAATGGGTGGCAAACAGTGTACGGCAGCGGTTGATTTCATGTAACTGTTCGATACAGGCCCAGGCAATTGACAGGCCGTCAAAGGTTGCTGTTCCACGGCCAATTTCATCAAGAATAACAAGGGAGCGATCGGTCGATTGATTTAAAATCGTTGCTGTTTCAACCATTTCGACCATAAATGTCGACTGGCCGCGGGCCAAATCGTCCGAGGCGCCAACACGACTGAACAAACGGTCAACAATACCGATATTGGCCGAGGTCGCCGGCACGTAAGACCCCATTTGCGCCATTAAAGCAATCAAAGCATTCTGCCGTAAAAAGGTTGATTTCCCTGCCATGTTGGGCCCGGTTAAAAGCCAGAGCCGGTCATGTCCCGACAAATCACAATCATTGGCCATAAAGACCTGATCGCCTTGTGTCTTCAGGGCGGATTCAACGACAGGATGACGGCCTTCTTTGATATCAAAATCAAGCGTTTCGCTAAGGGCAGGGCGGCAGTATTCTTTGGCCTCTGCCAGTTTGGCAAGCGCTGTTACAACATCAATTTCAGCCAGCGCAATTGCAGCGTCACTAATCGATGTGCCATGAGCCAGCACGTCATTGACAAGATCATTAAATAATTCAAGTTCGAGCGCCAGCGCTTTATCCGCAGCGCCGGTAATTTTGCCTTCAAGCTCATTTAACTCGACCGTGGTAAAGCGCACGCAATTGGCCAAGGTCTGACGGTGAATAAAGATATTGTCATCTTTGGGTTTACCATCACTGGTCATGAGCTTGTCACCGTGCTGAGATGTCACTTCAACAAAATAACCCAATACGTTGTTATGTTTTATTTTTAAATTCTGTATGCCGGATATATCACTGTATTTCTTTTGTAAGCCAGCGATCAGTTTACGGCTTTCGTCTTTCAGTACCAGAACCTCATCAAGCTGCGGCGAATAGCCATAAGCGATAAAACCACCATCACGTGCCAGAGTAGGCAGATCAGGCTTCAAAGCGCGCTTTAGCCGGTCAATCAACGGATGATGCTGCCCCCAGACTTTTAAACGATCAAGCGCTATTCTTAAATGTTCAAGCATACTGGTCAAAGATGAATTTGTATCGCTTAACAGGGTAAACAGGGCAACGCTTTGCAACAATGTGTCACGTATCATGGATAAATCACGCGGTCCGCCACGTCCCAATGATAAGCGCGCCAAGGCCCGTTCCATATCCGGACAGCGTTTCAGGAATTCGCGCGTTTGATCACGGGCGTCTAGGTGATGACTGAAGAAATCAATAAAATCTAGCCTATGATTGATTTCTTCAACCGAGGTCAGCGGCATATTGATACGGGTTGCCAGTAACCGTGATCCCGCGCCGGTCACCGTCATATCAATACAGGCGAGAAGGCTGCCTTTGCGCTCCCCCTGTAGGGTGACGGTCAGCTCCAGATTTCGGCGGGTGGCGCTGTCAATTTCCATGACGGTGCCCAGCGGCAATTGCCGTGGTGGTGACAGGCGGGGCATTTTGCCCTTTTGGGTCAGATTGATATAATCGACCAGACTACCGGCAGCAGCAATTTCAGCGCGGTGAAAGCCGCCAAAACTTTCCAGTGTTTTGACACCGAACAGGTTTTCCAGCCGCTTTTGGGCGTTGGTAACATCAAAGCGTGCATGCGGCTGAATGGTCAGCATATCTTTATACAGCGCAAAGCAGTCGAATAAATCCGGATCCTCCTGCAAACGATCGGAAATCAGGATTTCCTTGGGCTGAATCCGGTCAAGCGCCGTGCTGATTGATTTAACATCCAAGGGCTGCAACCAGAATTCACCGGTCGACATGTCTATCCAGGCAAGACCGATACCGTCTGCCACCCGGGTAAGACAAGCCAGATAGTTATTGGCATTCTTATCAAGAAGATTATCTTCGGTCAGCGTGCCTTGCGTTACCACACGGACGACATCACGATTGACCAAGGCTTTGTAACCGCCTCTGGCTTTGGCCTGTTCGGGGGTCTCGGTTTGCTCGCAAATGGCGACCTTAAAGCCGTGGCGGATCAGTTTGGCAAGATAGCCTTCATAGCTGTGGAAAGGCACACCACACATAGGGATATCATCGCCCTTATGCGCACCGCGTTTGGTAAGGGTAATATCCAGCACATCTGCTGCCAGCAACGCATCCTCAAAAAACAGCTCGTAAAAATCGCCCATACGGTAGAACAGGAGGCAATCGGGATATTGCTCCTTTAGGCCCCAATACTGGACCATCATAGGCGTCAGGCTGGTTTTTGGCTTTGCGTCACTCTGCATATTATCAGGCAGTTTTGGTTTTAAGAGCATCTGTACCGGTTGATCCGAAACCACCTGCACCGCGTTCTGTTTGCTCAAGCGTTTCAACAATCGTCCATGCCGCCTGTTCGTGGCGGGCAATGACCATCTGGGCAATACGCATGCCGCGTTCAATGGTAAAATCTTCGGTGCCAAGATTGGCCAGAATCACTTTGATTTCGCCGCGGTAATCAGCATCAATCGTACCTGGTGAGTTCAACACGGTAACTCCATGTTTAAAGGCAAGTCCGGATCGGGGGCGGATTTGTGCCTCGTATCCTGCAGGCAAGGCCATTGATAGACCTGTTTGAATAAGCTGACGTTCCCCCGGCTTTAAGGTTAGGGGGACATCAATCGCAGCCTCCAGGTCCATACCAGCTGATTGATCGGTTGCGTAATGCGGCAGGCTAAGATCGCGTGCATGATCCAGAATTTGTAGATTTATTGTAAGCTTTTGCATTTTTTATCTCCTAAAAAATAAGTTTATAAAGGTTTATAGCCGCTGTGAATTGCCGCAACGCCAAAGGACAGATTACGAACAGCTGTCCGTTCAAATCCGGCATTTTCCAGCCGTTTTTTTAATTCGGCCTGTTTGGGGAATTGACGGATGCTTTCGACCAGATATTGATAACTGTCACGGTCTTTGGCAATCAGGCTGCCAAAACGCGGAATGAATTTAAAGGAATACAGGTCATAAAGCTTGTCTAGCACCGGTGCTTTGACCGCGCTGAATTCCAGACAATAAAACCGTCCCCCCGGTTTCAAGACGCGCCAGGCATCTTTCAGGGCATCATCAATATGCGTCACATTGCGAAGACCAAAGGAAATCGTATAAACATCAAAGCTGTTATCTTCAAAAGGCAGCTTTTCGGCATTGCCCTCGGCCCATGTCAGTCCTTCGAGGATGCCACGATCAATCGCCCGGTTTTTACCAACGCGCAACATTTCAGGATTAATATCACAGACGGTAATATCGGCCTGACCCGCTGTTTTACGGTGCAGGCGAAAGGCAATATCGCCCGTGCCACCCGCCACATCCAGATAACGCAGCCCTTGGGTGGGCGCAATCATGCGGATCAGCTTGTCTTTCCACAACCGGTGAACGCCGCCGGACATGACGTCATTCATCAGATCATAGTTATCGGCAACGGATTCAAAGACCTCACCGACAAGGCCGGTTTTTTCTTTGGGATCGACTTTACGTGTGCCGAACCACTCGGCTTCCTGATTATCTGTCATCTCTGGTATTTCGCTTTTTTTCTGTGTATGCTGCAAATTAACACTTTGAACGGGGTAATGAAAGTCTAAAAATGGGTCTTTTCCGCGCAATGGCAACTGTTGGAAGCCTGACAATGCTCAGCCGTATTGCGGGGTTTGTCCGTGATATCCTGACAGCAGCATTTTTAGGGGCAGGGCCGATTGCCGATGCGTTCTTTGTTGCCCTTAAACTTCCCAATTTTTTCCGGCGTATTACAGCAGAAGGCGCTTTTAGCATTGCCTTTGTTCCCATGTTTTCCGGCATTGAGGAAAAACAGGGCAGGGCAGAGGCTCTTCGTTTTGCAAGCCAGGTACAGGGCGTCATGCTGGCGCTGATGATTCCTTTTACCATTGCGATGATGATTGGCATGCCTTGGGTTATAAATGTCATTACCCCCGGTTTCACCGATGATCCTGTGCGCTATGATGCGGCGGTTGATCTGGCACGGATTACCTTTCCCTATATACTGTTGATTTCAGTGGTCGCGCTTTATGGTGGTGTGCTTAATTCTTTTAGTCGTTTTGCGGCTTTCGCCGTGGCACCGGTTTTCTTTAACCTGACGATTATTGCAGCCTTGCTGGGATTTGCCGATTATGCCGAAAGCCCGGCGCATGCTATGGCTTATGCCGTGTCAATATCAGGTGTGGTGCAGCTGATCTGGATGCTGCTTAATACCTATCGTTTTAAAGTCAACTTTCCGGTTGGCAAACCCGTTCTTAATGCCGAGACCCGTAAAATGTTCCGCCTGATGGGGCCGGCCTGTATTGGTGCCGGGGTTGTGCAGATTAACTTGTTTGTCGATATGATACTGGCTTCTTTCCTTGAACAGGGGGCGATTTCCTATCTTTATTATGCGGATCGTCTGTATCAATTGCCTTTAGCTGTTATTGGTATTGCCATCGGCACGGCGCTGCTACCGATGCTGGCGCGTAAAATCAAAGCCCATGATCACGAAGGATCGACCAGCCTGACCCGAAAAGCGGTTAAATACAGCCTGATTTTATCGATACCGGCAGCAGTCGCGCTGATATCTCTATCGGCCTTTATTATGATTGTTCTGTTTGAACGTGGCGCTTTTGACCGCACGGCCAGCCTGGCTTCTGCGGCGGCCTTGAATGCCTATGCGATTGGCCTGCCTGCTTTTGTCCTTGTTAAGGTTTTCAGCACGGTGTTTTATGCTGCCGAAGATACAAAGACGCCGGTTAGATATGCGATTATTGCGACATTGTGCAATATCGGCCTTGGTATTATTCTGATTTTTCCTTTTGGTCATGTGGGGATTGCCGCAGCAACGGCGGTAGCGGCATGGATCAATGTTGGTTTATGGGTTCGCAATGTGCAGCGCAATCATTTCGATATTTGGTCAGGCGTTAAGCAGACATTGTTAAAGGCCGTGTTAGCCTCATTCATTATGGGGGCTGGATTGATGTTCTTTAATAGCATTATTTCAGTAGAAAGCTTATGGATGCAGATCATTGTACTTTCCGGTCTGGTCGGTGGTGGAATTATGCTATATTTTGGGCTGTTATTTGCAACGGGAGAGTTGCGATTCAGTGAATTTAAACAAATCCTTGGTAAAAATAGAATTTAGGGCTTTTCATTGCATCAGCTTTTGCGCAGAATGAAACTAGCTTTGTTTAGGAGAGATATCGTGAAGACCAAAAATATTTTATCAGCCCTGGCGCTAACAACATTATTAATCGGCAGCGCGGCACATGCGGATGTTTTCGTTTATAATGACCCCGATTTCGATTATTCGGTAACATACCCGGATACATGGCGTTTGAATGTACCGGATGCCGGCACCAAACGGTTTCGGATCGCGCCCATGCACGGACAAGATCAGGTAGAATGCGCCATGTCGGCGGTAAAAGACGGGCGTCTTAATCTATATCCGGCTAAACTTATGGACAAAGCCGTACCGGCAACGCTGGATCAAAGCTTTTGGGCAGAAGATGTATTGCCTGATTATCCGAATTACCATGTTTTGAAATTCCATGCGCCTGCAGGTTTGGGGCAGGGTTATGCAAGTTCGGTTCAAATTACCTGGGATAATATTCTGGTCGATACGCCTATGGCCGTGACAGATGTACTCCCCGAAGATGAAGCGCTGCCGTCACCAGTCGGTATGACAGAGGTTCCGGCAGACAGCATAACGGATAATGCGGCTGATACAATGCGGGCCAGCATGGTTGCAACAATTTACGGCGGTAACCGTTACAGATTTACCTGTCAGGCCAATGGCGCTGCTTTTGAACATTGGGAGCCGATTTTTGGCAGTATCCTTGATAGCGTTCGTTTTGATCGGGAATACACTATGGTGCCAACAGGCTATTATCGTAATTTTCTTGCGGATAAACCGCTCTTTCAGTAATTTTTCATAATTGACTTATCGGCGATAAAAGTGTATCATTTCCTCTTAATAGAAGTCTTTAAGTGGGGATTATAAGATTATGGCTAAAAAAGACGACAGAGCACTGTTAGATCTTGTTCAAAATCATTCAAACGGTCGCTATCAGGCAATATCCGATGCTATGCAAAAAGGCGCATCGCCTTTTCAATCTATAGATAGCGGCCCTTCAGCGACACAGTCAGCAATTGATTGTCTGGATATTCCTTTTATAGGGTCTCTTATAGAGCATCCAGAGGTTAATTTTGATTATTCACATGCCTTGCAACATGCCCTTAAGACTAAAAATAACCAGATGCTGGATTTCATTGTATTGCAGGCCGAACGCAAGGATGCAAAGCTTGATCCAAATGCATTGGATTCGCCGTTAGAGACTGTAACGGAGTCCTATCACTATAATAGTTTTTCTATGTTTTGCCGCGTGCTTAGTCTGTGTGAAACGCCTAATTTATATGATTGGGAAGGGCATTCCCTTCTTAATGAAGCGAGTAACTGGCCAAAGAATAAGTATTTTGAGCATCTGATCGCTAAAGGCGGCGATGTTTGTCTGCCGGTCAATAAATATGCCGATGAAGAAGCAGGTGAAGAAAACCTGACGGTATTGGAATCGATCGCTCGCGATCCTGCAAAACATAAAAAACTTGATTTTGTTCTACAGCATAGCGAAGTACCTTTTACACATCTGGAAAAAGCCTTTCAGGCGGCACGAGAGAATGGTGCGGAGCAGAACGCCAAGCTTTTACAGCTTCATTGCGAAGATCTACAATGGGAATTTGATCCTGAATGGCCATCACGTGTTACGCGTCATACGCCGCAATTTATGCCGCAGCGCAGCCTGACTGAAATTTTCAATTTTGATAACAACTATCCTGAACGCATTTCTATTTTGAGAAATACAGAGACCGAGCAGGAAACGATGTCACGGGAAAGCTTTAGCCAGATTGATGATAAGGACACCCTTAAAAAAGCGGCAGATCTGCTTGAAAAATTTGGCGGAAAAGCAAAGCCTCCGGCAGATACCGAGACCCCTGTATTAAAAACACGTCCTGCTGTAAAAACGATACGTAGAGACCGTTAATTTTACATCTGTAAGCCAGCCTTGCACCGGTGCATGGAAAACGCTAAATTTAGCGGATGGCATCTGCATCTTCTTCTTTATCACCCTGTGGGGAAATTCTGCGTCAGTATGATCGCGATCGTTTTTTAACATCGCTATTTGCGCCAGCAGACGCACGCGAAGCATTGTTTGTATTGTATGCTTTCAATCATGAAATTGCCAAGACCCGTGAATTGATCAGTGAGACGGTCATGGGGCTTATTCGCTTAACGTGGTGGCGGGAGGCAATCGAAGAGATTTATGCCGGTAAACCTGCGAGAGCACATGAAGTTGTCGAACCGCTTGCCAAAGCGATCCGGGACTATGATTTACCGCAGGATAAATTCGAGGCATTGATTTACGGACGTGAATTTGATCTTGAAGATGTCTTGCCTTCGAATATGAGCGGCCTTCAAAATTATGCACAATTTACGAACATGCCTTTGATCGAGCTGTCGAATATGATTTTATCCGGCCAGCCACATTCGGATATGGCGGCATCAGCGGCACAGATTGTCGGCCTGACCGGCATTTTACGAGCAGTTCCGTTCCATGCCCGTCAACACCGCTGTTACCTGCCGGAAGACTTGTTAAAGGCAGAAGGGCTATCACCACAGGATGTCTATAATGGCAAGACGCCTGAGCGATTAAAGCCTGTTACCAAACGCGTGACAGAACATATCAATAGCCATTTCGCTGATCTTATGATGGACACGAGGCTCAGACCCGTTTTATTGCAGGTCAGTCGCGCCAGACAATATATCCGGCAATTAGAAAAACAGGATTACGATGTCTTTGATCCTGTTTTTCAAAGAGAACCGCCGTTTTCAGTTATGCGTTTAATGTGGAATTATACATTCCAGCGTATCTGATAGTGGGGCTGATACATAACAAATAAAAAACCCCGCCTGTATAAAGCGGGGGTTTTAAAAACTGTTCTAGGACGCAGCGGTCTTAAACGTAGCGAACGTCAAGAATTTCGTAGGCTTTTTCACCTTTAGGGGTCCGTACCTCGACACTGTCGCCGACGGTTTTACCAATCAAGGCGCGTGACAGCGGTGCTGTGTTTGACAGTCTGTTACTATCAATATCAGCTTCATATTCGCCAACGATTTGATAGGTGACTTCTTCTTCGGTGTCTTCATCAACCAGCTTAACGGTGGCGCTGAAACGGACGGTGTCATCACCATTCATTGTTGCAGGATCAATGATTTCGGCACGGGACAGACGGGATTCAAGTTCAAGAATCCGGCCTTCAACAAAGCTTTGACGTTCGCGGGCTGCATGATATTCCGCGTTCTCTGACAAATCACCATGCGCGCGCGCTTCGGCGATCGCCTCGATAATTGCAGGACGTTCAACGCTTTTTAATCTTTTTAATTCCTGTTCCAGCTGCGTAAATCCGCCTGCCGTAATTGGAAGCTTATCCATAGTCATCCTCATATCTGATGGGTAAAGAGCCTGTTAATATAGACCACAAGTATTTATTTTGCAACCTGTTAAGCCGCGTTTATATAATCCTGCAATGAATTAACATCCATCGGCTTGCCGCTTTGAAGATCGGCAATCGCCTTGATCGCGGCCCTGGCCCCCGACAGGGTTGTATAATAGGGGATTCTGTTTTGCAGCGCCACTCTACGTAGATTAAAGCTGTCGACAATCGCCCGCGGACCGTGGGTTGAGTTAATCACCAGATCAATATCGCCGTTTATCATGGCATCAACGACATGCGGCTGTCCTTCATGGACTTTATTGATTTTATAGGCACGAATACCGGCATTGACCAGATGCGCCGCCGTTCCTCCGGTTGCAACGATCTTAAAGCCAAGATCCTGCAATTTAGCCGCCAATGTAATGACCAGATTTTTATCTATATCTTTCACAGAAATAAAGACCGTTCCCCCCAAGGGCAGGTATGATCCTGTCCCAAGGCGCGCCTTGGCAAAAGCATCGGTAAAGTTACGATCAATGCCCATAACCTCGCCAGTGGATTTCATTTCAGGACCAAGGACCACATCAACACCCGGGAAGCGGGCAAAAGGAAAGACCGGCGCCTTAACAGCCGTATAATCGCCCAAGGTGCTGTTTAACATGCCCTGATCCTTCAGGGATTGCAGGCTTTCACCCAGCATAAGGCGGGTTGCCAGATTGGCAACGGCAACACCGGTGGCTTTGGCCACAAATGGCACGGTGCGCGAGGCTCTGGGATTAACCTCTAATATATAGATTTCATAAGCATCCAGATTGGCCGGATCACGGCTTTCGGAGACGACAAACTGAACATTCATCAGGCCTTGAATTTTTAGCCCTTTGGCCAAAGTCACAGCCTGTTCCGTCATGTCGTCAATAATATCCTGACGTAAGGAATGCGGCGGCAGGGCACAGGTACTATCACCGGAATGAACGCCGGCCTCTTCGATATGCTCCATCACCCCGACGATATGAACATCCTGACCATCACTGATCGCATCTATATCGACTTCGATGCAATGTTGAAGATATTTATCGATCAGGACAGGATGGGCGCCTGATACTTCAACCGCATTCTGAATGTAATTCTTTAAACTGCTGGTATCATAGACAATTTCCATTGCACGACCACCCAGAACATAAGACGGGCGGATAATGACCGGATAACCGATGTTTTCTGCAATACTCAATGCTTGTTCTTCGGTACGGGCAAGACCATTTGGCGGTTGTTTCAGGCTAAGTTTATTCAACAGTTGCTGAAAACGTTCCCGATCTTCGGCAAGATCAATCGCATCGGGAGAGGTGCCCAGAACCGGAATATCGTTATCTTCCAATGTCTGGCAGAGCTTTAATGGCGTCTGTCCACCCAGCTGGACAATAACGCCCAGAACTTCACCATTCTGTTGTTCAGTCTTAATAATATTAAGGACATTCTCTGCTGTAATCGGCTCGAAATACAGGCGGTCGGATGTATCGTAATCTGTTGATACAGTTTCAGGATTACAATTCACCATGATACTTTCATAGCCCAGTTCCCGCACAGCATAAGCGGCATGAACGCAGCAATAATCAAATTCGATCCCCTGACCAATACGGTTAGGACCACCGCCTAGAATAATAACCTTTTTCCGGTCTGACGGGCGGGCTTCGTTATACAGGGCATCCGGTGTTTCATAGGTCGAATAAAAATAGGCCGTTTCTGAATTGAATTCAGCAGCGCAGCTATCGACACGTTTGTAAACCGGTTTCAGGTTCAGTTTTTCCCGATGGGCGCGGACTTCTTTTTCACTTAATCCTGATAATTTAGCCAATCGCAGGTCTGAAAACCCGAGACGTTTAAGCAAAAAGAAACTGTAAGCGTCCTCTGGCAAGCCATGGGTTTTGACGGTATTTTCCTGATCAACAATATTTTCCAGACGTTCCAGAAACCAGCGGTCATAATGACAAATTTTCTGAATTTCTTCCAAAGTCATATCCTGACGAAAGGCCTGGGCAATAACCCGTATTCTATTGGGCCCCGGATAGGCAAGCGCCGCGGTCAGGTCCTGCATATGATCACCAAGCTCGACTTCATCAAGTCCGGTCAGGTCATTTTCCATCGCTGATAGTGCTTTTTGCAAAGATTCCTCGAAACAACGACCCATGGCCATAACTTCGCCAACTGATTTCATAGAGGTTGTCAGCTTATCCTGCGTGCCTTTGAATTTTTCAAAGTTAAAGCGCGGTATTTTGGTGACGACATAATCAATCGATGGCTCGAAGGAGGCCGGAATTTTATTGGTGATATCATTTTGCAATTCATCCAGCGTATAACCAACGGCCAGTTTTGCTGCAATCTTGGCAATCGGAAAACCTGTGGCTTTGGAGGCAAGGGCAGAAGACCGTGACACACGGGGATTCATTTCAATCACCAGCATGCGGCCATCTTCAGGGTTAACAGCAAACTGGACGTTTGACCCGCCTGTATCAATTCCAATCCCCCGCAAAACAGCCAAAGACGCATTGCGCATACGCTGGAATTCACGGTCAGTCAGGGTCAAAGCCGGGGCAACGGTGATAGAATCGCCCGTATGAACGCCCATCGGATCAATATTTTCGATCGAGCAAATAATAATACAGTTGTCATTTCTATCACGGACGACTTCCATCTCGTATTCTTTCCAGCCAAGGACGGATTCCTCGACCAGCACTTCCGTTACCGGAGAAGCTTCAAGTCCGGCTGTAACGATTTCAATATATTCTTCACGGTTAAAGGCAATGCCGCCGCCGGTACCGCCCATGGTAAAACTGGGACGTATAATCATCGGTAAGCCGATATTTTCAATCGCCTGCATAGCGTCTTCCAGTGAGTTTACTGTCTGGCTTTTGGGGCTTTCAAGCCCCAGACGATCCATGCAGTCGCGGAACAGCTGACGGTCTTCGGCCATGGCTATAGATTCGCGGTTGGCACCGATCAGCTCAATTCCAAGCCGCTCTAACGTACCGTCTTCGGCCAAGGCAAGTGCCGCATTCAGTGCTGTTTGACCACCCATTGTCGCCAACAACGCTTCCGGCCGTTCTTTTTCAAGGACTTTAGTGATAATTTCTGGTGTGATCGGTTCGATATAAGTCGCATCAGCCATATCCGGATCGGTCATAATGGTTGCCGGATTGGAGTTGATCAATATCACACGGTATCCGTCTTCACGAAGAGCCTTACAAGCCTGAGCGCCTGAATAATCAAACTCACAAGCCTGACCAATAATAATAGGCCCTGCACCAATTACGGCGATAGTTTTCAGATCGGTTCTTTTTGTCATTGTCTTTTACCTGGTGTTTTAACGTTGATAGAATATAGCTGTAATTTTTTTCTAATCATGCTCCAGCAATAAAGTAGAAAACAGAAAGACAGTAAATGTCGAGAAAAGCGGCGAGGTCGACGGGAAAGATGAATCGCTCATTAGGCCGCCTTTTGAATCTGTTTGTTAATACTTACAATAAATTCATTGAACAAATAATGGCTGTCCTCTGGTCCCGGTGACGCTTCGGGGTGATGCTGGACACTGAAAACGGGCCTGTCTTTCATTCGCAAGCCTTCATTCGTGCCATCGAATAAACTGATATGTGTTGTAACCACGCTTTCTGGCAAACTCTCGGTAAGGACGACGAAACCATGGTTCTGCGATGTGATCTCAACCAGGCCGGTTTCAAGATTCTTCACAGGATGGTTCGCACCGCGATGACCAAAATCAAGCTTGCGGGTTTGACCCCCAAGAGCAAGGGCAAGCAGCTGATGACCAAGGCAAATGCCAAATACCGGAAGACCTGATTGGATCAGCTTTTGAATTTCAGAGATCGCATAGTTTGCTGTTGCGGCAGGATCGCCGGGGCCGTTTGACAGGAAAACACCATCAGGGTTGTATTCCAGTATCTCTTCCGCTGTGGTGGTGCAGGGGACAACCGTTAAACGGCAGCCCTGATCGACAAGCATACGAAGGATGTTTCGTTTTACACCATAATCAATGACAATAACGTGGCGGTTTAATTCTACCGCCGGCTGGTTTTCATTATCAAAATAGCCGCCCTTGGTCCATTCATAGGGTGCTGCGCAGGTGACTTTTTTGGCGATATCCTGCCCTTGCATCGAAGGAGCCTGTTTCAATTCCGCCTTCAGGCTTTCCAAATCAAATTGCTTATCTGTTCTATAGGAAATTATAGCGTTCTGAGCGCCTTGATCCCGAAGATGTTGTGTCAGGTAACGTGTATCGATGCCTGATATCGCGGTGCGTTTTTGCGCAACCAGCCAGTTTGGCAGGCTATCTGTAGCCCGGTAGGATGACGGGGTCGTAATATCATTACGCAGAATAAGACCCTTTGCAGCCATGCTATCTGATTCGATATCATCGGGATTAACCCCAGTATTGCCGATATGCGGAAAAGTAAAAGTGATAATCTGTCCGGTATAAGAAGGATCGGTAAGTATTTCCTGATAGCCCGTCATGGAGGTGTTGAAGCATAGCTCGCCAGTCAGGTTTTGTTCAAGACCAATGCCGCGTCCCCAAAAAATGGTTCCATCTTCTAGAATCAGGCATGCAGTCGCATGCTCAGGCTGGGGTGGGTGGCTCGCCATCATTTCCCTCTTTACTCGCTGCTCAGACACGTTATATGTATTGTTGTAGAACAGGACAAACAGAAGATCAATGGGGATAGCATGTCTTTACGCGAGAAATTTCAAGACGGTCTAAAAAAAGCAATGCGCGAGCGTGACGAGATCGCAACATCAACGCTGCGACTGATTATGGCGGCGCTAAAAGACCGTGACATCGCCGCGCGGAGCAAGGGTAATACCGATGGCGTTTCAGAAGATGAAATTCTGGGCATGCTTCAAACCATGATCAAACAACGCCGTGAATCGATTAAAGTTTACGAAAAAGCAGACCGGCAGGAACTGGCGGACAGGGAAAAGAAAGAAATAGACGTCGTAAAGGGCTTTCTGCCCGAACAGATTACCGGCGCGGATCTGCATCAGGTGATCGAAGAAGTCATTCATGAAGAAGCTGCAACCAGTATCAAGGATATGGGTAAGGTTATGGCCGCGCTTCGTGATAAATACGCCGGACAGATGGATTTTGCCCGCGCAAGCGCCATTGTAAAAGAAAAGCTGGTCGCAAAATAAGCCTGAACGGGCATATTATCTCGACAAACAGTGCATTTGACGGTAAAACCAGACTATGAGTTTTCCAAGACAGTTTATTCAGGACCTGCAAGATCGGCTGGTGCTTTCCGAAGTTATTGGTAAGCGCGTTAAAGTTACGCGCGCCGGCCGCGATGAATTCAAGGCCTGCTGTCCGTTTCATAATGAAAAAACACCGTCATTTACGCTAAACAATCAAAAAGGCTTTTATCACTGCTTTGGCTGTGGCGCCCATGGTGATGCGATTAAATTCGTTCAGGAACACGATAATCTAAGCTTTCTGGAGGCTGTAGAGCTGTTGGCCGGACAAGTCGGCATGCAGGTGCCACAGGCGACACCCGAAGATCGCAAGCGTTTTGAACGCCAAAAAACCTTATATGACCTTCTAGAAGAGGTAACCCTCTTTTTTGAACGCCATTTGCCGCAGAATCGCGAAGCTTCCGAATATCTCAAGGGCAGGGGGCTAACGGCAGAGACGATAAAGACAGCACGGCTCGGCTATGCACCGGCTGATCCGCAGGCATTGATTACGCTTCTGATTGACAAAGGCTATCGCCATAAAGACATGGTCGAGGCTGGTGTCGTTCGCCCGTCAACCCGTACAGAAGGTGAGTTTTTCAGCTTTTTTCGGGATCGGGTTATGTTTCCGGTAACGGATTTACGAGGACGGGTGGTTGCGTTTGGTGGCCGCATTATGCCATCAAACAGCGGTGGCAATGCGCCAAAATATATCAATTCCTCGGATACGCCTTTGTTTCATAAGGGACAAATCCTCTATAACCTTGCAAATGCCCGGTCCCATGTCGGCCCTGAAACACCGTTTATTATTGTTGAAGGCTATATGGATGTTATTGCGCTGGAGCAAGCAGGCTATAAAACAGCTGTTGCGCCGCTAGGTACGGCTTTGACGGAAAGCCAGATTGCCGTGTTGTGGAAAACAGCACCGCCCGATGCGCGCGTGCCTGTGCTGTGTTTTGACGGTGATAATGCCGGACGCAGAGCAGCCTCCCGCGCGCTTGAGCGAATCATGCCGATGTTGCAACCCGACCAAAGCGTTCGTTTCGCATTTCTGCCCGAAGGCGAAGATCCTGACAGTCTGGTCCAGAAACAGGGCCGCGAAGCCTTTGAAACCTTCCTGCAGGCCGGAGAGTACCTGAGTTCCTACCTGTGGAGCGAAGAGCTGTCCAAGCGCCCGGGACTAACGCCCGAAGACCGCGCCGGATTAAAAGCAGCGCTGTTATCACGGGTAAAAGAAATCGAAGATGCCAATGTTCAACGTGAATACGCAAGAATGATGATTGAACGCTTTGAAAATAATTTCCGCACCAGTTTTTCAAAAAAAGGCGGATACGGCGGCGGTCAGAAGTATTTTAAATCTTTTCGTCCCGAAGATCGGCTGGCGCCCGTATCAAAAAAACCGGCGCCAATCCGGCCTTCTGCCTTTGGTACAGAGCATTACCTGCTGGCGGCACTGGTCAATTATCCCGAGCTTTTTGACGAGTTTGAAGAAATATTAGGTACCCTGCCGGGAGCCAGTTCAGACTTGCAAAATTTCCGTCAGTCTCTATTTGATGTAATGTGCGACAAGGAAGCGCTTGATTCGTCAGAATTAAAGGATATATTGGAGTCTATGGGTTATGGGACAATCCTTGATGCATTATTAAGCGAATCGCTTTACCTTCAAGCAGTTTTCGCGCGACCCGAACAGGACGTAACCACTGTTCGAGAAGGGTGCTTGTTTACCTTAGAACGGGCAAGGACGCGACGTAGAAGATAAGGCAGCCGGTTTTGAGCGGGCACCAGGCCTTTAAAAGTTTTGAGTATGAGTGTGGGAGAAATAAGGCGTATGAGCGTTAAACAGACAGAAGAACAACAAACCAATGACCGTGAAACCGATGCTTCACTAGCAAGCAGTGCGGTTAAAACCGTCAAAAAGCTGGTGACCAAAGGTAAAGAGCGCGGCTATGTCACGTATGATGAATTAAACAAGGCGCTTCCCGCCGGTGATTATACATCAGAGCAAATTGATGACACCATGGCCATGCTATCCGATCTGGGTATCAACCTGATCGAAGAAGAGCCGGATGACGAGGAAGACGACAGCAAAGCCAAAAAAGGCAAGGCTGACGATGAAGAAGACGAAGCCGGCAGTAACGTTGCCAATGCGGATCTTGGCCGTACGGATGATCCGGTACGGATGTATCTGCGTGAAATGGGCTCTGTTGAACTGCTTTCCCGTGAAGGTGAAATTGCCATTGCCAAACGGATAGAAGCCGGCCGCGATGTCATGATCGGTGGTATTTGTGAAAGTCCGCTGACCATTCAGGCGATTATTGCCTGGCATAAGGCATTGGAAAATGAACAGGTGCTGCTACGGGAAATTATCGATCTTGAAGCAACCTATGACGATGACGACACCAGTGCCGCAGATGCCAAAAAAGATGAGGCCAAATCTGACGAAGATAAGACAGCTGAATCTGAAACTGAAGAAGATGACGATGATGAAGAATCCGATGAAGTCAACCCGTCACTGACAGCGATGGAGGAGGAGCTTAAGCCTCAGGTCATTGAAACCTTCAAAAATATCAGCAAAACCTATAAAAAACTGTATAAAACCCAGATGGAGCGGATTACCTACGCCCAAAAAGGTGAAGACAGCCCCGATAAGCTGGATAAGAAATATCATACATTAAAACAGGAAATCGTCGATCTTGTTGAATCTGTACGCTTGAACAATGCCCGTATTGAACAGCTGATTGATCAGCTTTATGGCATGAACCGCAAGCTCGTCAGCCTTGAAGGGCAGATGATGCGTTGGGCGATGGATTGCGGGGTTGACCGTCAGGAATTCCTCGACAACTATTTCGGACATGAAACCGATACGTTGTGGACAGAACATTGCGGCAGCCTGAAAACCAAAGGCTGGGCAGGATTTTTCGAGAAATATGGCGAAGATATTTCAAACGCCCGTGATGGTGTTGCGAAAATTTCAGAAACCTCAGGTCTGCCGATATACGAATTCAAGCGTATCGTGCACACCGTCCAAAAAGGTGAACGTGAAGCCGGTAAAGCCAAAAAAGAAATGGTTGAAGCCAACTTGCGTCTGGTGATCTCTATCGCCAAAAAATATACCAACCGTGGCCTGCAATTCCTTGACCTGATTCAGGAAGGTAATATCGGCCTTATGAAAGCCGTCGATAAATTCGAATACCGCCGCGGTTATAAATTTTCGACCTATGCGACCTGGTGGATCCGTCAGGCGATTACCCGTTCTATCGCCGATCAAGCGCGGACCATTCGTATTCCGGTTCATATGATTGAAACCATCAACAAGATCGTTCGGACATCACGTCAAATGATGCACGAAATCGGACGTGAACCAACACCCGAAGAAATCGCAGAACGTCTGGCTATGCCGCTTGATAAGGTGCGTAAGGTCATGAAGATATCTAAAGAGCCGGTTTCGCTTGAAACACCGGTCGGGGATGAAGAAGACAGCCAGCTTGGTGACTTTATCGAAGATAAGAATGTTATTCTGCCTGTTGATGCAGCCGTACATTCAAACCTGCGCGAAGCCACCACACGGGTTCTGGCAACCTTGACCCCACGGGAAGAACGCGTTCTACGGATGCGTTTCGGGATTGGTATGAATACCGATCACACCTTGGAAGAAGTCGGCCAGCAGTTCAGCGTAACGCGGGAACGTATCCGTCAAATCGAGGCGAAAGCCCTGCGTAAGCTGAAACATCCAAGCCGTTCCAAACAGCTGCGTAGTTTCTTGGATCATTAATTGGTATATAGTAATGCCCTTGGGTCACAGGTGAATTTATCGCTTTCGCCCCGGGGGATTAAATGCTATATAATCCAAAGGTCGGGCCTGTAGCTCAGGTGGTTAGAGCGGACCGCTCATAACGGTTTGGTCGGGGGTTCGAGTCCCTCCGGGCCCACCAATCATCTTAAAAGCTTTTTTCAACGGATTTAGCATTACTGGTGCTAAAGAAGCACAGCGGTGGAACATCTGCTTGCTAGAAAAACAAGTATTTTAACTGATTATATAGTAAAGGCCGCCTGATGATAACAACAAAACAACAAGAACATTTAAGTATCTATGCCAATTACCTTAGAGATATAGCAGATAAGGATTACATAGCTGCTCGAAACATGTACTGGCTTGGATTATCGGAAAACTTCCTATGGCTTGGATTGCAAGCAGTAGAAAAATACTTTAAATGCATAATGCTCTATAATGGTCTGTCCGCTAAAGATTACTCTCATCAGACAATTAAAATACATGACAAAATCCAAGATGAAATTAAGATTTTATTTAAATTAGATCAGAAAGAGCTAGATCTATTGGCCAGACTTGAGGCCGGTGCAGATAGATATTATTTAAAAAACAAGGCCGTTATACGCGAAGATTTAATTTTGTTTGATAGTGCCGTTTGGAAAATCAGAAGGTTTTGTCAGGATTTGAATGTCATTGTAGAGCCTAAATCCTTGCAGCCAAAAACAATTTTATCTCTGAATGAGATTGATATGAATAAGCCACACATGTTCAAGTTAATGTACGGATATTTAGAACAAGTACTAAAAATGAGTAACAGTAGAATTTATCGGAAGCAAGCTAAGGCTCTTATCTATAAAAATCCAATGTATGGAAAGCGTAAGAAAAACAAACTTAAAAATTACGGTTTAGTGCTTGCCTTTCGCAACCCGCCCTATGCGAACGATTTAGAAAGCAGAGAATGGATCAAGAATTTTGTACGCTTATAGAAAAATAAAATAATTTTTATTGGAGAATAGCGTGTCCAGTGATGCACTGAACACGCTAAAATTCGGTTAGGGATTGGGTATCAGGCTGTTACGGCAATATCACAAACCAGACATAGACCGTAGAAATGGCAATGGTCATCAGCATAAACGGAAAGCCTATGACCAGAAATTTGATAAAGGATATCCGGTGACCGGCACGCTCGGCAAAGCTGGCGACCATAACATTGGCACTGGCGCCGATCAAAGAACCGTTACCGCCCAGACAGGCGCCCAGAGACAGGCACCACCATAATGGTTCCAGCGCTTCCTTACCGCCCATTTGATCGGCGGTAGAGGCGATCATCGGGATCATTGTTGCCACAAAGGGAATATTATCGACCACAGCCGAGAATATGGCAGCGCCCCAGAGGATCAAAAGCCCGGTATCACGTATATCACCACCGGTTAGACCCAGCATTTGTT
>Ga0306912_1000566_pt1 | contig 21089 bp, 20 predicted proteins | sample AntRauFillE10628_FD_190443 | JGI IMG/M metagenome (GOLD analysis project Ga0306912, IMG submission 190443) | Saline lake microbial communities from Rauer Islands, Antarctica - Metagenome Filla E10 #628 (v2) (version 2) | ecosystem: Environmental > Aquatic > Non-marine Saline and Alkaline >... | reverse complement strand
ACCAGCAGGGTAGCGGCAATAAAACCTTTGCTTTTAACCCGTGTTAAATATTCACGTTTCAGTACAAGAGAAACTTGTCTCCAGTTCATGCTATCGCCTCTTTTTCGGTTTTAATATTGTCATCGCCAACAGTTGAAATAAAAATTTCATTAAGTGACGGTTCTACAAGCTGAAATTTATGAATTTCTGCATGCTCAATGGCTGATTTCAAAATTTGTTGCGGATCTTGATCATCCAGAATCCGAATCTCAGCGAAATTTGTGGATCGGTTGTTTACGCGAACATTAGAAAGATTATCAATAAAACTTCCATCACCTTGATATTCAATAAGTACCGTATTTTTTCCAAAGTCCTTTTTAATTTTCCTAAGGTTTCCGTCAAGCACCATTTTTCCATTATTGAAAAGACAGATATCGTCACACATTTGCTCTACCTGTTCCATTCTGTGTGTGGAAAAGAGAACGGTTTTACCCTTCTCTCGCAACTCAATAATAATCTCTTTAAGCAGCTCGCTGTTAATAGGGTCGAGGCCACTAAACGGTTCGTCAAAAATGTAAATGTCCGGGTCGTGAACAATTGTGGCAATGAACTGAATTTTCTGGCTCATCCCCTTGCTAAGTTCACCAACGGTTTTCAAATGCCAGTCTGCTGCTCCAAACCTGTTCAGCCAGTACCGGATTTGAGTTTTAGCGTCACTCACGCTCATCCCTTTTAGCTGTGCCAGGTAAATAAGCTGTTCGCCGACTTTCATCTTTTTATAAAGGCCGCGCTCTTCAGGCATATAGCCAATCAGCCGCTGGGTTTTCGCGCTTACTTTTTGATCATTTATTGTGATGGACCCCTCATCAATTGGAATAATATAGTTTATCATTCTGATCGTCGTTGTTTTTCCGGCTCCATTGGGACCCAGTAGTCCCGTAATACGGCCATTTTCAACATTGAATGAGACATCCTGCACGGCTTTGGTCTTGCCAAATGTTTTACTTAAATGATCTACCTTAATCGTAGAGTTTTGATTTGTCATGGGGCTATGCCGTGTAGCTTATAATTAAAAATGTTAGTCGAAAATCTTAGTGAATAATGATTATGTTAATCAAAGAATCTAAAATTCGGAATTCATTTCACGATCTCTTTTTGTAGATTTAGTGAAACTAATTGCCAATGCAGGTTAAAAAAAATCAACCAAAGTTACGTAGCTTTTTTTCATTAAGTTTCATCTGAATGAATATTACACATATTTCTGCTGAATGCTATCCCGCTGCAAAAGCCGGTGGGTTGGGGGATGTTGTCGGTGCCCTGCCAAAATATCTTAATAAAGCCGGTAATGAAGCTATGGTTGTTATGCCATACTATCAAACCGACTGGCTGAAAGATGTTAAAACGGATTTCATTTACGAAGGTTCGTTCCCTTTTGAGGGCAAAAGTCTCAATTTTTCGGTTCAACGCGTTGATAAAAAGATGCTTGGATTCGAGCTCTATCTTATAAAAATTCCAGGGCGTTTTGATCGTCCGGGCGTCTATATTGATCCATGGTCTGGACATCCGTATTGGGATGAGATGGAGCGCTTTTTTTCTTTCCAGATCGCAGCGCTTGAGTGGCTGAATAACCGGCAGGTACAGCCTGACATCATTCATTGCCACGATCATCATACCGGCCTTGTACCTTTTTTCATGAAAGAGTGCTTTCGTTTTGATCGCTTTAAAGATACGCCATCCATTCTTACGATTCACAATGGCGAGTACCAGGGAAAATACCCGATAGATGTATATAGCAAGCTACCTGCATTCAATCTCGAAAATCTTGGAATTCTGGAGTGGGACAAACAAATAAACTGCCTGGCAGCCGGTATCAAAAGCGCTTGGAAAGTTACAACTGTATCTGAAGGATACATGGATGAACTGCTTGAATTTTGCAATGGACTGGAAATCCTGCTGCGACAGGAAGTGGATAAAACCGCCGGTATTGTAAACGGGATTGACGTGGATATCTGGAATCCTAAAACGGATCCGTTACTGGAAAAGAATTACACGGCCGCATCCTTAGTTAAAGGTAAAGACGCCAATAAACACGCTCTTTGCGAACAATTCTCTGTTCCCGCTGACCGTCCGTTATTTGCCTTTATTGGCAGGCTTGTACGTGAAAAAGGGGCCGATATGATTCCGGATCTTATCACCGGGTGCCACAGAATGGGGATTGAAGCCTCTTTTATCGTTCTCGGAACAGGAGATCCTGCTTTGCATGACATATTTAATAAACTTAATAACAGCCACGTCGGTTATTTTGATTCCCGTCTTGAATACAACGAAAAGCTTGCTCATCAAATTTATGCCGGCAGTGATTACTTAATGATGCCGTCACGCGTAGAACCCTGTGGTTTGAATCAGTTTTATGCGATGAGATATGGCTCAATTCCACTTGTTCGAAAAACTGGCGGCCTGGCCGATACCGTAATCGATATTACGGAACCAAAAGGTTATGGAATTGTTTTCGATAAATTTAACCTCGAAGAGTTTATTGATTCTGTAAATCGAGGAGTTGAAATATATAATAAAAAAGAGTTATTTGAGAAAAATCGTAAAAAGATAATGAAACTTGATTTTTCCTGGAAGCGGTCCACTAAAAAATATATCGAATTGTATAAATCCCTAATTCCAAAACAACTATAAGCTATGAATTCATCTACTATCGCTGTTATATTGGGCGGTGGGCGGGGTACCCGTCTTCATCCGTTAACAGGGCACAGAAGTAAACCTGCTGTTCCGATCGCAGGCAAATATCGATTGGTTGATATACCGATTTCCAACTGTTTGAATTCCGACATTAGAAAAATATTTGTACTCACACAGTTCAACTCTGCGTCGCTTAATAGGCATATCAAGAACACGTACAACTTTGATCTGTTCAGCCATGGCTTCGTTGATATTCTGGCCGCGGAGCAGACGCCCAAAAGTCAGAACTGGTTTCAGGGAACGGCGGATGCTGTGCGGCAGTCTATTCACCACATGACCAATTACGATTATGAGCATGTAATGGTACTGTCTGGCGACCAGCTGTACCAGATGGATTATAGAAAAATAATGAAACACCACAAGGAGAGCGGCTCAGACCTGACTGTGGCCACAATTCCTGTAAACAGTGAAGATGCAACAGGTTTTGGAATCATGAAAACAGGTGATGAATCCATGGTTGAGAGTTTCATAGAAAAACCATCACTTGATGAACTGTCTGACTGGAAATCTTCAGTCTCAGATGATATGAAAGCTCAGGGCAGAGAGTACCTTGCCTCTATGGGCATATACGTCTTTAATAAAGAAGTTATGAACAGGCTTTTTGATGAGAATCCGGATGCGACAGACTTTGGAAAAGAGATAATTCCAAAGGCCATCAAAGAGGGGACAAAGGTCTCAAGCTATCCCTTCATTGGATACTGGACAGACATCGGAACCATAAAATCGTTTTTTGAGGCAAATCTCGAACTCACCGATACTCTGCCCTCTTTTAATCTGTATGACGATGAAAAACAAATCTACACGCGTGCCCGCCTGCTTCCCGCTTCTAAACTTACGGGTACCAACCTTGAACGTGTAATCGTCTCGGAAGGCTGTATTATTGAAGCCAGCCGTATAGAGCGATCAGTTATAGGAATACGTTCAAGAATAGGGAAGGGAACAAGCATTGAGCAGTCGATTATTATGGGGAACGACTACTTCACATCGCGTGAAGATATCGAGACCCGGACCTCAAAGCATCCGCTCAAGGGAATAGGAGAGCGGTGCTTCCTCAGCAAAACCATTGTCGATAAAAATGTGAGAATCGGCAACGATGTGAAAATTGTTGGTGGTGACCACCTCGAAGACGGTAAGTTTGATAATTATCACGTTGTTGATGGTATTGTCATCATACCGAAAGGCGAAGTCATTCCTGATGGGTTTCAGCTGGGCGGATAGGAGGTCTGAATAACACGCAAGTATATTAAAAAAGCCACTTTTGAATCGTCAAGAGTGGCTTTTTTGCTGTCAACCGATATTATACTGCAAATCAGAGCATCTCTTTGAGTGTTACACCAATTTCGGCGGGACTATCAACAACCGTAATCCCTGCATCTCTGAGTGCTTTTTTCTTATCCTGGGCTGATCCCTTTCCGCCGGATATGATAGCACCTGCATGGCCCATTCGGCGTCCGGGAGGGGCGGTGCTTCCGGCAATGAAAGCAACCACAGGCTTATCCACATTATCTTTGATGTAAGCGGCCGCTTCTTCTTCTGCGGTTCCACCGATTTCACCTATCAGAACGATGGCTTCTGTGTCCGGATCATCCTGAAAGAGCTTTACGGCATCCAAATGGTTCGTGCCAATAACGGGGTCACCTCCAATTCCGATGGCCGTGCTTTGGCCCAGGCCCGCTTTTGTAAGCTGATCAACTGCCTCGTAGGTAAGCGTACCTGATCGTGATATCAGTCCAATGTTGCCCGGCTCAAATATCATCGCGGGCATGATGCCGATTTTTGCCTCACCCGGAGTAATCACGCCGGGGCAATTAGGGCCTATCAGGGTAGCTCCGTGGCTATTAACAATTTGTTTTGCTTTGATCATGTCAGATACCGGTATACCCTCAGTGATACAGATGATTACTTTGATTCCGGCAAATGCAGCCTCAGATATTGCGTCTGCAGCAAATGGTGGCGGAACAAAAATTACAGATGTATTGGCGCCTTCATTTTCTACAGCATCAGCAACTGTATTGTATACCGGGAGACCGAGATGTTCCTGGCCACCTTTACCTGGTGTTACTCCACCAACCACGTTGGTGCCATATTCAATCATCTGTTCAGCGTGAAATGTCCCTTCACTGCCGGTAAATCCTTGTACAACCAATCGGGTATCGTTACCTACTAATACACTCATGAACTATCAATATTTGTTTAAAAAATTTGGTTTAATACATTCAAATAGAATATACCATCATTGAATAGATTTGCCAAAGCACATGAGGAGGGAAGCAGCATTTCCGAATAATAGAAGGAAATAAAAAAAGCCCGGCAGTAATGCCGGGCTTTTGTAACAATAAGATGACTCTTTAATTAAAGAGCGTTTTCCATTGTCTCGTAATCATATCCTTCTGCTTTACTCATTTCCTGAGCAGCAAGTGTAAGGAATATACCATAAATCACCTTGGATGCTACGTCAGCAATCGTGTAGGTAATATGTCGCGCTACTACAGCAGTTTCTGTAAGTGCAGGATCTGCTGAGAGGCTGAATAGATACGGCATTAAGTATGCACCTGGATAGAGCATCCAGCTGAAGAAAAACAGTGTCCAGATGTAACCAAGATATTTCTGGGCTTTTGCAGGAGCGCCTTCTTTTCCTTCATTAATGACACGCTTCATCAGAATGAGAATGTGAATGAAAAAGAGGGTTGAAATGAATCCCCATACAAAGAAGAGAGTTGGGCTGGTTACTTCGTAGAACTGACCCACATATCCTGTGAGAATCATACCGGTACCTGAAAACCAGAACTGGTTTCTGATAGAACTGAAATCACTTTTAGTAAGCGTTACGACAAACAGGATCTGAAATAAGAGCATTGGCACATCAATAAGCCAGTTCAGATAACGATATCCGTTATTGAAAAGGTCATTGCCACTACCAAGTACGTATCTGGCGGTATCTGCATCGTAAACCATTGCATCAGACCAATTTTGAGACTGAACATACAGCAACAAGAATGCAGATACCATAACGACACCAGATAGTACTGAGGATGTTCTGTACTTTGGCGCTACCGTTTTGATGGTTAGAACGAAATATAATAGGCCGGCCAGCATAATAGCATAGCCGAGTGTTAAGACGTGGGCTGACATCTGATACGCCATCTCGGTGTACCCTTCGGCAGCACCAACATAGTTTTCAAATGTGGCATTACCCAGCATTTCAATTAAAGCTTCCATAGTTGTTTGATTAGTTGAGGTTAGAGTTAAACTCGGCTTGAAAACACACCGGTAATTGAGAAAGTTCACTCGTTTTAAAAAAAATTGAAAATAATGAAACTCAATGTTTTAGCGCTTTTTTGAGATGGGCTAATGGTTATTTAACAGGGAGTAATTTTCTAAATCAAATTCGATTTAAAGATAAGAAGTTCCCGATTTGATATATTAATCAGCCGTAATAATTAGTAGTTTGTACGTGTTGAAAAGTAGCCGAACCTACTATTACTTTTATGAGACCTGAAGACAAAAAAGAGGAAATTCGAGATACTGCCGACATTGTTGAGGTCGTAGGGGATTATGTTCGCCTTAAAAAGTCCGGAAGCGGGTTTGTTGGACTTTGTCCTTTTCATGACGAAAAAACACCGTCTTTTCATGTAACACCAAGGTTAGGGATTTACAAATGTTTTGGTTGTGGTGCCAGCGGTGATGTCTTCAGTTTTATAATGGAGATGGAAGGCGTTAGCTTTCCTGATGCACTTCAGTCACTGGCTGACCGCTATGGTATTGATCTGCCGGATTACAGCAACAGCGAAGAACATGAAGAAGAGACAAAAAAGAGGGAAGGAATATATCACGCCCTGAAATACGCGGGTCTGTATTATCACCGTCAGCTTCATGAAAATGAGGAAGCATCTAAAGCAAGAGAGTACATCGATAAAAGAGGGTATGATGAAAAAACAATTAGAAAATTTGGGCTTGGTTATGCTCCGGGAGGAGGATCAAGATTTTTAAAAGCAGCAACAGCAGAGGGGATTAAGGAAGAATACCTGTTTGAAGCGGATCTCATCAAAAAAAGTAACCGTAGCGAGGGATATTATGATACCTTCAGAGACCGGCTGATATTTCCGATTTTTAATCCCTCCGGAAAAGTGATTGCTTTTGCAGGACGAATTCTTGCAAACAATAAGAAAACGGCTAAATATGTCAATTCTGCGCAAACGCCCGTATATAATAAGAGTGACGTCGTTTATGGAGTTAATTTTTCAAAGAATGATATCCGTCGGCAAGAGGAGGTTATCCTTGTTGAAGGATATACAGACGTAATTACGCTTCATCAGCACGATATAAAAAACGTTGTTTCATCAAGCGGCACATCTCTTACATCACAGCAAATAAATATTCTTCAGCGGTATGGGAGTAAAATGACGATGCTTTACGACTCTGATGAAGCGGGTCAGACGGCCATGGAGCGCGGAATTAAGATCGCGCTCAAAGAGGGGATGGAAGTAGACCTGCTTGAGCTGCCTGAAGGTGAAGATCCGGATTCGTTCGTAAAGCAATTTGGCATGGACTCTTTCAATCAGCTGAAAAAAGAGAAGTCGGAAGATTTTGTGACATTTACAATCCATAAAAGTGAAAAGTCCGGCTCTCTTGAAAAACCGGGAGAAAGGGCCAGATTAATAAACAAGGTACTTGAGCAAATTGCTGAGATACCGGATGAAATACAGCGCCAGGTATATGTTCAGCACCTCCATCAGCAAACACAAAAGTACCGGAAGGGCACAGACCGGGAACTTTTTCAGCAACTTGAAAAACTTATCGCTGAGAGGAAAAAATCTGATCAGCGGTCGGCACGTCGTTCAAAACAGGCCGATGAAAGAGTGGCTTCGCCTCCTGAGACCGGCTTTGCCCGTCCATCTACTCCGGAACCCGCAGTTACGAAAAAGAAACCCCATTACGAGAAAGAGGTTATCCGGCTTCTACTACAGTATGGTACAAAGATGCAGAAATTTATCGGGCACAATGTTGGGGCGGACCATTTTGAAGACATACAGCTCCGAGCATTCTATGAAGATATTATGACCCGGCACATTGAAGAAAAAGATATTTCAATTGACCATTACTCGTCTCGGGAAAAACCGTATCCGTCCCTTCTGAGTGATATTTTACTTGAACGTCACACAGTAAGTGAAAATCATGCAAAATCTGGAAGTGATGATTTTAAAAAAGACAAATATCCATTCAAAATTGCCAAATCATCCATGAAACCGCTGAGGCTTCATTTTTATGAGCGCAAAAGGAGCGAACTTTCTCAGATACTTAAACAGGGTAACGATGAGACCCGAAAAAAAATGATGAAAATGATTTCAAACGTCCAGAAAGAAATATCCAAGATTCAAAAAACGTCTGCAGAAGAACTTTTTGACGATCCGGTTTTCGCAAATGAGAAATCTGACGATACCGTGATTAAAAAGGTCTTTGAATACAAAATGAAAAATGAGCGCGACTAACTGAATCAACATAATATTAAGCTATCCTGACCATCCGAATAAACAAAAGATACAGTGGCTAAACCTACCAGCATCGACCATTTTAAAAACGCAAGGAACAGTATCCGCTCAACGGAGTACAGAAAACCGATCTACTACTTTTATGGAGAAGAGCGATTTTTTATAGACAGATTACAGGCCGAAATTGCAGCTTTGATACCGAATGAACAGAAAGACTTTAACTATGATCTGTTATATGGCGGAGAAGTATCTCCGGAAGGAGTTTTAGGAATGGCTCGCAGCTATCCAATGATGGCTGACATGCGGGTGGTTATTGTTCGCGACTTTCTGAAGCTTCGCGGGACAGATCAGGGTGGGGGACACATAAGTGATTTTGAGCACTATGTAAAAAATCCAAACCCATCTACTTTGCTCTGTTTAATTGACAGGAAAGCTCCTGATGGCCGAACCAATGTTGGAAAGTCGCTGAAGAGTAGTAATAACTCGAACGTGCAAGATTATGAATTTAAAGCTCTGCCTGATTACCAGCTCACGGACTGGGCAATTGAGTGGGCGTCCGCTCAACACGGGAAATCAATTGATTCGCAGGCCGCACAGGTACTGGCTCAGCTTGTCGGCAATAATCTTCAGCTTCTGTCTACTGAAATAGAAAAAGTGTGTACTTTTGTAGACAGTCAGGATAGAGTTACAATAGATCACGTAAAAAAAATAATCGGCTCTTATCGTGAATATTCAGTGATTGAGCTTAAAGAGGCCATATTTCAGCGAAATCTCGACAAATCCCTCGGTATTGCGGAACAGATGTTGCTAAAGAGTAATGCAGATGCGGGTGAAGTTATTAAATCCGTAGGGTTCTTTTACAGAGTGTTCGCAGATGTATGGCAGATACGCCGGCTGATGGAAAAGCAACTTTCCAAATCTCAGATTCAGTCTGAGTTGGGAATACGTAACAGTTACGTATTCAACTTTAAATGGAAAGATGCCTCACAATACCAGCTGGCTGAAATGCCCCGCATTTTTGAAGCTTTGATGGACGCTGACCGCGCCGCCAAAGGCTTCAGCACTCTGGATGTCCCTTCGATTTATATCCTGCTGATAAAGCGCATCATCGGATAAGTTTCTTTCGGTGGTGCCGAATTTGCAACTTAAATCCTGGGTACCACTATGGAAGCTACGACCAAAGTAAACTTGCATTCATTATCAGACGAAGACGTTATGGAACAACTCCAGGAAGGAGTGATACAGGCGTTTGACATTATTGTACAACGATACAAAGATCGTTTGCATAATTTTCTTTATCGGTATACGCACAACCATCAGGATTGTGAAGACTTAGTCCAGGAGACGTTTCTCAGGGTTTACAGAAGCCGACAATCGTATGTGCGTATTGCAAAACTTTCCACCTGGATGTATACCATTGCGCTGAATCTTGCAAAAAGCATGTATAAAAAGAAACAGCGAATGACAACCATTTCAATGCATGCAGATCCTTCTGATCCTGACGATAGAGAATTTGAAATCGAAGATTCAGTTATTCTTCAGGATGAACAGCTCCATCAAAAAATGTCGGTCGGTGAACTCGAAAAAGCATTGATGAAGCTCAATGACGATTTCAGGGAAGTCATTGTTCTGCGGGATATTCAGCAGCTTACCTACGAAGAGATAGCTGAAATTACCGATACTGCAATGGGTACTGTTAAATCCAGAATTAATCGTGCGCGTCAGCAGCTTCAATCATTGATTGGAGAATACGTGAATCCGGAAACAATTTAGTACAGATGAAGTAGCAGTAGTGTATATATGGCAAGTCTGCCACCTTGATGAGCGCATGCCGGGAGTAAATTCCCGATCAAAACGTCACCAACGGGGCAGGATTAGCCATTGATCTAAACCTAAATGGTTACTTCATTATGAGTTATACACTACAATCAAATCTGCTTGATAGATTTATAAATGATTTCGCAGAGGGGGAACTATCTTCTGCTGAGCTCCAGTCTTTTTCTGAACTCCAGGAGAGAGATGAGTCCGTTCGGTTAACTGCACAGTCAGGTATAATGGTTCGAAAATACCTCAAAAATTTAAAACCTGTAAAATGTCGCCCCGGGTTCGATCAAAGAATGGCTGCGAAATTCGCAGTTGAGCTTGAACGGGAAGTTATTGAGAGAAATAAAAACAGATCGTCTCATCCGGCAGTTTCATCCTGAGCGTCCTGAATATCCTGCTTTAGTTTGATAAGATCATCGCTGGTACTATCAACAGATAAGCCTTCCTCTATATATTTAAGCGACTCTGTGAGGGCTTTAGATCTGTAAAGTATCCATGCGATGTTGTGATATGCGTCAATAAATGTTTCATCTTTCTCTATGGCCTGCTCATAACATTTAGCTGCCTCAACATGTTGATTTTGACGCAAGAAGAAATTGCCCAAATTGAAGTGTGAGAGTGCTTTATCTGGTTGAAGATGCGTGATATAGTGGAAGAGCTCATGCGCTTTATCCAAATCGCCTTTGTTTTCGTACTCATCCGCCAAATTGTTCAATGCGCCGATATGGCCAGGATCTTTTTCCAGAACTTTAAGAAATGTCAAAACAGCGTAGTCAGGTTGTTGAAGGCCGGAATAGGTATTTGCAAGATTAAACAGAATGTCGGGAGTTTCGTTCTTTTCAGCTGCTTTTTTCAAGTATTCAAGCGACTGATCCAACTCACCCAATAAATAGTAACCCACACCTGCCTCATTTAGCAAATTTCCATTTGAATCACCAGCACTGAGTTCTGATTCAATATCTGTTAATGTTTCCCTTATCTCCTTTTCTGTCATTAAAACTGGTATCCGATTTGAAGTTCTGCGAGAAAACCGTTCTCTGTACTTGAAGAAAAAATTAACTGTACCGGACCAAGAATAGTCAAAGCACCAACGCTCAGACTGGCACCGTGTATGACGTCATCTGTTGAAATAGACCACTCATCCATAAAGCGCCCAGCATAGTAATCAATATTAATATACCTGTGATACAGGGGCTCAAACTGAAACCCCGCAGACAGCATCTGTAAATTACGGGTATTGTATTCATATCGCTGAATACCGCCAAACCGATTATATCCAAAAACAGGGTCAAAACGGTTTAATGAAAACCATGAGGTCCATGGAAGTTCTTCACCGCTTGTATAGCCACCATAAAACAGATTTCTAAAACTAACATCTTGTGAAAGGGGGACATAATATTCAAAAAGACCACTTAAGGCCGTGTAATCAAGTGAACTTAATGAAAAATCACCACTGTAGCTTCCATTAACAATGATACGGGTTCCACCCTGAGGGAAGTTTTTTCGATGAAGTTGATCATTAATAAACTGCAGAAAATACGACTGGTGATTTTTCGATGAGCTGTTAATCAAATCGTCATTAATAATGTTGTTTTGAGATATAAAATCACGTCTTATACCGCCGGCAAACAAATAATTTGAGCTCAGATAGTTCCCGACAGAAAGCTCAAGCCGGGTAAGGTTATTTTTGAATCGAGCGTTACGATCGTTGTTTTCAAATTGTTCAATATTTTCCGCTTCATATTGTATGGAAGTTAATAACCCGATTCTTGACCCAAGATTTCCATAAAGTAATAAATCTGCCTGGGCACGAATTTGGTCACCAAGTCGGAGGTCAAAACGTGAGGTTGATCCGTTAAAAGGGAAATTTCTGAATTCAGATGCTAATAGAATGGATGCATTTGTCTTTGATTCATATCGGAGTCCGGCCCGGAATATATCCGTGTTATTTTCGACAACATGAACATGTAAATTGTAATAGTAGTCCTCATCCGGCAAAATGCGGTAGGTTATTAATTCAAACAGCTGTGTGCTGTAGAGCTGTACGATTTTTTCATCAATAAAATCAGGAGTCAGTAGAAAGCCCTGAGAAAATTTGAGTTCACTCAAAATAAAGTCATCTGAAATCAATTCATTTCCTTCGATAACGACTCTGTTTAACGGCAGGCTGCCAAACTCACCTATGCCGCGACGCAGGGGAGGAGGTGAATTTTGTTGTTCTGCAACAGCCTGGAGCTGATCGATATATTTTCCCGCCTCCTCATACCCAATCTGAATCAGTTCATCCACTCTTTTGAAATCTAAAACGTCAAACGAATTGGCTTTTAAAGGGTTAATATAGATATCGGTGTCTTCAATTTGAGGCTCAATCTTTTCGTTGATCCTGTAATTGACTACCTGGTTCAGAACTTCAGCAAATGTTTTGAGGCTGTCAGTTGGCATAACAGGAGATGCAACATTCACAGCGATAATAAAGTCAGCTCCCATGTCTCTGGCCTGTTCAACCGGTAGATTATTGGAAACCCCACCATCTATATACGAGACGCCATTAATTGTGTGAGGCCGCATTAAAGACGGAATAGAGATGCTCGCCCGAATCGCATCCGGCAGATACCCAGAAGTTAAGGTTTTTGGTTTCCCGGTTGCAAGTTCTGTTGCTACTGTAGCAAAAGGAATGGGGAAATTTTTAAAGCTCTGAGTGCCGTGTGCCGGCCAGGTATATTTGGATAGAAACGAATATATATTTTGACCGCTTATAATTGAAAAGGGAAGATCAAGCCTCCGTTCGGAAATTGGAAATGACGCTACTGTGCGATTGTCAAATGTTCGCTCGTAATTAGAAATGAAAAGCCGTGATGGTTTTTCAGTAAATAGCTGATCCCAGTTGACTGACTTAGCGAGGTCACTTAGCTGTGAAGATGTATATCCGATAGAGTAGAATGCGCCAACCATGCTCCCCATACTTGTGCCTGTAATGTAATCAATGCGAATGCCGGCTTCTTCAAGGCGTTTAATTACACCAATATGAGCAATACCTTTAGCCCCGCCACCGCTTAATACGAGACCTACCTTCAGGCTGTCATTCGCTTCAGTGGAGTCGGATATTGCCCCAAAAGCATCCGCTCGAAGTGTGGTCGAGAAAAGTAAATAGAATGTGATGAAAAGTGCGATTATTCGAAGAAGCATGGACATAAAAATACCATGAAATTATCAACGAATGCTAATAATTTTATCTTAATTTATGCAACTGCGAATGCGGCAGATACCGCATGCTTAAGGTCATCTTCAGTGACAGGTTTTTCCAGAAAAGCTTCAAAGTTTGTTTCTACGGCCCTGTTCCTTGTCTCAGGTTCCGTGTTACCAGTAACGTAGATAACTTTTACCGAACTTGAAACCTGACGGATTCTGGTCATAGCTTCAATACCGTCTACGTCGTCACCAAGCCGAACATCCATCATTATGAGATCTAAATCCTGGAGGGAATGCGCAATACGAATCGCTTCGCTTCCGCTTGCGACAACTCCTAAAACTTTCAGTCCTAACCTGGAGGCGAGACGTTTCATGATAATTTGCTGGATTCCATCATCTTCAACAATAAGAATGTTTTTGCAACTGCGTTTTGCTGTCAAGATATCAACCTTCGTTACTTTTTATAAAAGAACACTTTATTACAAGAGTGTTCAGCCGCCGGATTGTTACAGAAAAAGCTGCAAACAATGCTAATATTAAGATTATCTAATATTATACCCTTCTTTTTCAAGGATGGTTTGGATTTTATCCGAATGTGACCCATGAATTATTATTGTTTTGCCTTCTGTATGGCCGCCGGCACCACAGCTTGATTTTAATTTTTTTTCCAGTTTTTCAATGACCTGAGGATTATGGGTAATGCCCTGAATCACTGTTGTGGGGTTGCCGGTACGTGGATTTTTTTTCTCTGATATTTTAACATTCATAACACTTAGAATTAGTAGGTTTATAAATCGTGAGCAAAAGTAAAGCTGATTATAGATCAGCACTACTCTGCTTAATGAATTCTCAAAAATTGCAACTTAGTAAAAAGCCAAGATAAATATCCTGATGGGTCTATCGTAATCGTATATCGATTAAAATATTGATATCATGTTGATATTGCATCCGAATTATTGCCGGCTAAGACGTCTTGATTTTATGAGTCCGATTCGCATGTGGTGTAAATCTAAATTACGGAACGTAAACAGTTTAAGAGATAGTTGAAATTCCTTAACTTTACTTCAGTTAAAAACTAATGCACACCGGAGATACCATTGCAAAATATTGAAATGGATATACTTGGACTTTCAACCAGCCCAAGCAGCGGCGGAGCTTATGCCCTTATCCTTACAGAAAAGGAAGGTGGGAGGCGTTTACCCATTATTATTGGAACATTCGAAGCGCAGGCAATAGCTCTGGAGTTAGAGAGTATTAAGCCACCACGTCCCATGACTCATGATCTGATCAAAAACATAATTATGAGTTTTGATTCTGCTGTAGACTATGTACTGATAAATGAACTCTCAGAAGGAACCTTTTTTGCAAAGCTTGTTTTTTCGCGTGAGAACGAAAAAGTTGAGATTGATGCGCGTCCGAGTGACGCAATTGCAGTAGCTATTCGATTCGGCGCATCCATATTCGTACATAAAAGCGTGCTGGATGAGGCCGGTATAGAATCTGCGGAAGAGAAGGGAGAAAAAGGAGCTCCACAAACAATAAAAAGCAGTGAAACAAACGAACTGAGCGGTATTGAAAAACTTGAGCAGGAGCTTCAGACCGCCATTAATACAGAAAACTATGAGAAGGCTGCAGAAATCAGAGATAAAATTAATCGATTAAAGGGGTGAAGTGGACGTAAAAAAGAACAGCTTAAAATCACTTCCCTTTTCAACACTTTTTCAACATTACATTTCTGGCTCAGGATCTATTGACAATTTCTTCGAGACATCTCCCAAAAGTTGGAGCTCTGTTCTTGAATCCATAGACTCATTTGAATTTCAGGGCGACAGGTCTGTTTCTGTCTCTTTGCTGGAAAAATTTAATCACGCTCACCTCGATAATGAAACCACGGAGGTGCAGATTAAGAAAATAAATAACCCCAAATGCCTGACCGTTGTTACCGGGCAGCAGGTAACGCTGTATGGCGGCCCTCTATACAGCGTATATAAAACAATCACCGCAATACTCTATGCCCGCAAACTTGAGCAAACGACCGGGCGGCCTGTGGTTCCCATATTTTGGCTGGCAGATGAAGATCACGATATTGAAGAAGTTTCCACCATCCGTATACCTGACTCATACTCCAACTCAGAAATTACTTACTCGCACAAAGATTATAAAGATGCACCTCCGGCAAGCACTATTCAATTGGGTAGTGAACTGGAGAAAGTTCAACATCTACTGGTTGAATATTTAGACGAAACCGACTTTACAGCTGAGCTTTTGGAAAAAATCCGTACGTGCTATCAGTCAGATCGAACATTTGGTGAAGCATTTGGTGATTTGTTGATGTCGTATTTTGGCAAACACGGGCTCTTATTGGCTGGAAGCCTAAATCCATCGGCTAAATCTCACACAAAAGAGATACTAAAAAAAGCAGTCAAGTTACGGAAGGAATTAAACCTTGCTCTTGACGATACAACCTATTCACTGATAGAAGCAGGATATCATGACCAGGTGCAGGTTCAACCCTCGAATCTATTTTACCTGACGAAGACCGGTGCAAGAATAAAGATTCAGTATGTAAACGATACGTGGAGTATCCCATCAAAAAAATGGAGTAGTTCTGAACTTCTGAATGAGGTTGAAGAACATCCGGAACAATTTTCACCCAATGTATTCTTGCGCCCTATATTGCAAGATTACCTGTTGCCGGTAGTTGCATACGTCGGAGGGCCGGGCGAAATTGCTTACTATGCCCAGATGAAGGAATTTTATAGCTGTTTCGGTTTTAAGATGCCGGTTATCGTTCCCAGATTCAGCCTGACGATTTTTGAATCTTCGATTGACAGAATACTGGATAAATTACCCTTTGAGTGGCACCGGTATCAAGATCGTATTGAAGATCTTGAAAAGGAATTTGTGGAGTTTACGGAGACAGTTGATATAGAAAAATTATTCGGTATATGGCGAGCTCAGATAGATGAACTTTCCCGGGCAAAGCGAGATGAAATTGGTGACATTGATCCCTCGCTGAAGGGTAGCGTCGGGAAAGCAAAGGCGACCTATTTCTCAGAATTGGATAAGCTCAAAGGTAAAGTGTATCGGTCTGTCAAAGATCAGGAAAAAGTTCAGCTTGACAGGTTGAAACGAATTAAAAATAATCTGTTTCCAAATGGAAATCTTCAGGAGAGGGAAGTCGCTTTTATCTTTTTCATGAATAAATACGGAACAGATATTTGGGATCGCGTTATTGACGAATTGTCTGATGAAGAGCCTTTTAATCATTTGACGCTCCATTTGTGATGAGGACTTCAATTGCTGAGCAAAAATCGAGTATTAGAGAGCATCATCACGCCATTCGAAGGTCTTTAAGGCTTAAAGAGTGGAAAAAAATGAGTGCGCAGATCGTGAAGCGAACTATGGCGACCAAAGAGTTTAAATCAACAAACACCATTCACACGTATGTATCGATGGAAAAGAATCGTGAAGTGAACACGATCGATATTATAAATACCTGTATTGCTAGGGGAAAAGAGGTGATTGTTCCCCGAATGAAATCAGAAGGTGAACTTACTCATCATAAAATTACGTCTATAGATAAACTTATCCGAAACAAGTGGGGCGTCTATGAACCACCCGGAGATGATGAAGTTGAATTATCTGATGGTATTTTGGTAGTTGTTCCAATGGTAGCAGCTGATTTTAAGTGTAACAGACTTGGGTACGGCAAAGGATATTACGACCGTTTTTTGGCTGGTATCAATGCAACAAAGATAGGTTTGTGTTTTAACGGTAATCTCAGCTGGGACCCTTTGCCAGTCGGGACGTTTGATATTAAAATGGATAAGATTATTACAAATCAGTTCGATTTATAGAAGATGTTAGTACCATGAGGTCTTGAAAATAGTTTGTTTTGAAACTCATGATCAGGCTTTACGTAGATCATTTATGAAGTTTACAATAAAAAACGCGACTGAGTTATGACTGAACAATCTAAGTCCAGAACACATACATCAACGATTAATGTAACCGATGAAGATCTCCAGCAGTCGTTGAAATCATTTTTGGAGACCGATGAGGAGAAAAAATCTCACTCGATCTGGAATATTAAGACTATCAGCGGGCTCGCCTTCGTATTTATCTCATTGGCGTTTATAGGACAATCTATCGGTGCTGAATTAATGGGTACAGATGGAGTACCTTTTCTGAATACAGTAATGCAGTTTCTGCCATATCTCGGAGGCGGCATGCTTGCGGTTATCAGCATAGGATTTATGAAACAGTCGAAAGCTGAGAAGAAAAACGTCACAGAACGAGAGACTCAAAACAGAAAAACGTATGATAAGCTGGATGATTTTCTCTATTCGGATGATGAACAGAGAAGTAAGTCCGGTAGTTTTTCGCGTAAAAAGTCAGGCAGCCGGTCATTTAGCAACAAGTTGAGTTTATCCGGTGGTCTTTCAAGATCCAGAACAGATAGCAAAATGTTTGGAGTTTGCGGCGGTTTGGCTAAATATCTTGGCATGAATTCCACAATTTTACGGGTCGGTTTTTTAATTGCATTCTTTTTAAGTTCCGGCAGCTTTCTTCTTTTGTATATAGCAATGGCAATTGTAATGCCTAAGGAATCGATAGAAGATATGGACGACTTCATTTAATTAACCGGAAGGTTGTGTTTATTACGTTTGAAGGTATTGACGGCAGTGGCAAATCGACCCAAATACGCCTGCTGGAATCTTATTTAGCAACAAAAGACATTACGAGTCACATATTCCGTGAACCTGGCGGCACTGAAATATCTGAACAAATCAGGTCTCTTCTTCTTCACGACAGTGAAGAGATGGATCCTGTTACGGAGTTGTTGCTCTTCTCATCTGCACGTTCACAGCTAATTGCTGAGAAAGTTATCCCATTACTCGACAATAGTGAGACCGTCATACTGGATCGGTTCTACGATTCAACAGTAGCATATCAGGGATACGGACGGGAATCGGCCCCATTACGAGATATAACACAGCTCAATAGAATTGCGGCTCATGGCCGGGTACCGGATCTTACCTTTTATCTAAGACTAAGAGTTGAAGACGCCGAAAAGCGAACGTCATCAAACCGTAAAGACAGGATGGAAAAATCGGGAAAAGATTTTTTCCAAAAGGTTTCAGGAGGATTTGACGAAATAAGCAGAAATGAGGAGAGATTTAAAACTATCAACGCGAACAGGGAGAAGTCACGTGTCCATCAGGACATTGTGAGCTACGTAGACGCTCTCATTTGAACTTGAGCTTCGGTTTAATCAGGTAAAAGAGCGAAGGCAGAATAAATAAATCTGCAAGGAGTGCAGTAGCAATTGTAGAGCAAACGAGTATTCCCATCATAGCTGTGGACGTGAACGCACTGGTGATTAAGGTTCCAAACCCTGCTATAAGAATCATACTGGTAACAATGATTGCACGCCCTGTTTGAACCGTTGTTTTTGCGAGAGACGCATATAATGCTCCGCTTTTCATGTGCTCTATTCGGAACCGTGCCAGGTAATGAATACTGTCATCTACAGCAATTCCCAGTGCAATAGTAAATATAACGGCAGTTGACGGTTTGATGTCAACATTAAAGAAACCCATGATCCCGGCAATTGCGAAAAGAGGTATCAAGTTTGGGACCAGCGAAATTATAACCATGTTGAGATTGCGGAATAGAAGCGTCATAATAATAGAGATAGCTAAAACAGCAATAGCGATGCTCCAGGCCAGTGAATAAACAATTTTATTGGTTAAGTCAGCACTGAGAATAGTTGTTCCGGTAATTGTAATTTGTTCATTCGGAAAATTCTCGGAAAGGTAATCCGAAATTGAATGACGCATTTCGTTGATGCGTTTCGATCCCGCATCTTCAGTAAAAGCGGTAACTCTCAGCTTGCTGTAATTGAAATTTACCAGTCGTTCCAGCATCGGTGCATCATTAATCTCCAATAGGAGAGCATATTGAGCAACTGTAGCATCATCTTCAGGAAGGGTGCTGTTGCCAGTTACTTCTTCTGTTTGCCCTGTTTCAGGCTCATTTAACAGACTGTGAACTTCTTCTATGAGCAAATGCAGTCCCGATACGCGCTGTATTTCGTTGTAACTGAGTAAATGAACTTCGAGATTCTCTAAACGGTTAACTAAATCGTAGCTTAATGCTCCATCCTCCGCACCAGTGTCAATAATTAATTCAAGAGGAAATTGAGGCGTGAGCTGTTCAGTGAAAAAATTACTGTCTTGCATGAGCTCAGTATCCTCACCTAAATCATCAAACACTTTACCGTTAACGTCCACATTACGTACACCGGTAAAAATCGCAAGAGTACTGATAAACCCAATCGCTAATATTTTTTTGTAGTGAAGACGATTTATGGCCGTTATTCTATTCAGTATGCGACTTATAAAAGGGTAGAATGAACCGGACTTTTCATTAAATACGCGTTCTTTTTTTGACTTTGAAAGAGCCACAGGTAAAAAGAATATTGTCACCACATACGCCAGCAAGACACCTATTGCAGTATAAATACCAAATTTTGCCATAGGCATTACAGAACTGCTAAGCAGTGAGGCAAACCCTATTGCAGTCGTCACACTAGTTAAAAAAGTGGCACTTCCTAGCGTGGTTAGCATTTCAATAATAGATTTTCTTTTTCCCATGCCACTCTCCCTGGCATCATCAAACTTCGATATCATATGGACGGAGTCTGCAACGCCCACGCAGAGCAGGATCGGGGCAATTGTGCTGCTCATAATTTCGAGATATCCGCCCGACAGATGAATAATGGCAACTGTAAACAAGAGTGTAGTCCACACTATAATCATCGGGAATAAGACTCCCCATATACTCCTGTAGAGGTACCAGAGTAACAGGATTATCAGCAGGGACGAAAAACCGATGTAGATTACGATTTCTCCATTGAGTAGATTTACGTACTGGTTTCGGAAAAAAGGGATTCCGGATTTATGGAAGTCATATTGGTTGCTAAACGTCGCAAGTATTGAATTTACATCCTCAATAATCTGATTACGATTTGGATATGTATTATTTGCTTCATTGATCTGAAGCATAAATGCGGCTGTGGTGCCCGTTTTATTGATGAGTACACCTTCCAGAAATGGATCATCGATAAGCTGTCGTTTCAGCTGTGCAAGTTCACCACTTCTTTGCGGCACCTGATCTATGTAGTTAGAAAATGTAAGTCTGTCATTTACATTTTGTATTTGCTGAGCGTTGGTGATGCTCCGTACTGATTCAATGAACTGAATCTGCTCAAACTCTTCGGTAAGCTTCTCTATATCTTCGAGAACTTCAGTTGAGAATAAGGAGTCAGTTTCAAAAGCAATTAAAATAGTATTGTCATCCCGTCCGAACTCTTCTTCAAGAAGGTCATAATCTGCAATCACGGGATCCTCGTCGGGATAAAACCCTTCAAGGTTAAAATCTGTATTTATTTGTGATGCGGGATAAATTGCTAAAAAGATGAGCAGCACCATTCCAACAATCACAGAGCCGGGTGCGGCCAGTATTATATCGCCAAATTTTTTCAACAGAAATAAAAAATATCTGAGTGTTTCATGTAAGGAGCTCCAACTAATTGAACTACATTTACATTCCCTGTTATTTAAATCCGCTTGCTTTGAAATGGTTAGTATTCGATGGAAGAACCATTCGCATGGCTTTGATTCAGATTGTACGTTGCAAACACGAATTAAAAGTAAACGGCTGTTTGCGCAAAAATAAAACTGTTATCACGGAATTGTCGGAATGTCAGATGACCATAGAAGGGTGAGATAGTCGGGCCTCCAAATACGTTGCTGCCCAGTGTAAATTCGAATCCATCTGCTATTTCAT
>Ga0306912_1000560_pt1 | contig 21249 bp, 14 predicted proteins | sample AntRauFillE10628_FD_190443 | JGI IMG/M metagenome (GOLD analysis project Ga0306912, IMG submission 190443) | Saline lake microbial communities from Rauer Islands, Antarctica - Metagenome Filla E10 #628 (v2) (version 2) | ecosystem: Environmental > Aquatic > Non-marine Saline and Alkaline >... | reverse complement strand
CACTAGCTTGGCCTCTAAAAAGGTTCTCTCCTAAAGTGGTAAAGTCCATAATTGCAAGTTCTCCATTTCGTCTAGCTCCGTCGTTTCCTAAGGTTTGTCTATCGATTCGCTTATCAAATACAATAGCTGACAGATCTCCATTATAGTCTTGAAGTCGTTGATTATTGGTGTTTAGGATTTGACCTTTAAACTTATATTTACCTAAAGCTTGTAAGGTATCTGTAAATTGGCCTATCGGAATATCATTTATACTGGATAATTGGACTCTTGGCTTAGGAAGAGGGAGCCTCATCGCTGGATCCCCTACAAAAAAGACAATTCGCTTACCGTTTCCAGAAATGTTTTGTTTTGCCCTAGCCACAGATTGAGCTATGGTTTCATTATTATCAACAAAGTCAAATAAAAAGGGAGCAAAAACATTATTAAACTGTACTCCTGCAAAAACACTTATAGCCCTAGTAGTTGTTACTAGTGAAACAGCTCCTCCATCTTCATTCCAAAAGGTAAGTTCTCCTCCAGTCATACGAAGTGGGTTATCGAATTTGGTGAATTCACAAGTTATCGTCACAAAACAATTGAAACGATCTGGATTTCTCCAGTCTTGAGTATTGGTTTGTGTAACGATTCGCTCTTGAGCCAAGCCATCTTCCCCGCCGTGTCCAAAATAATTAACCACAGCAGCGCCCACTTCTATGGCATCTGTTATAGACCGGTTGACATCTGGATATCGATCTCCTCCAGCGCTAGTAACTTGCTGGAAAGCATCCGAATGAATTTTTTTGACGTTAACCGTGGGTTTGTTCGCCGAAATTTCATCACCAAGATTATCTAAATCTACTTGTAGACCGTAATCATTCCTATCGTCTGCATCATCAGAAATAAGCACAAAATTATTTCGCCATTGCGCATAAGATTCCTTTTGTTCTGAAGAAATTATTTTATCGACCATCGCATTAGCGCGTTGTGGAGTGTCTGCTAAAATTCTACCAACGGCTAGATCCATGACTTCTCCAAGCCCCATTTGACCTTCATTTGAATCCATCATCACAAAAAAATCGTCTGACATAAATGAAGAAACTGTTGTAGAAAAGCTTCCTAAACTCTGGTAAGTAGGGACTATACTAGTATTCCCTTGCAACCTATTTTTATAATCTACAGAAGCATCTCCAATCAAGCCTAAAAATTTAATCCTATTTGCCGGTGAAGAGGCATTATCATAGATATATTTTACAAAATTCCGAATGGCTCCTATGTCTTGTTTACCAGAATTAAATTCTTCGTAGATGTCCTCAACGGTAACGGTTTTAACAACTAGCCCATCATTATCCCTTCTGTATTGGGCCAACCGATTGGCAGCAGACATAAAATCTGAACGTGTCACTATTAAGTAATCTATGTCTTGAAACTGACCTTGGGCATTTGTGAGAATACTCCCCTTCAAATTTTGACGAGGAACTTGCACATTACCAAATTCTATACTTGGCGAAAAATAAGTGGAAGTCACCGCCTGAAATTCTTTCGCTGATCCTAGTGGACTTTTGAAAGAAAAAACATTAGCTTCATTAGGATTAGATATAAATCTGGGATTTATAGGATCTGTGATCTCCCAAACTTGGTCTATCTCTGATGAGTTTTGGATAAGGTACTCCCCAACACCAGGCAAAGTACTTACATCGGTATTTTTAAATTTAAACTGAGCTTCACTAGCGATAAGATCTCTTCTAGCTTGTAAAGAAACATAGTCCAAAAAACCTCTAGCTCCAGGATTCCCGTTTTTGTTGTAGGTAAGTTGTATCGTGACTTCATCGGTGCTTGAATTAACTTGGGTTGAAAACTCAGCACCGCTTGATGGGTTATTAGCTCTAGTCGCCGATAGATTAATAGGATTACTTGTGGACTGTCCATTTACCGAAATAGTAAAAGATGATCTTAGAGGGGAAATAGCTCCTAGGCTAATATTTAATTGGATAGGCTCCGATTGAACAAGATCAGGAAACGCAAACTCATAAGTTCGTTCAGTTTCCACATCAAATCTATCCCCAAACCATTTACGCCCTACTAATGATAAGCTGGTCTCATCGACTTCATAAAATTGATAATCATCAAATTCTGTAATTGTAGTCGTAGCTGCAGCCACAGGTTGATTTAAAGTTGACATGCGTTTTCCTCCAGAGGAATTCACTGTCAAATAATAATACGATCTATCGGCATACAGATTTAAGTTAGTTTCATTTTCTTCACTCCAGCCTTCAGTATGGGTTGCATAAAATAAAATATAATCCCCAGAATTAAAAACCCCATCTCCACCGTCAAATACTTGAATAGATAACTCTGGAGGATCAAAATAAAGATTGTCTTGATTTACTAAGGGGAGCATTCCTCCACCATGCCCAAAGATTTTGAGATTACTAGAGGGAATATTACTTTCAGTAATCCCCAAACTTCTAAGGAATGAAAAATCCAAACGGTGAGCACCTGTGTTTTCGACATAAAACTTAAAAACACTCCCAGTATTAAATATCGAATTGGAAACAGCAGAAGTATTTCTTGAAAGATTAGCATTTCTATTGTTGGTTGTGGAAGATTGGGAAGTAGCAGTAGGGACAACCTCAAAAGAAACAATTCTATAAATAGAATTATTTTCAGAATAGAATGGGTTTAAGATTAAGGCCAACTTTGTAAAGTCAGGCCCTTGAGCTAATTTAAATTCATAAGATAATTCATCAGGAATAGTATTTATTTGTTTTGAAATCTTTTCAGAAACCACAACGGATTGAACATTTGAAAGTCTATAATTTGTAGAATTTAAATTAAAAAAATGAGTGTAATTCAAGCTTTGCCCGTCATCGTCATAATCAAAGTAATTAGCATCTAACTGAGATAAATTAATATTCCCTTCAGAAGATTTAGCAACTTTGTTGTCATTACGCCAATTTATGTTAACTTTGTCAACTTGCGAAACAGCAATAACGTAGATAAAAAGGAATGAAAGCGTAATAAAGAATTTCATTTTTAGAATCTTTTAGTGTAAGCTATAACGGATTGTCTACAATGATAGTATATTAAAATAAAAATTGAAGCTAGATTTAAAAAATAATTGATACGCTAAAAAATATACTTGGTAATAACACGTTAATCATTATATTGCAAACAAAATTTGGATTAAAATCGAAATTATGATTATGAAAAACTTCTTTAAATCATGCATGCTTGTATCACTAGTCATCCTTGCAACAAGCTGCAATAATTCTAGAGATTACGATAGTAATTCTAGAGCCACAGGGTGGGACTTAAGTGGTAGAGATGGAGGTGTGAGTTATAAAACCGACTATGAAGAACAGGAACCAGGTCCAGGTCTTGTATTCGTAGAGGGAGGGACTTTCACCATGGGTAGAGTTAAAGATGATGTTATGCATGATTGGAACAATACCCCAACTCAACAACATGTACAATCTTTTTATATCGATGAAACTGAAGTCACCAATGTGATGTATCTAGAATATTTGGATTGGTTAAAGCAAGTTTTCCCTCCAACCGAAGAACGTTACAAAAACATTTATACGGGAGCTTTACCAGATACTCTGGTTTGGAGAAACCCTTTAGGATTTAATGAAAACATGGTCAACAATTACTTGAGACATCCAGCCTTTCATACGTATCCTGTTGTTGGAGTAAATTGGATTCAAGCAACTGAATTTAGTCAATGGAGAACAGACCGTGTTAACGAAAAACGTTTATCAGATAAAGGGTACACATCGAGAGATGCCTATAAAAATAGCAGTGCTGATAATATCTTTAGTACAGAAACTTATCTTAACGCACCAAGTAAAGTATACGGAGGTAATGATTCTATTACCAGAGGAGGAAGAGAAACGGATAGGAAGTTAAGAAATAATCCAGACAGTACTAATGTTTACGTACAACGTAAAGACGGAGAACTTCTTCCCGCTTATAGATTACCTACAGAAGCAGAATGGGAATATGCTGCATTAGGGCAGAGTTCTTTAAGAGATTTTAATTCCTATAGGGGTAGAAAAAAATATCCTTGGGATGGACAATATACCAGAATTGAAGATGGAAGAGATATTGGTGACCAAAAAGCCAACTTTAAGCAAGGCCAAGGTGATTATGGTGGGATAGCAGGCTGGAGTGATGACGGAGCAGATATTACTGCTGAAGTAAGATCTTATGAGCCTAATGATTACGGCCTTTATGACATGGCTGGTAACGTTTCTGAATGGGTTGCGGATGTATATAGACCTAGAGTTGATAATGAATACAACGACTTCAATTATTTTAGAGGAAATGTTTATACCAAAAACGCAATTACTGAAGAAGGTAAAGTGAAGGTTTTAACTGCAGATGAAGTGATCTATGACACCTTAAGTAATGGTAAGATTATCGCTAGAAATATTCCTGGTGAAATAGCTCAAACTAGTATTGGAGATCAAGAAACGTATTTAAGAACACAATTTTCTAGAAGTAATAATGTCGATTTTAGGGATGGTGATAAATCCTCCTCAAGATATTACGGGAAACAAGGAAATATAGTAGATAACGAAGACATGTACAATTCTCCAGATAACGAAGTGACTCTAAAAGATGGTGAAATCGACAGACGATATGATGGATCTTCAACTAGAACTACTTTAATTGATGATAACGTTAGGGTTTATAAAGGAGGATCTTGGAAAGATAGAGAATATTGGCTAGATCCAGCACAAAGAAGATATTTCCCACAAGATATGGCTACAGATGATATTGGATTTAGAAACGCCATGTCTAAAGTCGGATCAAAATCTAACAAAGGACGAAAAACAAGAAATTAAAATATATTTATTTTCAACTTAAAAGCTCTAATATTGTATTAGAGCTTTTTTTATTTCTCATTATGACAACTATTACAGACTTATATTCGAAATTTGTTGAAAGCAGCAGCGTATGTACAGACACTCGTAAGATTGAGTCTAACTGTCTTTTCTTTGCTTTAAAAGGCGATAATTTTGATGGTAATCTTTATGCTGACGAAGCTTTGGAAAAAGGAGCTTCACTTGCTGTTATAGACAACCCAGATCAACAAGGAGACCGTAAAATCCTGGTTGAAAATGTTCTTACTGCCTTACAACATCTCGCGAATTTTCACAGGAAACAGCTCAAGCTACCCATTGTCGCGATCACAGGAAGTAATGGAAAAACCACGACCAAAAAGCTAGTTTTAGAAGTGCTCTCAAAAAAATTTAAAGTCAGAGCAACTAAAGGTAATTTGAACAATCACATTGGCGTTCCTCTAACTCTGCTTTCGTTTACTGCTGAATTGGATTTAGGCATCGTTGAGATGGGCGCCAATCATCAAAAAGAAATAGAATCCCTGTGTAAAATAGCAGAACCGAACTACGGTTATATCACCAATTTTGGAAAAGCTCACCTGGAAGGTTTTGGGGGAATAGAAGGAGTCATAAAAGGAAAATCTGAACTTTACAACTATTTAATTCAACATGATGGTTTGATTTTTTTCAACAGAGACGACGACATTCAAGTTAAAAAAGCTGTCAATTACAAAAATTATAGCATTGGCCAAAAAGCGCTATCAGACTGTAGAGTCACTTTTGTGGAGGCCAACCCTTTTGTTGAATTAGAATATTCTCATCTTCAAATTAAAAGCAAATTAATAGGCGAGTATAATTTTAAAAACATTGCAGCTGCCATAGGTATAGGACGCTATTTTGGAGTTGGAAAGGATGAAATTAAGGAAGCTATTGAAAATTTCGAGCCTGAAAAAATGCGTTCCCAAGTTATCGAAAAAAATGACTTAAAGATTCTGTTAGATGCTTACAATGCAAACCCAACCAGCATGAAGGCTGCACTTGATAGCTTCAAAAAAATGAGCGCAACCTCTCACACTGTTATTTTAGGGGATATGTTTGAAATTGGTGAAACTACTCTTGAGGAACATCGTCAAATCTTAAAAATCTGCGAGGCTTTAAACTTTGATTCTATTCTTGTCTGCGGTGAGCATTTTTCTGAAGCATCAAAAGGCTTTGAAAATATATCTTCATTCAAAACCACAACGGACCTTACTGCCTTTATATCGAAAAACAAACCTAAGGCCTCTTCATTTATTTTGATAAAAGGATCCAGAGGGATGCAATTGGAAACCCTAATGGATGCCTTCTAAAAAAAGCATAAAAACACCAAAAGTCTCTTTCAGGGAAATTAATACCATTGCCCTTCCTGCCATTGTAGCGGGTATTGCAGAACCCCTCATCTCTCTCAGCGATATCGCCATCATTGGTAATGTAGAAGAAAACGCTGTTGAAGCTTTGGCTGCTGCTGGAATTGTAGGCTCTTTCTTATCAGCTATTATTTGGATTTTAGCACAAACTAAAACTGCTATATCAGCAATGGTTTCACAGCACTTGGGATCTAACCGATTGCATGCTGTTAAGACATTGGTGCCCCAAACTATCCTACTCAATTTTATCTTGAGTTTAATCATTTACTTTGTGACTGCCTTTTTTGCTGAACTTATCTTTAGTGCCTATAATGCTGAAGGATTAATTTTAGACTACACCAAAAGCTACTACAAAATACGAGCCTTAGGCTTTCCTCTCACCTTAGTAACCTTTGCGATTTTCGGTGTCTTTAGAGGTCTCCAAAATACACTTTGGGCCATGAAATGTAGCTTAGTTGGAGGGGCTGTAAACATAGGGCTAGATTTTTTACTCGTCTACGGAATAGAAGGTTTTATCCCTGCTTTACACTTGGAAGGAGCTGCAATTGCAAGTGTAATTGCTCAAGGAGTAATGCTTGGCATGGCTTTATATTTTTTCTTCAAAAAGACTCCTTTTCATCTCAAGCCAAGTTTAAAGATCAATCCCAATTTAAAGCCATTAATTTCCATGGCTGCAAATTTGTTTTTAAGGACCTTAGCTTTGAATATCGCCATCTACTTAGCCAATTCATACGCTACAGACTACGGAAAAAATTACATAGCTGCACAAAGCATACTTATGAATATTTGGCTATTCTTTTCCTTTTTTATCGATGGCTATGCCAATGCTGGAAATGCAATTGGGGGCAAACTACTTGGTGCAAAAGCTTATACCAAGCTCTGGAACCTTAGTAAAGATATAAGTAAATATGCTATAATTATTGCTTTACTTCTAGCTGGCTCATGTGCTCTTTTTTACGATGAAATCGGACTTATCTTTAATAAAGATGAGCAAGTACTACTTCTGTTTTCTTCCGTGTTTTGGATAGTTCTTATCATGCAGCCCGTGAATGCTATTGCATTTATGTTTGATGGGATTTTTAAGGGTCTAGGAGAGGCAAAATACCTCAGAAACGTTCTACTCGTCGCGACATTCCTCGGGTTTTGGCCAACTCTGTTAATTTTGGATTATCTGGGACTCAAGCTCTACGCGATTTGGATTGCCTTCTTTGTGTGGATGCTCATTAGAAGCTTAGCTCTGGTATTTAAATTTCGAAATAAGTACCTCGATAAAACGTAGAAAAAACTAGTTTAGTTTTAAAAACAGTTTAACACAATCTCACTGTCTAGCTCCTTATAATTCAACTACTTTTAAGCCATGGCAAATTATAGGAAAGGTATCATTTTTAAACCTCATGAAGAAAATACCAGTTTGTTTGATAAACTGCTGGACATCTTTATGGAATTGATCACTCATACTTCTGGCGATTTTGACGAAGCCATAGACTGGCTCAAAGAATTGGACAAGGCATACGAGATCACCACTGAAGAGTATACGATTGATGATTTCATAGAAGACTTAAAGAAGAAAGGCTATATCCGTGAAGAAATTAAACCAGATGGCAATTCTGGGGTAAAAATCACCAATAAAACCGAACAAGCTTTAAGAAAGCATGCTTTAGAACAAATCTTCGGGAAACTTAGAAGAAGTGGTTCCGGAAAGCATAAAACCAAACATACTGGACTTGGCACCGAAAAAACAGGGGATTTAAGAGATTTTCAGTTTGGAGACGGTTTTGATCAAGTCTCCATGACCGAAAGCTTCAAAAATGCACAGGTTAATCACGGCATCGATGAGTTTAAAATGTCTGAAAATGATTTAGTGGTCAACGATACTCATCACCAAACACAGATGAGCACCGTGCTCATGATAGACATCAGTCATAGTATGATCTTGTACGGTGAAGATAGAATAACACCAGCCAAGAAAGTGGCAATGGCTTTGGCAGAAATGATTACTACAAAATATGCCAAAGATACTTTAGACATCATCGTCTTTGGAAACGATGCATGGCCTGTAAAAATTGGAGACTTACCTTATTTACAGGTAGGTCCTTACCATACCAATACGGTGGCTGGACTTCAACTAGCCATGAAAATTTTAAGCAGAAAGAGAAATGCAAATAAGCAAATCTTTATGATCACCGATGGTAAACCAAGTTGCTTAAAACTTTCAGATGGGAGCTACTATAAAAATAGTGCGGGTCTAGATGATGTTATCACTAAAAAGTGCTACAACATGGCTGCACAAGCCAGAAAATTGAGGATACCTATTACCACCTTTATGATTGCTTCTGATCCCTATTTGCAAAAATTTGTAAGGGAATTTACCAAGTCCAACCAAGGTAGGGCATACTTCTCTGGACTCAAAGGCTTAGGAGAGATGATTTTTGAAGATTACGAAAATAATAAACGAAAAAAAATATAATATGCAATTGACTGCACTAAAGACACTTGGAGATTTAAAATCCAATTCTTATATATCCAAATCTATAAAAGATGAGTTGAGAGATAATCTCATTCATAACCTAAAAAAGGATAAATCTTCATTTGAAGGGATTTTTGGTTATGAACACACCGTGATTCCACAGCTAGAACAGGCTATTTTATCCAAGCATAATATCAATTTACTGGGCTTAAGAGGCCAAGCCAAAACAAGGATAGCAAGGCAACTCTTAAATCTACTGGATGAATACATCCCAATAGTCGAAGGCTCTGAAATCAACGATGATCCCTTCCACCCTATTTCCTTATATGCCAAAGAACTTATTGAAGAAAAAGGAGATGATACGCCTATTTCTTGGTTGCACAGGAGTGAGCGTTTTGCTGAAAAACTAGCTACTCCAGATGTGACTGTTGCGGACTTGATTGGAGACATCGATCCTATAAAAGCGGCCAACTTAAAGTTGAGCTATGCCGACCAAAGGGTAATTCATTATGGAATGATCCCTAGAGCCAATCGTTGTATTTTCGTCATCAACGAGCTACCAGATTTACAAGCTAGAATTCAAGTCGCTCTATTCAATATTCTTCAAGAAGGAGATGTTCAAATAAGAGGTTTCAACTTAAGATTAGCATTGGATCTTCAATTTGTCTTTACCGCAAATCCAGAAGATTACACCAACCGAGGAAGTATTGTTACTCCTCTAAAAGATAGGATAGGCTCTCAAATTTTGACACACTATCCCAAAGATATTGAGATTGCTAAGCAAATCACCAAGCAGGAAGCCCAACTTTCTGACTTCAAAAAAGAAAATATTATTGTTCCGGATTTAGCAAGAACCTTACTAGAACAAATTTCTATTGAAGCAAGACAAAGTCATTATGTAGATTCTAAAAGTGGTGTAAGTGCAAGACTAAGTATTACTGCTTTCGAAAACTTAATGAGTACTGCAGAACGGAGAGCTCTTGTAAACGGAGATGGTAAAACCTGCCTCAGATTAAGTGATTTTAATGGTATTATACCTGCTATCACTGGTAAGGTAGAATTGGTTTACGAAGGAGAAGAAGAAGGCGCTGAATTTGTTGCTCAACAGCTTATAGAAGCTGCAATTTTAAATCTATATCCTAAATATTTTCCTGAAATCAAAAAACTAGAGAAACAAGATGAGGACCAATCGTATGATAAAGTTTTGAATTGGTTTATGAAGAATGACGATGTTCAGTTTTTTGAAGATGACTCTAATGCAGAATATGAATCAGCTCTCAATAAAATCAAACCTTTAGAAGAAATGCTAAATGAATATGTCTCCAATTATGATAAGGCTGAAAAGTACTTTTGGATGGAATTTATCCTTTGGGGCTTATCTGTTCATAAAAAACTAGACAGAAACCAAGTCGACACTCAATTAAATTTCGGTGATTCTTTCGGTAGTTTTATAAAAGGTTTATAACTTTGAATAAAAGTCATATTTATGCAAAGTGAACTTCCCAAACCCCATAATAATGAATCCTACAGAGCTTTTGAATTTTCAGAATTCATTCAAGAGAATTGGGTTTATTTAGGTATTGTTCTTATCATGATTTACATTGTGGTGATGTACGCTAAAATACTGAGGGACCGAAAAAAGAATAGAGATAATTAATCCAAAAAACCATCTGATACCAAATTATATTTATAATGCCGTATGAATAAATTGAATTATTTTTTGATTGATTGAAATCAAAAATAACTAGCATAGCCTTAGCTACGGTAATTATTTTTGATGAAAAGCAGGCGAAAAAGAAACGATTTGTTGCGTCATTATAGGTCTAATTTGGTATGATTCCTCAGATGGTTTTTTTTTACTTCATACATACTAAGCAAACTTCAAAAGAATTACTAGGTAATCAAGATCCTCAAGAAGAAATTAAAGAGTAAGCATTATAAAACCAAAACGATTATGGTTTAACCACTTTTCCATGTTTCATCACAAATATAACCTCCGTCATCGTAGAAATATCCTCTAATGGATTAGCTTTTACTGCAATAATATCAGCCATTTTACCTTTATCGATAGAGCCGTAAGAGGCATCAACCTTTAATAACTGTGCAGGAATAATCGTCGCCGACTGTATGGCTTCCATAGCTGGCATACCAACTTCTACCATATAGCCAAACTCCTTAGCATTGTTCCCATGCTTAAACACTCCGGCATCTGTCCCAAAAGCGATATTTACTCCTTTTTTGTAGGCTTTTTCAAACGTACTTTGAATTTTTGGACCAATCGCTTTAGCCTTAGGAACAACAAGAGCTGGATAATAGCCTTCAATTTCCGCGAGCTCAGCCACACTTTTTCCAGCGGTGATGGTAGGCACGTAGTAGGTATCGTATTCTTTCATAAGTTCCATGGTTTCTTCAGACATTAAAGTTCCATGTTCTATGGTTTTGATTCCAGCTCGTATAGCTCTTTGCATTCCTTCATCACCATGCGCATGGGCAGCAGTGATCATTCCATAATCATTGGCCGTCTCAACAATGGCTCTGATTTCATCTTCAAAAAACTGAGGATTTTGTCCGCTTTTGGCAACGCTTAAAACACCCCCCGTTGCAGTAATTTTAATCACGTCTGCTCCATTTTTATAGCGTTGGCGAACAGCTTGCCTTGCTTCTTCAACACCATTAATCACTCCTTCTGCCGGACCAGGATTTCCCATTAGGTCAGCTTTATAACCATTTGTAGGATCGGCATGACCTCCAGTGGTTGCAATAGATTTTCCAGCTGAATACACTGTAGGCCCAACTACCAAGCCTTTATTGATCGCATTTCTCAAACTCGTGTTTACACCACTTCCGCCGAGATCTCTCACCGATGTAAATCCAGCCATCAGAGTGGTTTTTGCGTGCGCTTGAGCTTCAAAAGCAACATCCGCTTCATTCAGTGTAAAAGGTTTAATGTAATTATCTTTAGACGTTTCAGATTCTAAATGGACATGCATATCGAATAAACCAGGAAGTACCGTAGAGGTTCTAAGGTCAATCAATTTGGCTTTAGAAGGCACTTTTATAAATCCATCTTCTACAGAATGGATCATATCCTTCTTAACGATAATTGTTTTAGAGGTTAAGACTTCACCAGACTTTACGTCTATCAAGTTTCCACAATAGATATACTGGTCTTGAGCTGATAAAGTCGTTAAAGTCAATAAAAATATAAGAAATGATAAAACAGGTTTCATGATTCGGATTTTTTATAAATGTAGGGAATTAATATAAATAGCAACAGCACGAACTATGTATCCTAAAAATTTAAATTTAAGCATGTGCATTTTCAGTTTTATATAGCTAAAGAAAAAGATGAAGTTAAAGCTTAGTATTGCTATTCAGTTTATCCACAATCCACTGGTTCAACATTGACTCCTATAACTTATGGCTTTGTTCTAACCCCTGAAAGTAATTTTTTGTCGAATCGCTCATTCTTATCCGCATTCGCAGAATGTAAAACAGAGATATCTCCTGTAGATTCAAGAATAACAGCAAAGACTTGGTCATAATTAAGGACATTTGCTTCTCTAAGTTTAGCGATAACCTGCTCCTCTTGTATACGTGCAAATTTTAAATTCTCGTACAAAATCGTAGGACCATCCATAAGAAGCAAAGGTGCATTGGAAATGGCATTACTTAAGCTTTTGGATTTTCTCTGTAAATAAGAAAAGAGGAACATTATAAGAAGAAGTCCAGCTATAGCTGTAGACCCGTGAGCCAACGAAGTAGAGGATGTAAGTGTTGAAGAAATAATACTACCAATAGCCACGGTAAAAGCAAAATCGTAAGCTGTAAATTTCGCAAAGGCTCTAAGACCTACGATTCTGGTCAATATGATGACCACAACAAAAATTATGAGACATCCAACTAAGGTCTGCAAGAGCGGGTCTTTTGTACTATAAATCCAATCCATAAGTTTTATTTAAATTTCTCTTTTATAAAGTCTAGTCCTGAAGTATAGCTTTCGGTTATAATTGATTTCCGATTGCTTGTTTACCCTCCTACTAGCTTAATAGTTGTTTCAAATTTGGTGCTTTTTCAATCTAAAGATAGATTTAATCTTAACTCAGTGCATAAATTAATTGCATTTTGTGTTTTTTTTTTCTGGAGAGAGTAATTTCAGTTGGTCTGAAAATAGATGTTGAAAACAAGATTTATTTCAATCCAAAATATCTTACAAACAAATTGTTGAGTATATTATAGAACCTCGAATAAAGAACGGTACTTAGCTCGTATATAAAAAGCGAGCCTAATGAATCGATAGAAAGGCAGCTCGAAGTCTTTTAGCTTGCAAAGCTAATAAACCTTGAGATTAGCTTGTTTTTAGAATCGAAAAGTGAAAAAATAGAGCTGGCTGTTCAATGTAAAAAGGATTTACTTAGTGTCTCCATTTATATAAGGAGATGATTCAAAATATAAGAAGTTCTTCATTAATAACTCTTTCGAAATTTTTTTTCAACTGAAAAATTAATCAAGTTCATGAAATTCTCGTGGACTCCTAAGGTAATATCCAACTGTAACTGATCAATCAGTTTTAAAATTTGATCGGGCTGAAACTGTAAATCTGGGACAGACACATATTTTTCAAAAAGGCCGCCAATACTTTTATAGTACAACTGTTCAAAAATAGTGAGGTTTTTAGGCATTTCCTCTATATACTCGTAAGTATTGATATCAAAAGACTCCAAAACGTCACCCACATAATCTTTATGGAGTATTTGCTTTGGATTTACGATGTTGAGCTCCTTTATATCGGGATTGAAATAAGCATATAACACTGCTTTAGAGACAAAATCTACAGGAACGATATTTAAACCACTCTTTTTATCGATCCAAATTCTAAAATTCTCGGTAGACTTCTTGGCGTATTTATCTAAAAAAATAGCCCAGGAGTAGAAGACGTCAAATTTTGGGGTTTCAAAAAATGGCGCATCAATTAAACGGCCACAAATTATACTTGGCCTTAAAATCTGAAATGCTATATGTTTTTCCCTACAGGTTTCTTTTACAAAACGTTCACTTTCATATTTAGATTTCTCATAAGGGTTTCTAAAATCAGTAACCTCATACTGTTCTATGGTATCTTTTACTTTTTTATCTTGGATACCAAAAGAATAGGCTGTACTTATATAAAGAAATCGAGTTACGCGCTCTGGCAACTGCTCTATAAGTTGCTTGGTTACCAAATAATTTTGCGCATGTACTTTATTTTTAGATTCACTGGTGTGCAATAAACTAGTAGAACCAGCGCAATGTATCACGGCATCAAAAACATGCTGCTCTAAATAACCTTTGGTGATAGTAGATAGATCATGAGAAAGAACCGTTATTTTTTCCAGACAAGCCTCTAAAGTAAAGTGGTTTAAAAAACTGGGACGCGTAGGGCTTTGTAAAATATCAATCAATCGGTGTTGAGCTGATTTTTCTCCGTCTCTAATGACGACAAAAAGATGATTTACTGATTCCTCAACAAGTGCTTTATGTATCCACTCAAATACGATGTGACTACCAACAATCCCGGTTCCTCCAGTTAAAAGACAATTCATAGTAAAAATTTAGTCTAAAATATAAAATGTAAATCTAGTATTATCTCGGATGATAAAGTTATGATAAGTTAAAAATCATCACCACCTTTCCCGAAGTATTCCTTGAGAGTATTGGTTTTGGCCATTCCATGCTACTCCTCTTAATTGCTTGATCTTTTAGTCCACCGAGTTCAAGACGTGACATATTTTAAAAAAAACACTGATATTTTCGACCATAAAAACATAAAAAAGAAAATACCATAGAGAAAGCGCTTTCCCTATGGTATATTTACTAAATTATTTAACCTAAAACCTGTAAAGGTTATTTAGGACTAGACACTCGATTATCTATGTGGTTTCGATTTTCTTAATAGACATTACAATCGTGCAGCCTATTTCCATCTCAACATGTTCTCCATCGTGCTCTTCAATTAATAAGTCAAGAGATCTGGATTCATAATTCAAGTCGCTTATTCTCAACTTCAATTGATTGAGTTCATCATCGTCATTGGGATCTGTTTCATTGATTCGATCTTCTATGAAAGCAATCTTTTGAGAAATAAATTTATCCAAAAGCTGCTGAGCAATTTCAAGGTCGTAGGAGTTATCAATCAATCTAATGTGATGTGTTTCCATTTTTTTAAACTTTTAATTTATTATTGCCCTTGCCCCATTGAATAGCCTCGAACGCCGTCAAACTCATATAGGTTTTCAGTTTTAATAGTATCAATGTTCTCGTCAATTGCATACTTTAAAAGTTCATTGATATTTTCTTTAGTGATTCCCGAACCATCAGTACGCTTAAATCGGCACCTCCAATGATCCGTACAAAAGGTTTCACTAAATCCATCAGGCCACACTTTTATCCCTCTATTGGTGATCATAGTAAGCTCGATTCCGTTTTTGCCAATTTTTTTTAAGTTTTCAGCAATTTCATCTGGATTTATGCCATTCCAATGAACAAAAATATCAACACCTACCAGCTTCTTATTGGCCGCAGGTCTTTTTTTGTATTTTGGCAGATTTAGCGCCGAATTATTAGCGTACGAAACAGTTTTTAAAATCGAAGGTTTCTGACCCAAATTTGAAATTACTGCTTGTGCAAACTCTTTAGTTCCCACTTTTTGCTTACTGGACCCTTCCTCAAAAATATCATAGGTATGAATGCCATCTTCAAGCGTTTTTAGCCATGCGTTCTGAATTTTTTCTGCCGCTTCTGTTTCCCCGATGTGATTTAGCATCATAACGGCGCCTTGCAACAAGCCAGAAGGATTGGCCATATTTTGTCCTGCTCTTCTAGGAGCCGAACCATGTATAGCCTCAAACATGGAGCATTCTTCGCCAATATTAGCAGACCCAGCCAAACCTACCGATCCAGTTATTTGGGCGGCCACATCGCTAAGAACATCGCCATATAAATTTGGCATAACGATCACATCAAAAGCCTCTGGTGTATCTGCCATTTTTGCTGCTCCAATGTCTATAATCCAATGCTCGTTTTCAATGTCAGGATACTCCTTAGCAATCTCATCAAATACCTGATGAAACAAACCGTCTGTCTGCTTCATGATATTGTCTTTGGTAAAGCAGGTTACTTTTTTGCGGTTTTGTTGTTTAGCATATTCAAATGCATATCTCACAATTTTTTCGCAACCAGGCCTGCTTATTAGTTTCAAACATTGCACAACCTCATCGGTCTGCTGATGTTCTATTCCAGCATACAAATCCTCTTCGTTTTCCCTTATTATGACAAGATCCATAATTGGGTGCTTCGTTTTTACGAAGGGGTGCAAACTCATGCAAGGTCTCACGTTTGAGTACAATCCAAGGAATTTCCGAGTGGTCACGTTCAAACTTTTATAACCGCCTCCTTGTGGAGTTGTAATAGGTGCTTTTAAAAAGATTTTGTTTCGTCTTATTGTCTCCCAAGATTCAGAAGCAATACCTGCTGTATTGCCAGCTAAATAAACTTTTTCTCCAACTTCAATTTCTTCAATTTCAATTTTAGCACCTGCGGCTAATAAAATTTCTAGTGTGGCGTCCATAATTTCTGGACCGATTCCATCTCCTTTTGCTACTGTGATTTTTCGCATCTGTTAATTGTTTTTATTTATAAAGTAAAGATGCAATCAATTTATCATATATTATAATTTATACATATTATAAGTTGCATAACTATTTTTTATATTAAAAAAAGTTTAGAGGCCAACAAAGGCTAAGTAAACATAGCCTTTGGGACAGGTTTCTTTGCCAAACGGTTGAAAGGCATAAAAAAAAACGAAATAAAATGTATCCTTTATGATGTTTATGAGTCTACTTGATGAACTTTAAAATCTTAATATCATGAATAATTGTAAATGCACTAATTGTGATTGTACCAAATGTAATTGTGGGAATTGTTTGGAAAGCAATTGTCCTTGTTCTAAATGCGAATGCAATAAATGCAAGTGTTGCTAAATCTAATAAAGGTTAGTGTATAAACTAATCTTCATTTATTTTTAAAGTATGGAAACTCAAACGATATGGAACAATTTTAATGATGAACTATATTTTTTTATCCTTAAAAAGGTTAGAAATAAAGACATTACAAACGATATTTTCCAAAATACATTCTTGAAAATTCATAATAATTTATTCACCCTCGAAAAAGAAGAAAAAGCGAGAGCTTGGATTTTTCAAATTGCTCGTAATGAAATAGTTAATTACTTTAATGAAGAATCTATTTATGTAGAAAAGTTGGATATAAATAAGGAAAATTCTCTACAAGAATATCAACATATATGCTGCTTCGATAAATTCATAAATGATTTGCCCGATATCTACAGACAAGTCATTGAACTGAGTTATATAAAAGGACAAAAACAAAAAGATAGTGCAAAAGAATTAGGAATAAGTCTTGAAAACGTAAAAGCAAGAATCAAAAGGGCAAAAGCTATTTTAAAGAAAAAATTCAACGAATGTTGTAAATATGAGTTTGATAAAAATGGCAAGTTAATTGGAGAGTCTAATTGTTCTAGTTGTAATAGTATAATAGAATAAGCCCTTAACAAAGAACTGAGTTAAAAACAACAACACTTTTCTTTATTAATTTGACACTATTGGTCTAGGCTTTTGAACTTATAAACTTGGATGTATAAACCTCTTTTTGGGTTATCAGTCAATTATTCCATCCCAAGAACCCAAACATATATTTTATCATATTCATTTTTGAAAAAGCTGGATGATACGGTTTAATCCTTTATATCTATCATAAATCTACAACCTCATCCCATACATCTTCTCATCCAACTCTTTCCAATTACTCATGTACTTTGAAAGCTCTGCCCAAAACTCCTTGGAATGACTCTTTACCTTCGTATGGACCAATTCATGAACAATTAAGTAATCAATTAAGCTAAAAGGCAACTTCACTGCATCAATATTGATGATGATATTATTAGCAGGTGTGCAACTTCCCCAACGCTTTTCAAGTCTCATAAACTTCAATTCGTTGTAAGCAAGTCCAGTTTCTTTCGCCCATTTTTTAACCCGAGGACTAATCTTTTCTCTTGCTTTTTCTTTTAGATAGCTTTCAAAAGCTAGCTTCAGTTCTTTTTGATTGTCTTTATCTCTGGGGAGGTAAACTTTAAACTTGGATTCAGTGAAATCTATTTCAATTGCCTTTCGTTCTGTATCGACCAATAGCTCAACATAATATTTTCGTCCTAAATATTGAATTCTAGAACCCGTAACAATATCATCTTCGCCAATGGACTTTACAAGGTCTAATTTATCAATTATCCATTTTGCTTTTTTGAGAATTAATCTCTCCGCATGTTCTTGAGAAATAGCTTTTCCTTTCAGTACAACTCCATGTCCTTTTTGGACGCTGATGTAATGCGATTTTAAACTTTCCTTTTCCAAAAAAGCATAGTCAATCCTTCTATTTCCGTATTGTACGCTATGCATTTTTGTTCTTAATTAAAACATTTACCATTTCTTTGGCTTTGGTTTTCGCTTCATCTCTGTCTAGGGTTTCTTTTAAAAAGCGCATGATCTTGTTTTCAATGTCTTTTTGAACTCTTCCTTTGGTGTCCCAACCCACAATATTCAGTTCACCTTTTATAGAATCGAACAGTCTTTTTGTAGCGTTTTCAGCATCTTCTGCGAACATTGTTTTCATGGAATCATAAACAGCCCTTTCGCGTTCTGTTTTAAATCCTTTTTGTTCTCCTTCTTTTTGCTGAGCAATAATTTCATCTTGAATCTCTGCAAATGCTTTGAGCAAATCTAATTGTGTGATGCGCTCCTCTGTTTTCTGCTTCAACAATTCATCTAGTCTTTGGGCCAAAGGCTTATAAAAATCAGGATTCTTATCTATTCCAACTTTTATAGTGTGCTTTAAGTTATTGCGCATCTTCAACTCTTTGGTAGCTGGAGAGGCATTCATGATTTCTTCCTTGAATTTGTCTTTATCAATAATTGAAATAGGTTCAGCTAATAAGTTTTTAACTCCACCAGCTTTCAAATGTTCGTCAATCATTTCTTGAAGCATCAAACTTTCGTCTTTGCTAATTTTTAATCCATCATCTTCTGGAAAAGCATTTCTTGCTCTCAACTTTATCTCATTGAAAAGTTTAAAGTCATTTTGGAAACGCATCGCCTTTGTATTTGGCAATACAATGTTTATAGATTTATTAAAGTCTTTCAGTAAGGCTTTAAAATCATCTCGTTTGTGAATTGGTTCAATAAAATGAAGCGCTTTATCAATGTATTCATCACGTAGATAAGCCCTATCTATTCTCATCGGTTTAAAGAAATCTACCAACTTCGCATGATTCATTTCCAATTTAGGAAATTCTTCGTTGATGTTTTTTAAGATATCATCTGGACGAATATCACCATCAAATATCTCTAAAGCTTCAACGAGATATGCCGTAATTCCATTATAATCTACAATGTAACCTGCATTTTTTGCTTTTCGGGAACGATTAACTCGTGCAATGGCTTGTAAAAGATTATGTTCTTTCAAGGGTTTATCCAAATACAAACAAGAAGCAATTGGAGCATCCCAACCTGTCAATAACATATCCGAAACAATAATAAAAGCAGTGTTGTCAAATTTTTTCTTTCCAGATTTCTCTGTTTCTTCTTCATCACCAAATGGCAATTTGAAATAATCTGTTGCGTCTTTTATGCCTTCTGGAGGGACAACCCAAACTGGCTTTTGATTTGTTGGATTGTTCTTGTTCCATTCTATTGTTTGATAATATTCTTTTGCAATAGCATCAGATTTTGGAGAACCAATGCTCACCACAACCTTAGATTCAAAATCGTGATACCCTTCTGCTCTTAATTCATGTAAAGCTTGTTGATAACGTATGGCATGTGCTCGACCACTAGCGACGATCATGGCTTTGTGTTTATCTGGATAAATCTTATCGCGGTAATTGTCTATAATGTGCTTTGCAATATCATTTATCCGTCCTTTGGAAAACTGGTATTTCCTTAATGCTTGGCTTTTTAACTTGTCTTTCTTTTCTTCAGGGAAATCTCCAAATTTTTCCTCAAATTCTTTATCGAGTTCCTCTTTTCGAATGTCTAACTGTGCAATTCCTTCATCGTATAATAGCTCAACTGTCGCGCCGTCTGCAACGGCTTCTTTAATGGTGTAAACATCAATGTATTCTCCATCATCATCTCCACCATAAAATTCTTTCAATGTAGATTTGTCTTCTTTAGAAATTGGCGTTCCTGTAAAAGCGACAAACTTCGCATTGGGCAAAACCGTTCTCATAAATGAAGCTAAGAATCCGTAATGACTTCGGTGAGCTTCATCCACTAAAATGTATAAATTCTCTTTTGAAGAAAGTTCTTCTAAATCTATTTCTTCTCTTGCTGTTTCAATCCATTTTCCTTCTTGGAGCTGCTTGGTAATCTTAATAAGCTTATTTCCTTTTAGGTGTTTTTCAAGTTTTATGTTACCGCGTTCTTCCAATTCTGTTTGATCAGGTGAATCCGTTGTCTCTTTATCTGTTTCTTGAAATTTCTGAAGCGTTGTCGTAATAATTCCTCCGTAATCGTTGCTTAACAGTTTGTCTAAATGAACAACGGAAATCGCTTGTCTAACATTATGAAATCCTACATTTCGGAAAGTAGTGGTAATCTGTCTGTCCAAATCTTTACGGTCGGTCATCACCATTACTGTAGGATTGTCGAAACCATATTCTGCTGCTTGTAATTTCCTAGTGATATAAACCATTGTGAAAGACTTTCCAGAACCTTGTGTATGCCAAACCACACCTCCATCGCCAGCTTGTAATCGGGCAATTGTTTTATTGGTTGCTCTAATTTGTTGGTATCTCGGCAACTTTTTCAATGTCATGCCTTCATCCAATTCAAACAACACAAAGTGACGAATGAAATCCAAAACACGGTCTTTCTTAAATAAAGCGATGATTAACTTGTCTTGTTCTTTCTTCGCTTGTTCAATGATGTCAGCATCTGTTTTACTGGTTTTGAAAACCGAATAAAATTGCTGTGGAGAATTAATTGCACCATATTTTCCGCCATCTCCCCAAAGTCCAGCGCATATTTGATTGAAATGAAATAACTTTTCTGAATTCTTCTGATAATAATCTAAATCATGATAGGCTTGATCCCATGCATTTTGTGCAGTTGGTGATTTACATTCTATTACACCAATCGGTAATCCATTGATGAAAACCACCAAATCTGGAATTGAGTTTCTACCAATTACTCCATGAAATCGCATTTGATTAACGACCAAAAAATCATTGTTTTCTGGAGTAGTGTAATCAATAAAGTAAACTGGTCTAAATTCCTCTATACCATTAATAATTTGTTTTACTGAAAATGTTCCACCTCTTATTAACTCCCAGATTTGTTGGTTAATCTCCATTAAAGATGCGCCATTTACAGAAGTTAACTCTGTATAGGCTTTATTCAGATTGTTGTCGTTAATCCAAGGGTTTATTCTTTTTATAGAA
>Ga0306912_1000559_pt1 | contig 21267 bp, 24 predicted proteins | sample AntRauFillE10628_FD_190443 | JGI IMG/M metagenome (GOLD analysis project Ga0306912, IMG submission 190443) | Saline lake microbial communities from Rauer Islands, Antarctica - Metagenome Filla E10 #628 (v2) (version 2) | ecosystem: Environmental > Aquatic > Non-marine Saline and Alkaline >... | reverse complement strand
TTAATAAGTTAATAACTTAATGATTTCAACAACTTAGGCCCTGTTCGCGTACAAACTTTTAAGAGGAAAAGTACAAACTTTTAGGCGGGGCTCACGCTCACAAACTTTTGTGCTGACTAACTCCCCTAAATTTCCGAACGCTGTGCATCAAGCACCAAAATAAATTTTTTGTGTTTTAGGTTCTAGTTTTTTTATTTCCCTTAAAAATCAAGGACTTAGCTAAAAGTTGATTTTTCCTGGGTATTCTCAAAAATTTTTTCTAGGTTTTTTCAAAGTACATTTATTTGGATACCAAAGAGAAATTTTTTATTCGGAAAAGGTAAGAAAATGAGTTGACAGGATACCGTTCGGGAATGTAGGATGGCCTCAACGACGAGATATAGGAGACTCAAAATGAACGAAATCCAGATGAAAATCGACGTAGCTACTCACCACTTTCGAGCCTACCTTGATAGTAGGTCCAAGAGGGCTCCCGGTCGCCTGCAGATAAGCCGACTTACCCTGGCGATTGATTTCCTTGAACAAGCAAAGCAGATTGCCGCATGCGAAGTATCTCAGTGGATTGACTCTCTGATCGAGGTGGTATACACTGAGATGGACGACCTGTGGGTCTTGGCACACCCACGCAAACAAGAACCCATTTTGCTGGCTGCCGGGTACAATGTTGGTGGAATGTATGAAATAGACCCACGCAAAGGGGTCTTGGCACACCCCCGCAAACAAGAACCCAAGCTAGAGTTAGTGACTATGAAAGAATTCTTTATTAGGATCCCCCGTGAGGGTTGTATTTACGCAATCAACGCTCGATGTGAAGAGGACGCAAAGGACGTGTACAAAGAATATTTTGGCACGAAGCGGATGCCTCACGGATACGAGTTTGTCTCCCGCGAACACGCATATACTATAAGAGGCCATCGGCTTATCGAGGTAGCTAAATGAGAGCCTACAAAGCAGGGTCTACATTGGGCGTAGTGACGGACGATGGCAGGTCTGGCCTGCTAGGTAAGCCGCACGTCTTCCACGGAGATTACGACCTACACGAAGGCTACTGGCACGAGAAGACCGGGCACCTGTTCCTGAAATGGGATAAGCTTGGATGGTATTATTATCGTGACGTGACCCGGGAGCTGTGGCACTTGCTGCGGACATCCCCGGAACCTAAAAAAGATTTCCGGCGCTTAAGGCTTCACGAGAAACCGTACCAACGGATCGGATAGTGGTTATCGACATAAATGATTTCTTCATCGAGCTAATGCCCGAGGTAGAATTCCCAGCCCCCGAAGCTCCTGTAGCTTTCGCGGGGCTTTTTCATGGAGAGTGGTACGCCGTGGACTATGACGGGGACTGGTGGACAACGACTAGGGCCGTACACGACCAGACCGAGTGGTTTCCTTGCGACCCTCCGGCACGGTTCAAAGAGAAATATCTGCAAGCGGTGATGGTAGAACGCAGTCGTTGGTTGCTGCTGCACTAAATACTTTGTCCCTCGCTTTTGTTCTGAAAGTGGAGGACAACCATGTCTGACTTTCTTGCGAAAGCTAAAAAACGCGTACAACAACGCAAGGCGAAAGCCCACCGTGACAGGACTATGCCCAAGGTGGTAACGCCGGAAGGCACCTCTCTGCAAACCAACCATCAGTCCAAATTTACAGAGGAACGGGTGGAGAAGATCCTTCACGGGATTAGCTCCGGGGCCAATCAGGCGACCTGTGCGCAGGCTGCAGGGATCTCACAGGGGACATTAAGCCGCTGGAAAGAGAAAGGGCGCATGGGTAAGCAGCCTTATGCTAGCTTTTTGACCGAGTTAGAGCGTCGAGAGGCCCAGTTTGAGATCGATTGCCTCGAAGAAATCCGTATGAACGGGGGCTGGAAGGGCCGAGCTTGGATCCTGGAGCGCAGGAATCCCAAGAAATGGAGTACCAAAGTCGAGCACAAACACGACCATACGCACGATCACCGGCATAAAATTACCGGTTTCATCCCCGATAATGGCAGAGAAACGAAACAAATTGCCGATGCGGAGTTCGAGGTAGTCGATGGTTAGTCGAGTTCGGGCGATCAAGAAAGAAAAGGAGCGCCAGCTTCAATGCCAGCACTGCGACGCAAAGTTTGGTCTGGGCAAGAACGGCGCATGGCCAGATTCCTGTCCAAACTGTACCGCTATTGTACTAGCCCCCCAGCCAGGGCCTCAGGAGCAGTTCCTGTCCACGAAGGCCGACATTGCGGTCTATGGGGGCGCTGCAGGAGGGGGAAAGACGTGGGCGTTGCTTCTAGAGCCTGTCAGGCACATCCATAATCCCCAGTTCGGCGGCGTTATCTTCCGTCGTGAGTCCACCCAAATTACGAACGAGGGCGGCCTGTGGGACGAGAGTCACAAGATTTTCCCTCTGTTTGGGGGCGAGCCCTCCGAGTCAAGGCTGTACTGGGACTTCCCCCACCCCAATGATCCCAACAAAAGAGGCGCACGGCTTAAGATGGCTCACCTGCAGCATGAAAAGAACATGCTTAACTATCAGGGTGCGCAGATTGCCTACACGGGCTGGGACGAGCTCACACACTTTACCGAGAAGCAGTTTTGGTACCTGCTAAGTCGCGCAAGGTCGATGTCCGGGGTCAAACCGTACACGAGAGCAACCTGCAACCCGGATGCGGGAAGCTGGGTGAAGAAATTTTTGGCTCCGTGGGTCGATAAAAACTACCCGATGAAGGCCGAAGGGGGTGAAGTTCTCTGGCTGCTGCGTCGAGAGGGCGAGTATATGTGGTGGAGAGACTATCCCCACGCACGCCAGAACGATAAAATCGATGGTTTGACCCTGCGAAAAGCCAAGAAAAAGTACGCAAACAGACTAAAAACAGTAACTTTTGTGCCGTCAAGCATCTACGACAACAAGAAATTACTAGAAGTCGACCCCGCCTACCTTGGAAACCTCGAAAACCAGGATGTGGTGGAGCGTAGAAGGCTTCTGCATGGTGACTGGGATATCCAGGAGGGAGACAGGTTCTTTGAGCGCGAATGGTTCGAAGTCGTGCCGGATATCGAGATTCCCTACGACGATCTCATTAACTATGTCCGCTACTGGGACTTAGCTGCAACCGAGCGTAAGAAAAACCCGAAAGCTTGCTACACAGCCGGGGTTTTAATGGCCCAACACCGCAGAACCAGGGATGTTTTCATCCTAGACGTGAAGCGAGAGCAGTTCTCCCCCGCAAACGTCAGAGAGTTAATCAGAAACACAGCTCACAGGGACGGAAGGGACGTAGAAATCTACATCGAGCAGGAGCCGGGAGCTACCGGAGTGGACGTTATCGACGCCTACAAACGCCTCCTGTTAGGCTTTCTGGTCCACGGGGATCGCCCATCGGGAGATAAGGAAACCAGAGCCCAGCCTTTGGCGCATTCTGCCAAGGATGGGATCATCAAAGTACGCAAAGGCAGGTGGATGTACGCGTTCCTCGATGAAATAGAAGTGTATCCACTGGGATTTAAAGACCAGACGGATGCTGCAGCGGGTGCTTTTGCGCGTATTGCGGACAAAAACCGATTCATAATGGTGTAATATGGGCTTCTTTCAGCGCCTGATCACAGGAAAACAGAAAAGCCATGCCGAGCTCAATAGCCAGTCCGGGGGTTTGACCGGGGCTCAAGGCTACCACGGCTATCATCGGCGCAGGGGAACTGCGGAAGCGCTCAGAACCTACGAGACTAACCCGTGGGTTAACGCTGCGGTGACGGTCATCGGTCGTGATGTCGCTGCCGTGCCGTGGAAGCTGTTCAAGCCCATGCGTAAGCCTGTGGGCAAGGGTACGCCCCTGTGGATGCATCAAATTAAGCAGAAAGCCCCCCACGACGGCGGCGAAAAGAGCTTAATGCACCTGATTGGGTCCAACGAGGCCCAAGAAGTCACCCAACACCCGTTCCTTGACTTAATGGAAAAGCCTAACTCCGTGATGGATAAGGCCTTTTTCATGTTCGTAATCGAGGCCCAGATCGACCTTGCAGGGGAGTGTTTCCTGCTCATTGACAACGGAAAGAGCGGAAAACCGGAAGCACTGATCCCTATCCCGCCCCATGCCGTCAAGAAAACGCCGGATGGTACATATAACAAGTACGATGTCCAGTGGGGACGGGTTCGAAGGGAGTACACAGAAGACAAGATCATCCACCTTAAGACTCCGAGCCCGTTTAACCCTTACGGTCGGGGCGTCGGCATGGCTTCGAGCCTTGCCAGTGAGATTGATACAGACGAGAACGCCGCCCAGTTCACTGCAGCACGGTTTAACAACTTCGCCCTGCCTAGTTTCCTGGTTGGGATCGAAGGAGCAGGCGAACAAGACCTGCTAGCGGCCAAGCATAAGTTCATCCGGGACTATCAGGGCGCAAAGAAGCAATTCCTGACGCACTGGCACTCGGGTAAGATCCAGATTGAGAACTTAACGCCTAACTTTGACGAGCTCCAACTGATCGAGCTCCGAAAATTCGAGCGTAACACTATCCTGCAGAACAACCAGATCCCTCCCGAAATCATCGGGATTGTGGAGAATAGCAACAGGAGCACCATCGATGCCGCAGATTATTTCTACAACAAGCGCGTGGTGGTACCCCGTCTGGAATTTATTCGTAGCTTCTTGCAGGATAAACTACTCCCTCTGTTCCGGGATACTCAGCCTCTATTGGTCTACTACGATTCGCCGGTTCCAGAGGACCGAGAGTACAACTTAGCCGTGATGAAGGCCGCCCCTCAGTCGTTTCAGATTAACGAGTGGCGTGCTGCAGCGGGTAAGCCTCCTATCGAGGGCGGGGACGCGTTCTACGCGCCTGCAACCTACGCAAACGCGGAAAATAACCAGGACAACCCCGCACAGGATACCGATACGCCGGAGGGCTCGGATGCGGAGGAAAACAGACGCCAGAACGACAAAATGGTCGATAATTTTGTCCGGGCAGCCTTGCGTGAATGTGGAGTTTACGAAATGGACTCCCAAGGACGCGATGTTATTAATTCGGAGTACTTCCGAGGAAGCCAACAATGAGCGATCGCCTAAAAGAATCTACGGAAGGTCTGCAGCGGCGTCATGTCCGCCCAGAGACCGGGTACCTCACCCTTGAAGAGACGAAACAAGCTGCCGGATCACAAGGCTGGAAGCTTAAGTCCGGGGACGAGTCCCTTATTCAGTCAGGAGACTTGCACATCATCCAGATGATGATCTCCGACAAGACCGTAGACCGCCACAACGATTCCATCAATGCCAACGGATGGGAGCTTAAGAACTACAACGGCAGCATCCTGTGGGCACATAATCACAACCTACCTGTTATCGGCAAGGCCCTTAACACGTGGGTAGGCGGCGACAAACTCCGGCAAATCTGGAAGTCTGTACCTAAAGACATCGACGGTGGTTTTTCCGACATGATCGGGAAAATGTACAAGCACGAGTACCTTACAGACTCGTCTGTGGGCTTCAAAATCCTCGAATACGAGGTGTCGAAAGAACGCACAGACGAAAACTCGTGGTTCCCCGCACTTAACATCACCAAGCAAGAGCTCCTGGAAAATTCGGCGGTTAACGTCGGGGCGCATCCGGGCGCAGGCGCTAAAGCCTTTGAAGCTGCCAAAGCCGCAGGGATCGACACAACCCCTATGGCCGTTATGGCCGCTAAGTTACTGGATATGACCGCACTTTCGTGTGGGATTAGCCGGGAAGACCTCGAAAAAGCATATTTTGCAAATCGAGAAGAAAATAAAAGCCTTTTCACGGTAGAGAGTACCTTTGGCGTGGAAGAAAAAGACGAAGATCCTGAAATAGAAAAATCAGGACCGTCAATTACAGACGTGAATCTCACGGTTATTCGTGCCGTTGAAATCAAAAAAGCTGAATTGGAGCTAAGAAATGTCAAAACCCGTAATCGAAAATGAAAACGGCGAAATCGTCGAAGCCAAAGGCTACGAGACGATCGTCAAGTCTACGGTGGACGAGACCGTCGCCAAGCTGAAAAGCGCGATGGACGAAAATTTCGACAATCGTGTCCGTGAAGAGATTGCGGATCAGGTCGAAAAATCGTTCGAAGAGATGGCAAAGGCCATCGAGGACGAGCGGCCGCTTAATAAACTGTTCGACAAGGTTAAGCACGGAGACGTGTCTACCGGGTCGCCAGAATACGCCGCGTACCGCGCTGAGCGTAAAAAGACATTTGATAGGTTCCTCCGAGTTGCTGCTAAGGCGAAAGCTGGAAGCACTCAGGATCTTATTGAGGCTGCAGACCGGGAAGGGTACCAAGATGTCGTCGATCTCTACGAGAAAGACGTACACTCGGCCTCGGACCCCGCTAACGGCGGCGTTCTAATCCCTGAGTCGATGGCCAATGAGATCATCGAGCTTCGCGACAACGCAACGATTATGCGTCAGATCGCGGGTAACTCGATTACCATCGCTGGTTCTCACAGGATCCCCCGTGAATTCTCGCGAATCACCTCCTACTGGGCCGACGAGTCGGAAGATTTCACCGTCGGTAAGATGGATCTCGACGAAGACATGATCTACCCGAAAAAGCTCACCACTGCTGCAGTGCTCTCTCACGAGCTCGTTGCAGATTCGGTCCGTGATGTTAATGGGATGGTCACTCGTCGCATGATGCGAGACCACGGTCTCAAAGAAGACGTTACATTCCTCCGTGGAGTGGGCGGATCTAAGCAGCCTACGGGCCTTAAAGGATTCATCGAATCGGGCAATACTTTCGAACGAACCGGGACGGGCACTGTTGCTAATATCCGTACCGACCTTGTGGAAGCTGTCCGGATCCTCAAAGCTGCAAACCACTCAACTGATGGCGCTGCATGGATTCTTAACTCGGATATCTGGGCAGGCCTGATGGATAAATTATCAAGTTCGCAGGACACCACGCCATTTGCCACTGAGATGCTGGCAGGGCGTCTTTTGGGTCTTCCGTTCTTCGAGACGAATCAGATCCCCAATAACCTGGATGCCTCGGGTGACGGATCTAATGACGAGTCTGAACTTTACCTCGTCGTTCGACCTTACATGGTGATTGCAGACGCAGAAGGTATGCGCCTCGACGCCAGCCGCGACGCAAGTTACAAGTTGGACGGCACCCTGGTTAGTGCTTTCAGTCGCGACCAGATTGTCCATCGACTGATTACCCGATCGGACTTCTACTACGAGTATAGCGATGGTGCTGTCCTCGTGGAAGGTATCGACTGGTAAAAAACATAGCCTCTCCGGTCCGTGGGCCGCTGGTTAGGCTGTTCTCCGTGTCAAATAAGGCCCACACTTAAAGAACTTAACCGATAAGGTTGGAGAAGATAAAATGAGTCTAGCAAAAGTAAAATACCCCTTCGCGCGTGCTCGCCTGAAAGTGGGTTTCGAGTCGCAGGATGTCACTACCGCCGTAATCGGCGAGTCATTCGATCGTCTCGATAAGGAGAACAACGGCGCACCTCAGTCCGTCCTCCTTGTCGTAACTGGCGATTTCACTACCGCCGGCGGTGCTTCGGGGGACGAAGTGGATGTTACTGTAACGTGTGTGGACGGCAGCACTAGCTCGCCAACTGATGAGCACCTTGCGGAAACCTACTCGTTCGTAGTGAACGCAGATGACGAGAAGAAGGCCTTTTCGGTCGCTCTTCCAGTACCTATCCATGATGCGGCTAAGTATGTCGCAGGTAAAGTCCTGGTTGCTGCGGGAACCGGAGCCCCTACGCTCTCGTCCGCCAACGCTGCCGTAAGCTACCTGTTTGGGTCAAATACTGACTCGCGTATCCAGAACAAATCGGGTACGGGCGCAGAAGCCGACACGGCACAAGCCGATATGGTCACCGCCTAATCATAAGCCCCTGTTCCTAATTTCAGAATAGGGAACAGGGGCTGTTTTATACACGGAGAAAGCCCATGAAGAAGCGCATTCGTTTTATTAAATCCGACGGCATTTACCAGCCGGGTGACGTTGCCGGGTTCAAGAACCACGACCGAGCAGATGCCTACGTTCTTCGCGGCGTTGCAGTCCCCGCAGATGCAGTCAAACCGCAGTTTACCGAGGAAGAGGACAAGGCTATTGAGCCCGATGATCTCCCACCCTCAAAGCGGGATAAGAAGGAAGCCAAGGCCGAAGAAAAGGTCGAGGAAGACGCGAGCCTGGATCCTGAGGCACTTAACGCAGCAATTGACGCCTACATCGAAGAAGATGACATGGGGCCACTCCGAGAGCTGGGAAAAGAGTACGATGTAGGCAGCTACCACGTCCGAGGCTTCGATAGCCTCTACAAGCACCTTCTAGAAGCAGTTGCCGAAGATAGGCGCGATCAGGTTGATATGCCGGAGTAAAGATGGCGCTCACGAAAAAAGAGTACGTCGAGTTAGGCCGCCTGCGAAGCGCTCTAGACATCACTAATACCGAGTCGGATAGTGACCTAGAGTTTGCAATCAAGGCGGCTTCTCGCTTTGTGGATGGTTACTGCAGCCGAGAGTTCTGGTACGAATCCGCTCACGTCGAGAAGCTACGCAGTGGGGACCAACCTTTTCTGGTCCTAGAGCGAACTCCTGTGTGGAGTGTTGCGGAAGTTAAGCACATCGTAAACGACACCACGCAAAGCCTGACGGATCTTATGATCGAAGAGAAGGCTGGAGTCATTCACTTGCAGCAAATCGTCCCTTCGCGCTCGTGGCAGCACTCAGGCGTGGATCAAAAGATTAACTACACCGTCGAGCAACCCAACTGGCAGGTGACTTACGCCGGCGGGTATACCACACCAGCCCAAGACGCGGTTAGTGGCGTGGATCCGCTGCCTGACGACCTGCAGATGGCCACCCAGATGATTGCTACGAACATTTACGAATCCCGCGGGCAGGACATGCGCATCCGACGAATGCACGTCCTCGAAGCGGCTATCTGGTATCACTCGGGAAGTATCGAGGTGGGTGTAGAGATGATCCTGCAGCCGTATCGGAGGATCTAATGGCCAGTCGCTTCGAAAGACTCGTTAAAAAGGCATACAAAGACACGGTTACTGTTGCATCGTTTACTGGTTTCTCTGACTCGGTCAAAACGTATGGATCTACTCGCGAAGTTAAATGCCGTATCGAAGATAGCGCGTGGCAGGAAAACAAATTCTTCACGAAGGAGTATGCTAATTACTCTCGTTTTTCTACAGATGAATTACTATCTCGCCAGGATTTGGTCTGGCTTCCGGGAACGGACACAACCGACCAGAACGAAGCAATCGAGATTTCGCGAGTGGACAAAGTTACTGATCTCAAAGGCCGTTTCGTACATTACGTGGTACACCTATGAAAAGAGCTATGCGCAGACAGGTTCGGGGTGTCAACATGGTTTTGGCGAATTTCGCGCGCGTCATGAACTCTATCGACGGGTCCGCAGAAAGAGCAATCGCGCACTGGTCTTTCGACGTTATGGACAGAGCTTTGGAGTTAGTACCGGTGGATACGGGCGAGCTGTTCAGGTCGAACTACGTCGAGAAACCCAGGCAAACAAAGCAAGGCCCTCAGGGCAGGTTCGGCTTTCGCGCAGACCACGCTATCCCCGTCCACGAAGCAACCACGCAGCAATTCAGGAATGGCCAGAGCCAGTTCCTTGCACAAGCGATTGATGAGAACAAGGAGAAGTTCCTTCCCACGCTCGCGCTTTACGGCAGACGTGGTCTTAAGAAGACACTCAGCGCTAACGTATTCATGAAATAAGAAGCGCTAGGGTAATTATTACATCCACGGAAAATTGCTAGGAGCAAAGCTATGCCAATTGCAGGACATACAACTACCGTCTCAGTATACGAATCGACCCTCGGGGGCACCTCTCCCGCCTCGGGCGACTATACTGAGGTCGACGGAATTAACAGCCTCTCCTTTGGTCCTACTAGAGACCAGCTCGAATCGACTGACTTTGCGGACACTACCGGGGCTCGTACCCGCTTTAGTGGTCTGAAAGACGGTACGGTTTCGATCTCTGGGGATTACGAAGCCAGTGACGCAGGGCAAACATCTGTCGAGGAGATCTTTGACGGCGCTGCAGATGCGACGCTGTGGGTACAGATCCTCTGGGACGGTACGGACGGCCATCACGTCGAATGCAAAGTAGAGTCCTTTTCGATCGAAGCCGACGTGGGGGACAAAATTACTTTCAGTGCAGAACTGACGTTCACGGGTGCGAAGGCTACTAACCCGGCTTAATAGGGGCTAACCATGCCAATCGCAGGATATAACTCGTCCCTGTATTTCACAGGTACCTCGACCAGCATGACTGGCGAAGCAACCACGAATACGTCAGGGACGACGTACCAGATCACCGATGCAGATAAGCAGATTCTGGATCCCGCGCAGTCCGTTACGGTCTATGATGGGGTTTCGACTATCTCTGCGTCTACCTACACGGTTAACTATCTCGAAGGAGAGATTATCCTAGGGAGCGCCCCTAGTGGTGCGGTGACGGTCGACGCTAACTACCTGCCGAGGCTCGAAGTGGCCTGCGCTAAAAGTACGGCGTGGAGTTACTCGCGCACCATGCTAGATTCTACATGCATGTCCGAGACAGATGATTTCCGCAAGAAGTATAGCGGCTTGAAGGATCTTTCAATCTCCCTAAGTCACATCAACGTGCTTACGGCCTACGGCGCAGCTGTAGACGAGAATGAGTTTCATACAGTACTGGACGCTGCTGATTCGGTCCAAGTGCTGGAATGGCGTATCAGCGGGGTACAGCGCAGGCGCGCACTCGTCAATGCCACTAGCGTCTCTACGGAAAGCGCTGTAGACGATCTAGTAACAGAGTCAGTAGAATTTGAGTTGGCAGGTGAGGGCACTGCTTATTATTCCAAATCCGCCCTCTAAACACCCGGAGAACAAAAATGAAGAAAGCACAACTGCGTGAACTCACGTTAGGGAAATCCCCACAAGATGCGGACGATATCGTCGAGCTTGAAGGCGGCGGTAAAATCCTCGTGAAATGCCCCACAGTCGGCGCTCAAAACCGCATTATGCGGGAGTGTCGCATTGGGGATAGGGAAGACATTGACATTGATTCAGGACTAGCTACGGCTAAGTTCCTGATTGAATGCTGCAGGGAACCAGAAAACCCAGGGGTTCATATCTTCGAGAAAACCGACGTGCCTAAGCTGCTAAATACGCCCGTGAATCAGAAATGGTTTAAGGTGCTCAGCAAGTCCGTCAGTAAGTTCATGTCGGACAATCTTGAAGAGGCCAAGGGAAACTCGAAGAAGATGGACAGCTCGACGCCATCTTCTGGGTCTGCCGAGAACTCGGAATGAGTTATGACGAAGTATGCTCCCAGTCAATCTGGGAGTTTAATCACCACCTAGCGCACTTGGTACTAACCTCGGAGCGCAAAGCAAAGGCCGCAAAGGACGCGTCCAAAGGAAAGTAAATCATGGCATTCTCTCTTGGAAAAGTGATGGTAACGGTGGGAGCCGATACCATGAGGTTCCAGAGGGGCATGAGGTCGGCCATCGGCCAGATGGTTTTCTTCTCCCGATCCGCTGACAAAATGGGTGGGTCCATGAAGAAAGGGGCGGGGGCTACCCGCATTCTTTCCGTTGGCTTTCAAGCACTCGGACATGCAGCAACCATTGGGATTATCGGACTAACTGCCATCACTGCAGCCGTGGTGAGCTTTAGTATCAAGGCCATTGATAAATTTACGGAGCTCGATACCGCCTTAGTGGAGGTGGCGGCAATTGCCGGGGCCACAGAGCGTCAATTTAAGATGCTAAAAAAGCAGACCTACGAGCTCTCCGAAGCCGTAGGCCAAGGGGCAGACGAATTAGCAAAGGGCCAGAAATTCCTGGCTATGGCGGGTTTTGAAGTCCAAGACACCCTGTCAGCCCTGCCCGAAGTTGCGAAAATCGCTACGATCGGAATGATGGAGTTGGGCGACGCATCCGATATCGTCACTAATATCATGACAGGTTTTGGTAAAACCGTAGAGGATCTTCCGAATGTGGTCGAGACGCTTACCAACACCATGACTTCGAGCAATACCAACATGAGGCAGCTCGGGGATGCCATGAAGTATATCGGCCCGTTAGCCCGCGCTGCAGGGCAGGACATCAATGAGACCGTTGCCGCTATCGGCCTACTTGGTAACGCCGGTCTGCAAGGTGAGATGGGCGGTACGGCGCTTAGAAACGTCATGACTCGCCTCATTAATCCTGTAGGTAAGGCGAAAAAAGCGCTTGAAGCAATGAACATCCAAGTTAAGAACGCAGACGGCTCCATTAAATCTCTCGCGGATATCATAGAGCAGTTCGAGGAGTCGGGACTTGACGCATCCACTGCGATGAGGATTTTCGCCCAACGCGCGGGCCCCGGATTCCTGGCTCTAGTTAACCAAGGCTCCGACGCGCTGCGAGAATTGACAAAGGCGAATAAAGAGAGTGGTAAGGCCCAAGAGATATACAATAAAATCCTAGAGTCTACAGAGTACAAGCTTAGGAAAGCAAAGGTCGCGGCGGAAAACTATGCGAGGACGATTGGAGATCATTTAAGCAAAGCGTTGGTCGTTGGCATCGAGATGATCGAGGAGTGGGAAGACTCGCAGGTGGACGCACACGCTGAGGTACGTTTGGCTGTAGAAGACTTGCTGATTGGTATACTTGACTTCGCGATGGAAGCGGTCCAGAGTTGGGATAAATTTAACCAAGTCGTGGAGGTTACTACGTCCCTCCTTGCTGCCACATGGGACTTCTTGCAAAGCGGAACGCTTTTAATCCTCGGTGTGCTTAGCTCTATCCGCCCTGCGTTTGCTGCGCTTATTTTACAGCTTGTCAAAGCGGACGAGGCGTTACTGAAATTAAAGAGGGGCACGACCGGCGGCGTTTCTGCTAACGAAATTTGGGAGGCCGAGGCAGCTACCAGAGAATGGGAAGGCACCCTAGTAAACCTGAATAGAACGCAAAAGAAAGCACATAAAGAGATGATTAAATCGGCGAGAAGCGCGATCAATAACTTAGGAGGGATGGGATCCCGTATAGACGAACACACAGAAAAAAGCGTAGAAGCGTACAAAGACCTTCTCAGAATTAAGCTTCGATTGCTGAAGGAGCAAGGAAAGGATGCCTTCACTGCCGCCCCTGACAACCCTTACCAAGGAGATGGTCCCTTCTCTATCGACCCTTACGGCGAACCGGGCGGGCAGTCTATGCTCCCTAGGGATCCTATTATGGATCCTATTATGGATCCTATTATGGATCCTATCGAACCTATGGATCCTGGATCGAAACAGATTGACTTCTTCTACGATCTCCAAGCTGCGGTAGCGCGAGCAAACCCAGTCTACCAGGCTTACTTTCAACATCGTAAGCGTATTGCAGATATCGAGAAATCGACAAACCTAAATCAGCAAGAAAAGATGCTGGCTAATCTGATTAGTGAGGCCGAGCTGAATCGAGCCCTTAAGAGAATCCAGAAGGCGAGGTACGATGAATCGATGCGCCAATCTCAGGAGCGCATTCAGCAATGGAGAAATGAGCATGACGAGTACCTAAAGAACATGCAGAAGGTGCTCGCCAGTATCGCCCGTACCCGTCAGCTACAGAACGAGCAGATCCAGTGGCAGAGGGACGAGGCCTACGGCGCGGGCAGCATGATGTCCAGTCAGCTAACTTCGGGTGTGTTCGACGAGGATCTTAAGGCTGAGAACCGTGAAGCGGAGATGGAACATCTGCGCTCGGTTAACGACCAGAGGGCGATCCAGAACAAGCTAGCGCAGGAGCACAACGACCACATAAAGTCTCAGATTGCGGCATACAAAACCCTGGGTAGCCAGATTAGTGAGTCGGCCCAAGCCATCGACGGTCTGGCGCAGGCTTACGCAAACGCAGAGCCCGGATTAGAGAGGCAGATCGCCAAGCAGAAAATGGTGATGGGTATCATGTATCAAGTGCCCGGTCTGGCGGATGCTGTGTTTGGCGCTATGGGAATGTCTGCTGAGAATGCAGCAATCTCCCAAGCTATCCTTAACACGGCTCTGGCGGCTACTGCGCTCGGTATGGGGAACATTGGTAGTGCTATCGCCTTCGCGGGCGGAGCTATCGGCGCGATTGGGTCTCTACTGGCTAAGTCGTCGGCTAAGAAAACGTACCAGCGTCCTACGACCACTGCCGCAAATAACAATGCCAGCGCAGACCGTAAGGGTGATATCGTGGAAGCGCTCAAAGAAGCTGGCCTGTTCCAGCCTGAATTTGGAACACGTACTATGAACTTCTTCGGTAACGACCCTGTGGCATTCCAAGAGAGGGATACTGTTGCGGAAAGGAAAACCCGCAAGCAGATTATTAACGCGGAAAGGAGTAGGTTCTAATGAGCAACGGATCTAAATTTTTCTGGGAGCTTGACGCGTCAGGATCAGAAGTCAATCTGGACGAAGGCGCTCCCTTATCTAACGTGGGGACCATCACGATTACTGAGACCGCCCAGTGGACTTACTACACGGACAGTACAGATTCCCTTTTGTACGACGTAGAAGACCAGATGAATACCTTATCAGGGGGCAACACATACAGCTTCGAGCCCGTCAAGGCCATCAACGATACGTTTGGGCGAAGGGATGCTCGTTTGCAGATTAGAGCTACACAAGGGGCCACGGACGCGGATTTTTTCGAGCTCAATACAGACATGGGAGTCCTTGATTATCTGGGGGCTGTCGGGACAAGCACAATTAGTTCCTACGCGGAAACCTCCACCAACGCTTCGGGAGGCATCGACCAGCTACTAACTCTACCGAACAGGTACAGAGGATCCTGGATGGTTCCTCCGATCTACCGCAGGGACAACAGAAGGACTCCTTATCAAGTCGCTTCGAGCGCCCGTAGCCAAAACGGTCTTATTGCAACGCGTGTCAGAGAAGAGCTCTCGTACCGCCCTATGTACTTTAATGCAGTCCCTGCAGACCTAATTTACTCGGATAGGCTTGGGGAAGGAATCTCCGGGGCGAACATCATTTACGCTACGCTCGAAAATATGTGGGATGAAGCGCTAAGGCTCGGAAAAGAGGTCCGGCTTTTTGTGGACGAACCCACAGACGAGCTTGATGTTAGTGGGGCTTTTTACAAGGCCCTGACGGTAGGCCGTCGTCAACGAGACGACATGCGGGAATTAGTGGAGGAGCTTAACGATGTTATGGGAGGGGCACACTACAACGTCCGCATCGATGCTGTAATCCATTCGAGGTTTAACTTACCATGACAGATATGTTCTATGGTCTGGTTATTCGGGGTCTCGGTCAAGCCGGGTACCCCGACGAGCCTTATATTTTCTGCGCAGGAGACACGACCCTCTCTCTCGGTACGTACATCCCCATCCCCATCGTTGCGAAGGGGGTGGATGTTATTGAGCTAGGGAATCGCATTGATCCCCGGACTGCTCGCATGGAGATTGGGGATGTCGAGTTTCCTCTAATCATGCCGGAAGATACTGTCCCTATTAACTGGGGCCTCCGCCAGCCTGTGAACGTACTAGAGCTCTTCTGCTCCCAGCGCAGAGAGGCAAAAGGACTTCTTGCAGATGATATCAACTCAATCTCGACGATTATCGAGCTGTTTTCTAGATCCGGCAGCGCGTTCTCTGAGGGCGATGTGGTGTGGATTGAGAACGAAGCCATTGTGCTCGGACTACTATCTAGCTCAGATGCAACCACCCGAACTCAGACCTTCTCGTCATGCGACCGGGGCGCGTTTGATTCACGGGCTGTTTCTCACCTCGCAACTCCGGGATCCACAGCGGGGCCGCCTCAGACCACCTCAGGTTACGACAACCGAGTCTGGGATTTACCTGAGATCGTGGGCTCCGAGGCCTATGTGGTGGAATACAACCCGACTACCGAAAACCTGGATGTAATAGGGACTTACATCATCGAAGAAGAGCCTAAGTTTACGGCGCAGATGACCTCCTGCAGCATCACAGCTACCTCGGTATTCACGATCCTTAGTGACCGGACCTTGAACCGTAAGCCTATGGGAGGTATAGGGAACCGGGCCCAGATGCTGTACTCGAACCGACTAAAGGGGTACATCTTCAGTATGAAGGCGACGCCTTTTACGGACCGCTACGGCCCGGTCTACAAGGATCATATCCCTTACTTCAACACGACCATGCAGATCGATGACACACTAACTACGTGTGATATTTACGAATCCTCCGAGGGGGGTTACAGATACGTAGCAGCCCCGTCAAAACATGGACCAAGCGCCGGGAGTACTCTGCCAGAAGACATGACCCGAGAAGTGCTGAAAGAAGAGGAAGCCGAATTCCACGAAGTCCTTTCGTTTGGGTACCTAATTAATAACAAACTAAGGGCTTCGGCAGGGCTCGACGCTCCTGTGGTGAATGATCATGTCCTGGATTTCTGGCTCACGCACTTAATTTCTGACGGCAGGGATTCTGGAACCTACAACCTCCTTGCATACACCCACGGACTGGGTATTCCCACAGGCCTTATCGATGTCGCAGGTATCGAAGCGCAGAGGGACAATACCGCCGACGAAGGCCTGGCCTCCTTCTTAGTTTTCGGGTGGGGCGGAGAGGACTACACCGCGCAAGACGTAAAAGACAAAGCCCTTGTACCGTTCCGTTTTTTCCCTCACACAAACGCGGAAGGAAAAATCTCGGTCTCCCAGTTCCGGGCGATCCTCCCGGCATCCGACACTGTTACGAGTATCTCTGCAACAAACATCGTCCAGTTCTCCGAGGGACAGAGCCTTAACAAAGACTCCATCTTGCTAAATCTCACGGCGTACTGGCAATACCCTTGGATGAGTGGTCCGGTGAACATCGAGCTTTTCGACCAGTCGCAGAGAGGAGGGTACTTTAACCCGGACCCTCCCGACGAGGGTTTTGATATCGATGTCACAGCGCTGGGGGGAAACCCTGCTATGCCGTCTGTGCGTGACGTGATGGCTCGTGAACATCTTGAGTTAGCGAACCGACCTATCCCGACCTACAAAATGACGGTGAAGTCAGACGATCCCTTGTATGAGGGCCAGCGGGTCAAGTTTACCATCTCAGGGAATGACTACCCTGATAATTCGCCGTTCTACGACACAGATGGCTCTCTCGCGAACAACAAGACAGTTTACGGGTACATCATCGAGAAACAGCACAAACTCGGTAGTGGGCTCTACGCGATCGATGTGTGGGGGCTGAATGAAATTTACGTGAACACGCCGAAGGCCATCGCTCCTAGCTTTGTGGTGACGACTGGCGGCACGAACAATATCAAGGTCTCGGCTACGACCTTCGGGGGACTAACTACGACGGATGTACTGGATGATGTGGTAGCAAACAACCCGAGCGAGCTTTTTTTCGATGCATGGGGGCGTAAGACAGGCCGCCGTGATTGGAGCGCGCTGGACGAGTATGGGGTGACAAATACGTGGAGCGAATCAGCGGGAGAAGTTACGATTACATTTGACTTTGCGTTAGATACCGCGTTAGCTGTAGGGGATCATATTCGCCTAATTTCACGCACCCTGCCTAGTTCGGGAGCGTTAGGAGAGACGGAATATAACGACGAGTACGGTTATATTGCCGATCAGTGGGGCGAATTTAGTGACTCCGACGAAGGTGATATCTATGTCTGATGATTTTCTAAGTTTAGCCGAAGAGTTTTTCGCCCAGGACGCGCCTTATGACGAAGGGACATTAGGGGCTGTAGTCGAGCAGCAAAGAGATATCTGGGAGTCCATCCCGGACGTGGCAGTGACTACGTTTCATGGCGCTCCCTACTTTGCATCTCCCCACTATATCTGCCCGTGGTTTCAGTACTTCGAGCAGCAACCGGGCGATACCGCGATTAAGTTGCATGTGTACTCCAAGAATGACACAGAGCTAGGGGATGGCGAGGTTGAAGCTACCGCAGGGGTGGGGTTTGTCTCCTGTCTGTCAGACGGAAACTCGGACACACAGACCTTGGTGAACACCTCGTGGGATATCACAACCTTTACGGTCCTCTTGCAAAATGTTGAAGCGCCAACGCCCAACATGGCCCAGTTCTGGATTAAGTCGGCCACACCCCGGGATCCGAGTACAAGGTTAGTAAATCCGGTAAGTTACGTACCTGATGTCTCCGAGGAAAGGACATGGGTACATGACGCAAACGGGATTTTCGAGGGAATGAGCCCAAATCTTGAAAACCCCCAGTACTGGGAGTTAGTGAGGACAACTGAGTACGAGACGTTCGACCCTGCGGATGCCTTCCGGGTTATCGGCTACGAGATCCGTAATTACAGAGGGATAGACGAGGGGGCGGGTTGGGTGATTGATCCTCCTCTTCCGCAATGGGAGGACGGGGATGATTTTCCAGGGTTTGTGCTCTATCCCGTGGACTGGGTGAATATCAAAGCTATAGGCTTCGAGATCGTCAGGGACACGGTAGATGATGCCACAAGCTCCCTGCATACTGCAAGACCCTCTACCTGCGCCGCAGGAAAGCCTGTTAGCAGTGTGCCGCCCAATATCATGGCTACGGCTATCGATAACCTGACGGCCCGTAGAAAGCACATCACGATGGATGTTACGACCCCTGAGTGGGGTCAGTTGGGGTATTATGATCGAGGAGGAGGGACAGAAGCCTTCGAGACTATCTACAGCAACTGGCCCAGCGCAGGGGTTTTCGCGCAGCCTAGAAAGGGGGTAGGTGCCGTAGGTACCTACAACTTTGAGTACTACGTACCTATCGCTCCTTTCCTGCTGAACTCCCGGCTACGTGTCATGCTGGCGATTGCAGGATTCTACACCACACCTAGCTTCCCGTGGATGACCCGGTCTTTGGGCGGGCAGCGAAGGCCGGTAGACATCGAGATAGAACTTATGGAGTGGGCAGACGACGCCACCGCTCCTGTGAGCCTGTCTCCTGCAGTGAGCTACACGGACAAATTCGACGTACCTTCCTTCGGGGGCTCGTGGGATGAAAAGTTCGGCTATATTCAAGACTTAGTCCCGGGAGAATTTGGGATGGTATGGGATCCAAACTCCGTGAAGTGGGTACACGTGACCCTGACGGACATCGATGCAGACTGGGAAGCGCTCACAGGGGAACAACACAGACCGTACATTCTGAGGATTAAGCTTATCCCTGCGACCATTACAGACTCTGGGGCAGGGCTTGGAGACAGTCGCGCCGCTTATCGCATCATCAACAGTACAGTTATCTCGGAACGGTAATGACTATTTCAGTGGAACTTACAGACTTAATGACGCAGAGTAGGGTTGTCAATATCCTTAACTCGATGCGTAAAAATTCGAGAGTTCGGGAAGAGCTCCTGCAAGAAATCTTGAAGGCCAACCACGCCCTGTTTGCAAACTGGACCAACCACGGTTTGTTGTTTGCGTATGAGCCCGGCACATACTTTGAGCCCGGCTCTGGGGCAAATAACGTAAACGTAGGAGGTCTCGACGAGGACGGGTTTGCGGACATCGATGTGTTTGATAGCCTGTTCTATCCTGACAAATACAACGATGCAGGGGAGTATCCCATCCTGTGTTTCGCTTTCGGTAAGAACGTTGATTTCGAGTTCTCCTTTATTGAGCTGTCACGGACCGAAACGGTAAGCCTGGGGACAGATTATGAATTAGCAATCGTGGAGACCACGGTTCCCACAAAGGAGTGGTATCGTGTCACGCTTACCGGCAAGATCACCTCGGAGGTAGATCCCCGGGTTTACTTTGGGGGAGTGATTAGTGGGAAGCTTGCAGCCGGAGATATGCCGTGAGTGTCAGCAAAGACGTAGTAGCGCATTTAGTGACGGAGGGCGTAGGTACGGAAGATTCCAGCCTTTTTGCACACCCGGTGGAGCCCGGCAATCAACAGAGCATCACGATCCCTTCGGTTTGGGCGTTCTCTGATAACAGCGTTCCCCCGGAAAGATACTTATCCAGTGGTCGTGTCGTAGACTGGCGTCATTCCGTGACAGTTAGAATCCGCGCTCACCAATCGAAGTTCCATGACGGGGAGGCTAAATCCCAAGAGGTTATGGATGTGCTCGAACAGGCGAATATCCCCGGCTACTACTCGGTTACTATACAGGAGCCCTACCGGAACGTCGGAAAAGACGGCCTCGGAAATCACGAATGGGAGCTTAAAGTACTCCTGCAGACGAAAGAGATACTATGAGTACACAAATTACGGTCTTTGCGGGAGGTGATCTAGATATCTCGGCGGTCGTCGTAGACGACGCTGGAAGCGCTGTCGATGTTAGTGGAGCTACCATCGAGTTTAACGTGATCCCCGAAGAAGGGGGCACAGCAGTCATTGACTTGGACGAAACGTCCGACCCTACCCAGATTACAGGGGACGCCTCAGGAAACATCAACGCCTTGCTATCGGCATCCGATATGGCGCTAGACGAAGGGACGTACTTGGCCCAGTTCAAGATCACGGATGGGTCTGGCAACGTACAGTACGTCCCTGACGGGGGCAACTACATCATCATCATCGTCAAAGATAGCGTCTTCACATAAGGAACCAACATGGCCGATGATCTCGGAAACTTTGTGGACGGATACACGCTCGCTCTCGGCAACGAGACGGACGGGCGCACCCTTGCGCTGGGGAATGAAGTCGGAGGCCGTGCGCTGGCTCTGGGGAACTCTGCGGGGGACTTAGTCGATACTCCGATTACTACCGGCCTGCTTAGCTATCTGAAAAATACCTACAGCCCTCTTATTTTGCTCGGGTTCGACGAGACGAGCGGGACGACGGCGGTGGATAGTAGTGGTAATGGGAACGACTTCACGTATGGAGGGAGTTTCGCGCTTGAAGTTCCCGAGATTTTCAGCGCGGGGCTGGGCGCAGATTTCGACGGGTCAAACGCCAGCGCGAATCGATCGCAGTCTGACATCACGACGACCAACGATGCCTACACGCTCCTCGTCTGTCACCGGCGGGGCGTGTCCGCAGCAAGTCGAGTCTTCGATGCGGAGGGCACCGGTCGATTCATTCTCGGCGTAACGGCGAGCAATGAGATGTCGATCTTCGACAGTGTGGGCTTTCAAGTTTCGGGCCGAATCCTGGCGACAGACGGCGAATATCTTCACGCGGCTGTCGTCAACGATAGCATCGTGGATCTGTACGAAAACGGTTTGTTCTTCGAGCAGGTTGCAGCCGCGGGGAAACCGGACAGGCTGGTCAACGCAGACGCAACATTCGGCGGAAATTATTTGCATACGGCGAACAATAGGACGAAGGGCCAATATTTTCTAAGCGCTTTGTTTGACTCCGCGCATACCGAC
>Ga0306912_1000558_pt1 | contig 21273 bp, 20 predicted proteins | sample AntRauFillE10628_FD_190443 | JGI IMG/M metagenome (GOLD analysis project Ga0306912, IMG submission 190443) | Saline lake microbial communities from Rauer Islands, Antarctica - Metagenome Filla E10 #628 (v2) (version 2) | ecosystem: Environmental > Aquatic > Non-marine Saline and Alkaline >... | reverse complement strand
TTTGAAGTAGCTTTTGCAAGCTTCTTCATCGCCAAAGCGTTTCGCAAACTCAATGAATCGCATATTTAGTAAGTTGATTTACAGACTTAAATATAAGAAAACTTATAATAGCGGGGAGTCATTTAATATAAACTCTAGAATCTCACTAAAAAGCATAGTTCCTTGGGTGCTATGCTTTTTTCTTTTTTCTTTTTTCAGCGGCCACGGCTTGGCCACAGGTTAGACCGGGTCAATCTTTTTCTACTTCACCAACAGTTGGCGCAACCGGATTACGCTTGACTAAAAATATAAATCACCTTTACCTATACGCCTTAAATAATGGTTGTGCTAGTGTTGAGATTGCAAGTTTAAATTATCAGGTTAGTCTTGCATTAAAAAAGGACACTTTGTATCTAATTGCTCTACCTCACTGGCCTCAAGTGTATGACACTGCCTTTAATAATACCCTTGAGATTAAAAGTAACATTCCCATCAATGTCTACCAAGGTAGTAACACTTTAGATTTGCACCCTATTTTGAGAGGAACTACTAACGACACGTTACTTAACCGACATCGATCTAGTATAGTGCTAGCCTTAAATGACAATAAGTTGTTTGCCAATAACTATTTTCAATACTTCTCGATTCCCCAAGGGAATTTAAATTACGAGCGAAATATCCACGGACCGACTTTCGGAGTAGCTGCTATGGGTTATTTAGCCTTAAGCTTAGAAGATGCAAATAGCATGAGAAGTTACTTTAATTGCTACTTGCTAGACGGCATTGCCCAGAATCTGAAAAATACAATCCAGTTTTCCCTAAATCAAGGGGAAGGAGTTTTTCGCGGTCTTTTGGGGACTCATTCAAATGGACTGTTCGGTGGGCTAGATTGGCCCAGTGAAAGTTATACCCAGAGTTTAAATGCAAAGTCCTTTAAGAGTTTTGTCCATACAGCTCAGGGTCTTGCTTTTTACGGTTTAACTTTAGGCTTGAATGCAAGGGGTTCAGCCCTTGCTACAGGAAGATTCCTCAGTTTTCGTCACTTTTCTAGAACTTAAACCCGAGTATGAATTGGAAGCCGCCTATCACTTTCCTTCGTTTAGCACTTATGCGGGTCAGTGTATCAGTCTGCAGGCTTTTGAAGATAGTACCGATATTTTTGTAAACGGCACCTTCCTCAAGCGTTTGGATCGCGCCAAGCGCTTTGATACGCTGTTTACGGAAGATCTTAGCATTAGTGCTACTTATCCCATTAGTGCGATAGTGCACCCTATGCCTGATAGTCTTGGTAATTACACCCCTCCCAATGGGGTTGAAAAGAGCTCCTTTGCTCTGCAAGCCAATGGCGACCAAGAATTAATTAAGCACAGTCGCGTGCCTACTTTTCACCAAAATGCGGATATAATCAATTTTATAAGTATCGTATGCCGCATTGCGGATACCGCTTCGCTAAGGATTAATGCTAATCCCCCTGCGGCTAGCTGGCAAACTTTTATGGGCGATCCATCTTGGAGCTACCTCAATGAAAGGGTGGGTTTAGGCGTGCACGATGTGCAGAGCCCCCAAGGTTTTCATGGTTACTTTTATACCAGTGCCAATTATCGGCCCGATACCATATCTGCGAACTATGCTTATGTGCTCACCGAGTTTAGCCCTTGGCCAACAGATAGTTTTAATGCTTATTTGGGGACTAGCGCGCAAAACCTAAGAGAGTTTGCTACTTGGGGCGAGAGTGGCACCATTTTTTGCCCCGGCGATACCCTCTACCTAAAACCGCCCACTTTGCGGCATACTACTTGGCGGTGGTTTGTAAATGATAGCTTGGCCCTCGTCCAGTCTGTGGAAGAGAATGCGGGCGGAGTGGTAGCTTTAGTCGTTCCCAATTTGCCAGGTTTTGAACTAAAGCTGCAAGACCAAGGTGCTTGTGGAGTTCCCCAAATTACCCAGATTGAGGTGCATTCTTTTGCGAAGCCAGCCGTGACCTTTGATACAGAGAGCAGTTGCGCTGGACAAAGGCTTACACTGCAATTGGAAAATCCTCTGGCTAACGAATTAACCACTTGGCAAATGGGTGATCAGCTAAAAGAAGGAACTACGGTATTTTTTAATGTAAACCAAGACCAAGATAGCATTAGCTTTAAGCTGACACGCGAAAATACTTTTTGCACCTATTCTACTAACTATCGCAAGAGCCTAGCAGAATTAGGCTTGGAGGAAATATCCATTCCTAATGTTTTAAGTCCGAATGGCGATGGCCAAAACGATGTCTGGTGTTTTGAAAACTGGGCAGGTTTTGAAAATTGTTTCACCATTGAAATTGCTAATCGTTGGGGGCAAACAGTTTTCAAAGCTAGCGACCCTCAGAGCTGTTGGCGGCCAAAAGAAAATGATAAGGGAGTTTATTATTATGTTTTGAGTCTTGGTGATAGCCAAGCGAAAGGATTTATTACTCTGTTTTAATGATCTCTCATTTGCTTATCCAACCAGAGGATGGCTTCGGGAAACTCTTCTTGCCAAAAGCTTTCGGAGTGTTTGCCCTGACCAACGATTTTAGTTTTAAAAAGCCAAGACCTAGCCACTAAAACGACTACCATGTTTTCCACCAAGGCAATATTTACCAGCGGGTCCTTTCCTTCTCGTTCGCCCATTAACTTGTAAACAAAGCTGCGGTTTTTTTGGCTTTCGCCTGATACGTAAAGTGTCTTCTGCTAATTCTGGGCAAACCAAAAAGGAGAGGGAGAAGCTAATGCACTACTTTTCGCAAAACTGTTTTCAACCTACTTGAACATTATGGTTCTTGCTTCTAAAACCCAATGGCCTAAAGGGATTAGTGTCCTTTTTCTAACATCCATTTTTTGAAATCTTAAGGGAAAAATAGAGTTCCTTAATTAGCGAAATAGGTTTTTACTTTTCATAGTAGAAATCCAATTCAGTCATTAGGCCGTAAATAAGGGAAATCAATTATAAAATTAAGATGAAAAAATTAGGATTATTTTTAGGAGTAGTAGCATTTAGTTTAAGCATGCAAGCTCAAAGTACCGTTATGGTAGGGGGCGAAGCGATGTATCCCAAAAAAGATATTGTAAGCAATGCTTTAGAATCTGCCGATCACACCACTTTAGTAGCAGCGGTTAAAGCAGCAGGCTTAGTAAGCACCTTACAAGGAGAAGGTCCATTTACAGTATTTGCTCCCGTTAATGATGCTTTCGAAAACTTACCAGCGGGTACGGTAGAAAGCTTATTAAAGCCAGCCGCTAAAGAGAAGCTTACCGCGGTACTTACCTACCATGTTATCGCTGGGAATTATGATTTTGACGCTTTGGCTAAAGCAATTAAGAAAGGAAAGGGCGTGGCAAAATTAAAAACCGTTCAAGGGGGAGAGTTGACCTTTATGATGAACGGTATGCGTAATATTCAGGTGAAAGATGCCAATGGAAATGTTGCCAATATCTCGGTATATGATGTATACCAAAGTAATGGAGTTATTCAAGTGATTGACAAGGTACTTCTACCTTAAATTTAAGATTAAGATTGTTGTTTGGTTGGAAAAGGAGTTTGCTTTAGGGTGAGCTCCTTTTTTATGATATAAAACTAGCTTGTTCTATCTGCGTCATCAATCGCGTTCTCTAAAGCTATTTTTAGGTTATCTAAGGTTATAGGTTTTACTAAGTAATTGGACGCTAAATTGTATTCAGCTGCCTTTTTTAAGTCTTCAGGATTGTTGGAGCTAGTTAAGATATAGATGATCACCTTTTCCTCGATGGGAATTTTGGTAAATTCATCTAAAAACTGCCAGCCGTCCCAAATGGGCATGTTTAAATCTAGCAGGATTAACTCTGGTAAAACGTTACCAGCGGTTATAATGGCGCTTAGCTTATCAAAGGCCTCCTTGCCATTAGAACAGATCATGAGGTTCTCCACCTTGCCAATCATTTCAATGTATTTCTGGGTAAGAAAAACATGAATGGGATCATCTTCAATAAGACAGGCTAGGTTAATCTTCTTCATGTGGCAAATATACTTTAAAGATAGCTCCCTCACCCTCAATACTATTTACTTCTATGTGGCCACCTAAAATTCGGACCTGATTTTCGGTGAGGTATAAGCCTAAACCTCTTGCTTCAGGGTTGCTGTGAAAGGTGTTATACATGCCAAAAAGCCTTTCTTTATGCTTGTTTAAATCAATCCCCAGACCGTTATCATTAAATGAGATTTGAATCCACTCTTTCACGACCTTAGTGCTAATTTCTAACCTTGCTTTTTTAGTGTGGTTACGATACTTGATGGCATTGGAGATGAAATTATAAAATATACTCTCTATATAAGCGTCCAGCCCTTTGATTGTTAGCCCTTTTTGAGTTTTGTTTAGTATCTCAATCTTGGAATTTTCAATCTCTAACCTAAGACTAGCGATGGCACTTGACAAAGCAGTGTCTAAACTGCAGGCTGAGAAACTTTGGACGGTTGAGCCTTGAATTTCCACTACCTCATTGAGATGATTGATAGTATTACTTAAGCCTTCGGAAGCATCTCTCAAAAACCCAAAAACCTCATTTTTATGTATTTCTGGAAACTCTAAATCAACAAACTCTAGCAATTTTGCAATACCAGAAGAATAGGTTCTTAAATTATGCGATACAATGTGAGCAAAGTTGTCTAGCCTTTCTGTTCGCTCTTGTTCTCCGTGCAGCAGCTTCTCTATTTTTTGTTGCGCTAATTTCCTTTGCGAAAGGTCAACTGTTTGCGCGATATAGTTTAGCACGTCTCCTTTCTCGTCTTTAACAGCAGCAGCTCCTAGTAAAATATGAACAAGGTGTCCTTGTTTATGGTAATAGCGTTTCTCAATTTGATAGTTCTCAATTTCACCGCGGTTTAACCTTTCTAGGTGCTCCATATCGTTGGCAATATCATCTGGGTGGGTGATTTCGCGAAAGCTAAGTTGCTTTAACTCATCTTCGCTATAGCCTACCATCTCAGTTAGTTTGCTATTTACCCGTAACCAAAAGCCATTTGGGTCTAGAATAGACATGCCGATGGCGGCGTTTTCAAAGTTTTCACGAAAAGACCGCTCGCTAAGACTAAGCTTAGCTTCGGTTACTTTTTCATTATTAATATCTTGAAGAGTACCTACAATACGAGGGTCCTTGAATAAGTGGCTAGCTTTAAACATCTTAGCGTTTAGTCTAAGCCAAATATATTTACCACTTTTACTTTGAACACGACAATCTAGTCTCAGTGTAGCTTCTTCATTACTTTTTACCAGTGCGAGATTTTTATTAAATAGGTCTTTATCGTCTGGGTGGATAAAAGCAAGCCAATCGTTATTGTAAGTTTTTTTAAGCTCGTCTTTTTTAAAGCCTAAAATTACTGAAGCATAGGTGTTTAAACCTATTTTTCCGTTTTGGAGGTTTAGCTCCCAAGAACCCAAATCTGCGCCAGCAATAATCTGTTGGTAACGTTTTTTCTCTACCTCAATTTCTTGCTTGATTTTAACTTTTTCATCAATGTCTTGAAAAAGACCATAAAGGCGAATGCAGGTGTTGCCAGTAAACTCGTTTATGCCAATAACCCTTACCCATTTACTTATGCCTTTAAAGGTGATAATCTCTAGTTCAAGGTCGAAATTTTCGCCATTTTGGAGAGCTTGGTCAAATGCTTTGGAAATTTGTTCGCGAGAGGAACCTTCTTTATAAAAATTTATCCCGGTATCAATTTTAGGAATGTAATCAACTGGTACTTCATGTATTTCTTTGGTGGTATCGCTCCAATGCGGGATACCTTTTTTTAAATCTATTTCCCAATAACCTATTTTGGCCATGCGGTTAGCGGCTAAGAGTATCTCTTCCTGCTTTTTTAAGGCGGTAATTTCATTGTGAGCGCCAAGCATCCTTAGTGGTTTACCGGCTTCATTTCTAACGGCGATGCCGCGACAGTGAATCCAAACTGTATGGCCTTCCTTATGGGAATAGCGTACAGTTTGATCATAAGCTACGCTTGGGTCTTCACAATGTTGGATAAAGTTATTGGTAGCAAGTTTTAAGTCTTCTGGGTGTATGATGCTTCGCCAGGCTGCGGACTTATGCGGCATTTCAGCTGGGTCGTAACCTAATACTTGCCAAAACTTAGGGTTCATCCATTCATTTTCGGGATTTTCCAAATCCCAATACCATAAACCATCTAGAGCGGCTTCTTGAATGAAGTCAAAAACTTTAGAGTCTTTTTTAAGAAGGTCGTAAAGTTCAGTTTTTAAATAATTCATCGGTATCTACCCGTGGTTAAGGGGTGTAGTAACTTAGGTTAGGATTGATCTAGTAGGTCATTATAAAGTTCCAAAGTAGTCAATAATATGAGACCTTGGTCCAATCCTCTTTGAGATTATGATAAATTTCGGAAAGGCTTAAAAAAGAGAGTAACTTATTAAATGCGGAAATTTCAATAAGGTGAGTTCGGCTTTAAACCCACTACTTATAAGCGGTCTGAGGCCTAATTTTAGGTCGCCACCTATTAGGACTTGTTAAAGCAAGTTTTAGATTCAAAGCTCATTAAAAAATAAATGTGGTTGAGGGAAAATAAAAAAGGGAGTAAGATTAATATCTTACTCCCTTTTTGGTACCCAAGGCCGGAATCGAACCGGCACGGCCGAAGCCATTGGTGTTTGAGACCAACGCGTCTACCAATTCCGCCACTTGGGCATTAGTGAAATTGGGCGGCAAAGATAGCCAATTAATTGAATCAAAATTAGATTAGCCCGTCCTCTTGGTAAATTTTTAAAGCATAATTAACCATAGCGCTTAGCTCAGCCTCTAAGGTCTCGCTTAGCATTTTTATATGAAAACAGGTTTTGCCCTTCAGCATTTTCTGGAGCTCTAGGCTAAGGGTGAAAGCTTGAGGGTGTGTGTAAAGAGGAAAGAAGTAGAAACGAATGTCCTTTGGCTTAGGGACGACTGAGGCAAAGTAAAAACCATCTACCTTTTGCTTACCCTGCATAGCTTCTTTAGTGCCACAGGCCTCCAATACATCAGCTTTTTCTTTACGTATACGCAGGACGGGGACTTTTTTTAAGAGCAACCCCCTTAGAAAGGCTTCTATTTCTTGAAGGTCCTTGGTCATGATTATTATTTAGTAAAACGCTCGTCGGTAGGCATCACAGTACCGCAATTATTGCAGGTGCGTAATACTTTAGAATGGTAAAACTCTGTAAAACGGGGTAGAAAGTCCTTCTCGATATTGCTGAGCGGGAAATAGGTTTCGTGTAGTTTGTGGTTGCACTTATCGCAAAACCACATAAGGCCATCTTGATGCGAGCTCTTACGTACGCGCTCTACTACTAAACCCACAGAGCCTTCTGATCGCATAGGCGAATGCGGAACTTTAGCAGGTAGAAGAAACATGTCTCCCGGTCCGAGATCAATATCCACTGCTTTTCCTTCTTCCTGAATACGAACGGTGATATTGCCTTCTAGTTGATAGAATAATTCTTCCGTTTCGTTATAGTGATAGTCTTTCCGCGCATTTGGTCCGCCCACAACCATAACTATATAGTCTTCACCGGCAGGGTAAAGGTTTTTATTACCTACGGGGGGCTTTAGTAGATCTCTGTTTTCATCAATCCACTTCTTTAAATTAAAAGGTTTTGCTACGGGCATATTATTTCTTTGCAACGAAGATAATAAACGGCTTAGGTTTTAGAACTTTTTCGCAATGCTTCTTAAAAACAAAAAACCCCGCTTATGCGGGGTTTTAATTTTGTTGTTGCAACAAATTACATTTTGCTATGATCATCGCCTTCGGCGTGGCCATCCATTTTTTTCATTGCGTCTTCACCAGCTTCCATAGCGGTGTCCATTGCCTCTTTAGTTTGCTCAGCAGCTTCTTCAGCAACTTCTCCAGTTTCTTCAGCAGCTTCTTCTACCGCTTCAACAGCATCATCTGCTGCGTCTTCAGTACTTGATTGATTGTTACATGAAATCGCGCCAGCGAAAATTAAGGCTAATGCAAATAAACTTACTTTTTTCATCTCTCTCTCTAGATTTGGTTGTTAAACATTAAGTAACAAAGGTAAATAAAAATTAAAGCCTTGTAAGTCAGTAAGCTGAGTTTTTATTTTTTAAATAAAGAACTCATATTAAGGTGTTTAGCCATTTCAGTGACCAGATCCTCTCTTTTAATTCTTATTTGTTCCATGCTATCTCGGTTTCTTAATGTAACCGTGCCGTCTTCTTTTGTTTGAAAGTCTACAGTAATGCAAAAAGGAGTTCCAATTGCATCATGACGACGATAACGCTTACCAATCGCATCTTTTTCGTCGTATTGTACCGAGTATTCTAGTTGCAGTTCAGCTAATATTTCGCGCGCAATTTCGGGTAAGCCGTCTTTTTTTACTAAGGGCAGAATAGCCGCTTTAATAGGGGCCAAGGGCATTGGTAATTTAAGTACTGTTCTCTCACTGCCATCTTCTAAAGCTTCTTCTTGATAAGCGGCTGAGAAAAGAGCGAGAAACATACGGTCTAAACCGATAGAAGTTTCCACCACGTAGGGTACATAGTTTTCGCCTAGTTCAGGATCGAAAAATTGCAGCTTTTTACCGCTGAGTTCCTCATGCGCTTTTAAATCAAAGTCAGTACGACTATGAATACCCTCCAATTCTTTAAAGCCAAAGGGAAATTTGAATTCAATATCTGCGGCAGCGTTGGCATAGTGCGCCAGCTTTTCGTGATCGTGAAAACGATAATATGATTCATCCATACCAAGGCTTCTGTGCCAGGCCAGACGTTTTTCTTTCCAGTATTCGTACCATTTAATTTCCTCCCCGGGTCTTACAAAGAATTGCATTTCCATCTGCTCAAATTCACGCATGCGGAAGATAAACTGACGGGCAACAATCTCATTTCTAAAGGCCTTACCGGTTTGAGCAATTCCAAAAGGAATTTTCATTCGACCAGTTTTTTGCACATTAAGGAAGTTTACAAAAATACCCTGCGCCGTTTCCGGACGTAAGTATAATTTAGAAGCTCCTTCGGCGGTAGAGCCCATTTGTGTGCTAAACATTAAATTGAACTGACGAACCTCAGTCCAGTTTTTAGAACCACTTTCGGGACAAGCAATGCCTTTTTCTTCAATTAAAGCTTTAACATCTTCTAAGTTTTCTGCTTCTAAGCTGCGCGCCAAACGTTGTACACTTTCTTCTGCTTCATCTAGATATTTACGAACGCGTGGGTTGGTTTCTGCGTAGAGCTTCGCATCAAAGGATTCTCCAAAACGCTTAGCGGCTTTGGCAATTTCTTTATCTGCTTTTATACGCAGTTTTTCAGCATAGTCTTCTACTAAAACATCGGCGCGATAGCGTTTTTTACTGTCTTTGTTGTCTATCAAGGGATCGTTAAAGGCGCTGGTGTGACCAGAAGCATCCCAAGTTTTTGGGTGCATGAAAATGGAAGCGTCTAAGCCCACAATGTTTTCGTGCATTTGCACCATCGCTTTCCACCAATAATCGCGAATGTTTTTCTTGAGTTCTACCCCATTTTGACCGTAGTCGTAAACGGCTGATAATCCGTCATATATTTCGCTAGAAGGAAAAATAAAACCATACTCTTTGGCATGGGAAATTACTTTCTTAAAAAGGTCATCTTGATTCATGGCAGCAAAGGTAATTAGCTTTTGTGAAGTCTAGTCTACCCAGCTCTACAAAATACGCGAGTATAGCTAATTTACGCGGGCGCAGATGAGTAACCATTGCCGGTAGCGTCTAAGTGAAAAAGGGTGACGGCCTTGGGGTGAATACGCATCTTGGGAAACCAGAAACATGCCTAGGAGAATAACTGAACGGCATTTTCGGAGAAAAGCTTAACCGCTATTGCAAGAAGGATTACACCAAAAACTTTGCGTAAAATGTTTAGCCCGCCTTCACCCAATAACTTTTCGAGCCAAGCGGCACTTTTAAGTACTGCAAAAACAAGGATGCAGTTTATAAGGATAGCGACTATAATATTTTCGGCTTCGTATTCCGCGCGGATAGACACAATAGTGGTCATGGTTCCTGCGCCGGCAACCAGAGGAAAGGCGAGGGGCACGATAGAAGCAGATTTGGGTTCTTCGTCCTTGATAAGGTGAACACCCAAAACCATTTCTAGAGCAAGAATAAACAGAACAAAAGCCCCCGCTACGGCGAAGGAGTTTATATCTACTCCTAAATATTTTAAAATACTTTCTCCAAGAAAGAGGAAGACGATCATAATGCCTGCGGCAACGATACTAGCCTTCTCACTTTGGATGTGGCCTACTTTATTTCGGAGGGAAATAATTAAGGGAATGCTGCCCATGATATCTATTACGGCGAATAGAATCATGGTAGCTGATAGAATCTCTTTAAAGCTAAAATTCATGCGGTCTTATTTTTGGGCCGCGAAAGTACTGGGATTAACTCTGAAAAAAATGAGATTTTAGAGAATTAATATAGACTTAATTTTAGCTTATAAAGTACTAGTTAAAAGCGAGTTATCTAGAAACTTTAACGTTAACTGCGCTCGGTCCTTTAGGGCCATTTTCAGTTTCGTAAGTAACAAGGTTACCTTCTTTAATTTCTTCGGTTAGGGCGTTGATGTGAACAAACACACTCTGACCACTTTTCTTATCCTTGATAAAGCCATATCCTTTGGAATGGTTGAAAAAAGTAACAGTACCTCTTTTAATTAGATCGGCTGCTTCTTCTTCTGCAGTACGCTGTGGAATACCGATTTCAATATTCTTGGCTTTTACTTTTTCAGCTGCTTCTGGTGGCGTCTCGTGGAAGTTGCCATAAACATCCATATAAGTGATGTTATCACCCTTATCTTCTGGATTGGCTTTACGCTCCTCTTTACGTTTATTTTTTAGCTCCTTTTTCTTAAGGCGCTTTTTCTCTCTTTCCTTCTTACCGAAGGTTTCTTGTGACTTACCCATGTAAAATTTAAAATTTTGTTATTAATCTTGAATGAAGGTATAAGCTTTACCTGTTTTACCGGCTCTACCTGTTCTTCCAACACGGTGGATATAGCTATCCATTGTTTTGGGAACTTGGTAATTGATTACGTGACTTACGTCTTCCACGTCCAGTCCGCGTGCGGCAACATCGGTAGCAACCAGCACTCTGATTCTACCAGTTTTAAAAGCTTTCAGTGCGTTTTGGCGGTAGTTTTGGGTTTTATTGCCGTGAATTTCATCGACTTTAATTCCCGCTTTACTCAATTGACTGCGCACTTTACTAACCCATCTTTTGGTTTCAGCAAAAACTAAAACCTTTTCAAATTCTGGGTTATCAATTAAATTGAGTAGGACTTGAAACTTGTTCTCGCCCTCCGCGATTTTAATGATGTCTTGTTCAATATGGTCGTTACTGGCCTCACCGCTACTCACTTTCACCTCAACGGCATTGGTAAGCAAACGATCAATTTGAGCACGTTGTGTTTTGTCTAGCGTAGCAGAAAATAGCATGGTGTGCTTGCGATTACGCATAGCGCTGGTAATGCGATTTACGTCTTTTTCAAAGCCCATGTCTAACATGCGGTCGAATTCGTCTAAGACTAAAACTTTAAAGTCGCGGAAATCTAGAGCACCACGGTCCGATAAGTCTAATAAGCGACCAGGGGTGCCTACTACTAAATCTGGTTTGCGGCGCGCACGATCCACATCGCGATTAATATTGGTACCACCAATAAAACAGCTACTTTGAAAAGACATACCACGGCTAAGGCTACGATATTCCTCTTCGATTTGCACTGCTAATTCACGTGTAGGGGCTAGTACTAAGATAGACTCTCTGCTAGTGTTACGCAGCTGTTTGTCAATAATAGGAATAAGGAAAGCAGCGGTTTTACCAGTACCCGTTTGCGCAATACCTAAAAGGTCGCGGTTGTTTAAAAGGTCGGCAATACTGCGATCTTGAATTTCAGTGGGTTTCTCATAGCCTTTATGGGCTAAGGCAGCTTTGAGCTTCTCGTGAATGGGGAAGTCTGCAAATGTGCGTTCAGAAACGTAATTGGTTATTTCGCGAGCTTGGGCTTGTTGTTGTAAGTCGGCAGCTTTCAAATTTGATTCTGGACCCTTTCTTTTGCCTCTATTAGAGGAACTAGGTCTTCTTTTCGCGTAGCCATTAGCTGGACGCGAGCTTTTCTTGCGATAATCGCTCATAATTTTAAAATAATGGTATGTGAGTGTGCGAGGCTATATTAGCTGGCCTGCTGCTGCACTCTACCGAGTTGGTAAAGCATTTGTCCGTGCTGCTTGAGAGCTTGCACGAAACTGCCTTGACAGTGATATGGGACTCCATATTCACGCGCTGTGTCAGACACTATTTCGGAAAGCTTCCGATAGTGTATATGACTGATATTAGAGAACAAGTGATGTTCTACTTGGTAATTTAGACCGCCGATAAACCATGAAAAGATGCGACTCTTCGGTGAGAAGTTTGTGGTGGTGCTTAATTGGTGAACGGCCCAGTTATTATTCATTTTACCGTCTAAATCAGGTAAAGGATATTCTGAACTTGGCATTACATGCGCTGTTTGGAATATGATGGACAATAAGAAACCCGTGATGAGGTGCATAATTAGAAAGCCAATAAGTACCCACCAGAAGTGTGGTGCGAAAAACATTGGAAGTACTAATATAAAGCCGAAGTAAACCACTTTACCTGCGACAATTTTAAAGATGCGTGAACGTAGCTCTTGTCTGGTTTTAATCAGACCCATTTTGTGGTAACGTATCGCGCGTTTGTAATCAGTATAGGCTAATTTAATTAAGGTCATCAGACCATAAAGGAACCAAGCATATACAAATTGGAAACGATGAACATCTTTATGATCATCGTGCGGTGAAAATCTTAAAAGGGGAGGTCCGATGATATCCTCATCTGCCTCGTGAATATTGGTGAAGGTGTGATGTAACACGTTGTGCTGCATGCGCCAGATAGAAGCGTCACCTCCTAACATGTTCATAACCAAACTCGCAAGATTGTTAATAGTACGGTTAGATGAGAGCGATCCGTGATTGGCATCGTGCATAATATTCATTCCGATGCCAGCAGTACCGAGCCCCATCAATACCCAAAGTGAGGTGTATGCCCAGAAATTGGTGGCAACACCACTAAGGATAAGTGCAAAAGGACCAAAGTATAATGCTAACATTGCGAAGAACTTGATCCATATAGGCCAACCTCCTTGCTTCGAAATATTGTTTTCGGTAAAATAGCGGTTAACTCTTTCGTTTAAAGCTTTGAAAAACTGTAAATCTTGAGTGCGAGAAAATTTATGACTATGAATAACGCTGTGTTTTTAGGTAGATTTCTACTACTATTAATCAATTTTAGCTGTAAACCATCTTAGCTAAATCGATTAAGAAGGCAGGTGTTTCACCCACCGCTAAGAAGATATTTGCTGCAAAGGTACTCAATATTTTGATAGAATAAATTTTTTTGTGCTTTTGTCGCTGAAGTTGAGAGGTGGGGTTTTGGTAAACTCTGGCTCAACAAGGCTTAGCAAGATAATTTTGTTAATGCATAAATTGAGACTCCTAATTAAGAGATAAATCCGTGGCAGGACAGTTTCATTGGTCTGTGCGTCGTAATATTGCAGAATGATAGCACATGGTAAAACGGTAATTTCTGAAGACATTTTTGAAGCCCACTTTGTATGTGATTTAAGCAAATGTAAAGGGGCTTGTTGCGTAGAAGGAGATTCTGGTGCGCCTTTAAATAAGGATGAGGTGCTTGTTTTAGAAGAAGAGTATAAAAAGATTGCGCCTTTTCTTCGTAAAGAGGGAATAGCGGCTATTGCCGAACAAGGAACCTCTACTATAGATGAACATGATGGGGAGTTAGTTACCCCACTAGTTAATGATAAGGAATGTGCATATGTGGTTTTTGATGATAAAGGAACCACCTTATGCGGGATAGAGCTTGCTTGGAAACAAGGGGAAACATCTTTTCGTAAACCGATATCATGTCACTTGTACCCGATTCGAATACAGTCGTATTCTTCATTTGATGCTTTAAATTATGATAAGTGGGAAATTTGTAGTCCCGCTTGCACACTTGGTAGAGAACTAAAGGTTCCAGTATATAAATTTGCTAAGGATTCTCTAATCCGCAAATACGGTGAGCCATGGTATAATGAGTTGGAAATTATAGCCAACGAGTGGCTATCTCGTTAACTAGTTTAAAAACAGCGGATTAGTATAATTGTCTGAAAGTGAGTTAATAGGCAAGGTTGGGAGTAGTCAGGTTTTTATGAATCTTGACCAAGGTTTTTAACAATCAGTGTGGATTACTATTCATAATATTTACCCTTGCAGTCCTTGTTTTATTTATATCACACGTCTTTGTTGACTTAGAGTAATATTCGTCCAAATCCCCTTGTTGATAACTGTGGTCAAATGTGGAAAAGTAGAGGTTGCAAGGCCTTGATTCATTGGTCATATTTGTATAACAACCAACAGGGAGGTTTTTATCAATATCCTAGACGTATAAGTCTACATGTCTGATAGACAGATTTTTACCAATGTGATTTAATTGCTACTCTCCCGATTAACAAGGCATTAACAAGAAAAGAGATAAAATGACGGATCAGGAACCAATTTTAAAAGAGAACAGTAACCGCTTTGTGCTTTTTCCCATAGAGCATCATGATATATGGGAGTATTATAAAAAGCAAGAAGCGAGTTTTTGGACAGCAGAGGAAATTGATTTGGGTCAGGATGCCACAGATTGGAATAATAAACTTAGCGAAGACGAGCGCTATTTTGTAAAACACATTTTAGCATTTTTTGCTGCGAGTGACGGTATTGTTAACGAAAATCTAGCCGAAAACTTCGTTAATGAAGTGCAGTATACAGAGGCTAAGTTTTTCTATGGCTTCCAGATAATGATGGAAAATATTCATAGCGAAACTTACTCTCTATTAATTGATTCCTATATAAAGGACAAAGAAGATCGCAATAGACTTTTTAGAGCGATTGAAAATTTTGATGCCATCAAGCGCAAAGCTGATTGGGCTTTGAAATGGATTGATAGTCCCTCTTTTGCAGAGCGTTTAGTAGCTTTTGCGGCGGTAGAAGGAATCTTTTTCAGTGGTGCTTTTTGCTCTATCTTTTGGTTGAAGAAAAGAGGCCTAATGCCAGGATTAACCTTTTCGAATGAGTTGATCTCACGTGATGAAGGTTTACATTGTGATTTTGCTGTTCACCTGCATAATAAACACTTGATCAACAGAGTGCCGAAGGAAAGAATTAAGGAAATCATTACCGATGCTTTAGATATAGAGCGCGAGTTCATCATCGAATCTTTACCAGTTAGCTTAATTGGTATGAACTCAAAAATGATGACGCAATACTTAGAGTTTGTAGCAGACCGTCTATTAGTAGAGCTAGAATGTGATAAGGTTTACAACGCCGAGAATCCATTCGACTTTATGGAAATGATTAGCCTACAAGGGAAAACCAACTTCTTTGAAAAGCGCGTAGCGGAGTACCAAAAAAGTGGGGTAGTGCAAGGCAGTGAGTCGAATAACATTGAGTTTGATGCCGATTTTTAAATTATAAGGAACTGAAAAAAAATAGTAGATGTACGTATTAAAAAGAGACGGGAGAAAAGAGGCAGTAAAATTTGATAAGATTACCGCAAGGATACAAAAGCTGTGCTATGGTTTAAGTGAGTTGGTTATTCCAACATCAGTTGCCATGAAAGTTATTGAAGGGATTTACGAGGGAGTAAGTACTTCTGAGCTAGATAGCTTGGCAGCGGAAGTGGCAGCAAGTTTAACGACTCGTCACCCAGATTACGCCCAATTAGCAGCAAGAATTGCGGTAAGTAATCTTCATAAAAACACCAAAAAGTCTTTTAGCGAAACCGCAACTGACCTTTACGAATACGTAAACCCAAGAACTGGTTTGCATTCGCCACTTATCGCGAAAGATGTTTTGGAGATCATTCAAAAAAACGCAGAGCTACTTGATTCAACTCTTATTTACGACCGTGATTTCGGCTACGACTACTTCGGTTTTAAAACACTAGAACGCTCATATCTCCTTAGAATGAGTGGTAAGATTGTAGAACGTCCGCAGCACATGATTATGCGCGTTGCAATAGGTATCCACATGGATGATCTTGAGTCTGCTTTCGAGACTTACCATTTAATGAGTAAGAAATATTTCACTCATGCCACGCCAACCTTATTTAATAGTGGTACGCCTAAGCCGCAAATGAGTAGCTGCTTTCTATTATCCATGAAAGATGATAGTATTGATGGTATTTATGATTCATTAAAACAATGTGCTCGTATTAGTCAGAGCGCTGGTGGCATTGGTTTAAGCATTCACAACGTGCGTGCTACCGGTTCATACATTCGCGGTACCAATGGTACTTCAAACGGAATTGTTCCCATGCTAAAGGTGTTTAACGATACTGCCCGTTATGTAGATCAAGGCGGCGGTAAGCGTAAAGGCTCTTTTGCTATGTATGTAGAACCATGGCATGCGGATATCTTCGATTTCTTAGACTTGAAGAAGAATCATGGTAAGGAAGAAATGCGTGCGCGCGATTTATTCTATGCCATGTGGATTCCCGATTTGTTTATGGAAAGAGTAAAGGCCGATTCTACTTGGACCTTAATGTGTCCTAATGAGTGCCCTGGTTTATTTGATGTACATAGCGAAGCATTTAATACGCTTTATCACAAATACGAAAGTGAAGGTAAAGGAAGAAAAACCATTAAAGCACGTGAGCTTTGGGGAAAAATTCTTGAGTCACAGATAGAAACAGGTACACCTTATATGCTTTATAAGGATGCCGCTAACAGCAAGAGTAATCAACAAAACTTGGGTACTATCCGCTCTTCTAACCTATGTACCGAAATTATCGAGTACACCAGTGAAGACGAAGTAGCCGTATGTAACTTGGCCTCTTTAGCCTTGCCTATGTTTGTAGACGGTGACAAGTTTGATCACCAGAAGCTTTATGAGGTAACTTATAAGGTTACTAAAAACTTAAACCGCATTATTGATAGAAACTACTATCCAGTGCCGGAAGCACGCAATAGCAATATGCGTCACCGTCCTATTGGACTGGGGGTACAAGGCTTAGCCGATGCTTTTATTAAATTGCGTTTGCCTTTTACTTCAGAAGAAGCCAGAACTTTAAATAAAGATATTTTTGAGACGATTTACTTCGCTTCTTTAGTAGCAAGTAAAGACGAAGCTTCAGTAGATGGAGCTTACGAGTCTTACGAAGGTTCGCCAATTTCTCAAGGTAAATTTCAGTTTAACCTTTGGGAAGTAGAGGAGTCTGCGCTCAGCGGCAGATGGGATTGGTCAGGATTGCGTAAAGAAATTAAAAAGCACGGAGTGCGTAACTCCTTGCTATTAGCACCAATGCCAACAGCATCTACTAGTCAGATATTAGGAAACAACGAGTGCTTTGAGCCTTATACTTCTAATATATACACCCGTAGAGTTTTAAGTGGCGAGTTTGTGGTAGTTAACAAGCACTTATTATTAGATTTAGTTAATCTAGGTTTATGGAATGATGAGCTAAAAACTGACATCATTCGTGCCAATGGTTCCATTCAAGATATTCCGCAAATTCCTGATAACATTAAGGAACTATACAAAACTGTATGGGAAATGAGTATGCGTGATATTATTGATATGAGTGCCGAGCGTGGTTACTTTATCGATCAGTCACAATCCTTAAACCTCTTCGTAGAAGGAGCCAATATGGCTAAGTTAACCTCGATGCATTTTTACGCATGGGAGAAAGGCTTGAAAACAGGAATGTATTACCTAAGAACTAAAGCAGCTTCTGATGCGATTAAGTTTACCGTGCAGAAGCAAACCAAAAGCGAGGTAGTACCGGTAGTTAGTAGTAAGCAAACGGCAAAAATAGCGCCCGCTCCGATTGCTCCTAAAGTGCAGTTAACAGAAGCGGAAGCGGTAGGAGAGATTCGTGCCAGTGAGCTTGCCAAAGCTGTTAAAGAAGCGGCCTCAATGACCGCTGAGGAACAGTTAAACTGTAGCTTAGATAATCCAGATGATTGTGTGGCTTGCGGCTCATAAACTGCAAACACTAAATTATAATTTAAGGAGGTCGACTATTTTAGTCGACCTTTCTTTTTTAGATTTATGCTTTAATAAGAAGATTGCCCCTTAGTTCAATATTTATGTTTCAACCACTTCGCTTTTTAGTTCTAGTGCTTTGCCTTGGCTATTATGGCTCTAATGGCCAGGCTGGTATAAAGGCTGAAGATGCCTTGCAAAAGGTGTTTAATGTACTGTCAGGCGAAGAAAAGAGCAATTGTGAGGCGCAGTGTGATTCGCTCTTAAACATTGGTGCCTGGGAGGCCTTGGCCTATTTAGATTTAGCCTCTTCTTTTAGCCTCAGTTTAGAAGACTTGAAAGAGGCCGTGCCAGATTATTATCAGTTTAAAGAGGGACAATTATATTTTAAGCTTATTAACCCTAAGAACCATAATGAGTATGGTTACAGCGGTCATTTGCAATATATCTTGGAGGCACAATCTATAACCGTCCTTAATCCTAAAACGAAGGCAGTTAAAGATAAATGGAAAGTCTTATATCTCGACGAAAATTACCTTGCTCTGGAGATGGACGATTTGCGTGTATTTTTAAGTCACGTGGCACCGGTCCACTAAGTTGTATCAGCGTATCAAGGGCTGCTGGGTAACACTATCAGAGTTAATAGAATCTAAGGCCGATTTAAGCGCATTAAAGAGAGCTGATTAATTACCTTTGTCCTTCATTTAAAATAAGAAATATGACCTCAGATCAACGTAATCTGGAGATAGCTAAATTGCAGAAGGAGATTGAATCGTATCTTAGTTTAGGCAGCACTCAAGTAATCTTTGATTACCGTGAAACGGGTCAAGGAATGCGCTTGGATATAATAACTGTCAACCCGCGTCATAATCAATCCTTTCTTTTTCATTACACCTCTGGCTATGACCGTATTGATGCTTTAAAGCAGATGTACGAATATGTAAAGGAGCACAATGAGAAACAAAACTCGTACACAGTTCAATGGTCGGCTAGCGGTGAAAACGAGCTTCATACCAGTTATTTTCGCGCGAAAGACATTCCGGAAGCGTTAGATAAACTTAATTTTGGCAGAGACCCAAATAGTTTAACAATTTTTAGTGTAGTCTTAAATCCGATATCTTAAGCGAAAAATTTCTTATCTTGGGATTTCACAGGGAAAACATCAGGGACCATGGATGAAAAAACAAGACAAAGATTAATTAAGGAACGGGCTCGGCGTATTCAAACGGCAAGTAAGTCCAAGATGACATCCAAAGACTATTTGCAACGGGCATTGGTGGTTCTGGTGATTGCGCTAATCCTAGCTGCAGCTCTTTTTGTTTACCAGATGCGCTAAAATGTATTAGTATTCAGGAGCTTAGTACATAAAAAAACACCCTTTTTATTGAAGGGGAGTTTTTTTTTACTACTTTTAGGTTACTAACTAAACAGGGAAAGCCATGTCAACAGCAACAAACAAAGAAGATCTGGCACAAAAAGTGGGAATTGTATTTATAATAGTAGCTATTGCTGCTCTTGCTTTTACAATCACATAAAAGGGTCAGTTTCTTCAATTCTGCTTTTTAAGCGATCGATTCGGTTTTTAATCCGAATAAAAAATTTATTCCTCTCTTTTTCAGAAATATCACTGATAAGAGAGGATTTTTTTGTCTGCGCTTTTAAGAAATCATGAATGTTTCGATTAAAGAAAGGGTCACCAGTTTTAAGGCTGTTTATTCCTGCGTAAGGCACAAAATAGCGTCGCTGATTTCTATTAAACTCGGCCAAGATATGATTGTCGGTTAGTAAGACTTCATGGTAGTGCATTTTATAGCTACTCTCGCAGAACTTTTTGGTGTCCTGCTCGCATACCTTTTTCCCTTTTAGCGCTTGATGATATATAATCTTCATCATACTCTGCATTTCCTCACATAAGCTCAAAGCCTCTTCTTTAGAGCTTAGCAATCCTGCTTCGTAGTAGTATTCAATCTGGTTAATAAGACTGAGAATGGTATTGTCATTCCAAATTTCGCTGCAGTTCAGTTTGCTATACACTTCATGCTGTTCTTGAGCAATAGCAATTAATTCTTGGGGAACCATGCTTAGGTTGTAATTCAATCCTTCAATTTTAGAAACATCGTAAACTGATTTAAGCCAAGAGTACAGTTGAAAGGCAGTTAGTTTAGGGAAGCGAAACAAGTGGTAAACAGGAATGTCTTTGGCCTGAATGTAAAAGTGGTGATCAGAATAGCTTGCGATGCTTTCCAGTTCCTGCAACTCACCAATTAGATGATTCTTAAAATCATCGATAGATTTAATAAAAGGTCTTCTGTGAAAAACCACAGTATTTTCATGTTCTCCTAAGAGTTTGTTTAGACCAATCCCATAATAACGAGCCAGTATAACCATCTCACGTAGGCTCAAGTCAGTAATATTTCTAATTCGGCGATAGGCGGAGTCGCGACTGAGATCAAGAATTTCAGCTACTTTATCAACCATTAGCTCATCAGGGTCTAAGCGAGCTTGAACTAATTCGAAAAAGTGATTTTGATCTGAGCGAGGATTTTTCATGAGTCCCTTTATTTATAAGACAAAACTAGAGACGGCTATGGTCGTTTCCTAGGCTCAACTTCTTCAAAAGCGACACGCGCTTCTTCAAAGGTGACAAAAAGTGATTTTTTCAAAATATCAGGTGTCAATTAGGGATGAATTTGGAATTTTTCAGAATCCGATAAGGGCAAAATGCAGTTTTCAGTTAGGTGAAGGATTTTGATATGCTTTAAACGTTTAAAAATTGCATTTGACCAGTTGGGAAAGGTCGTGGAAAGACTAAATCAATTAAATTGCATAGTAAATAATATTCGCTTGAAAGAAGAAGAAGACTACCACAGCATAATTGATTTTTACCCCTTCTATAAAAGCCAGCATCAAGGTTTGGTGACTAGAGTTTTGCACTTTATCGGTACGGGCTTGGTATTACTCTTCTTGCTGCTTTTTGCCCTTACATTGGAATTAAAATATTTAGGCTTTGCGCCATTGGCTGGTTACGGTTTTGCCTGGGTCGGACATTTTTTCTTTGAAAAAAACAAGCCGGCCACATTTCGCTATCCTGCCTATAGCTTAGGGCTTGCTGATTTCCTCCAACACGTCTTATAAACAATTAAAGGTCAGTAACTTACTCTATTTTTTTTAGTCATTTTTGTTGTGTAACTGCAAAAGTATTAGTACCTTTTT
>Ga0306912_1000553_pt1 | contig 21420 bp, 16 predicted proteins | sample AntRauFillE10628_FD_190443 | JGI IMG/M metagenome (GOLD analysis project Ga0306912, IMG submission 190443) | Saline lake microbial communities from Rauer Islands, Antarctica - Metagenome Filla E10 #628 (v2) (version 2) | ecosystem: Environmental > Aquatic > Non-marine Saline and Alkaline >... | reverse complement strand
ATACGCCCTTGTAAAGTTCAAAGCTGTCAATGTCCGACTCACTGTTCACATCCCAAGTGAGCTTTATGGCACTGCTACCATTTACTGATTTCAGGGCAAGCTCTGTTAATGTGAGTTCTGGTGTAAAACGATAAATTTCGGCGTCAGCCCCCCATTCAAGTACGTAAAGCTCACCACTACTGTCGACACCAAAGGACGGTATCATTAAATCTGAATCCATCAACTGCTCATTCGAAATTACTTCTCTCGTATCCGGATCTATTTCGAGGGCCCATATTCTTCCGGATATAAAATCTCCATAAATATATTTTCCGTAGAGGGATGGATTATCTCGTCCTCTGTATATGTATCCTCCGGTAATTGACTTACCTATACTATTATCATATCGAAACTCATAAACCGGCAGTTCAAGCCCGGTTTTATCGCACTCCGACTGAACAGGAACACAGACAGAACCTTCGATGATTGGCCATCCGTAGTTTTTACCCTTATCTATAATATAGATTGACTCCCGATCTTTTTCACCTACATCCGCCGCCCATAAGTTTCCGGTTCCAGGATCAAAACTGATTCTCCATGGATTTCTCAATCCCCAGGCATAGATTTCATCAAGCCCGTCGGGGTCGCCAACAAATGGATTATCCGGTGGGATCTCATATCCGGTTTCAGAACTTACATCAATCCGAAGAATACTGCCGTTTAACACTTTTGTATTTTGAGCCAGTTCTCTTGAGTCTCTTCCGCCATCACCCAGTGCAATGTAAAGATATCCATCCGGGCCAAAGACAATTTGCCCCCCATTGTGATTATCTTGTGGCTGTAAAAGCTCAAATAATCTCTCTTCACTATCAGGATCTGCAACTCCTCCCGGTGCTTTATACCTTGCCAAGGTACTATAATAGTTTCTGTCACCCCCGCTTTCCTTGAAAGTGTAATATAGGTAAAATGTCTCATCCTCCGGATAATTAGGGCTGAAAGCTAGTCCCAAGAGTCCCATTTCACCAAACGGATTACCTATACGGTCGGATATGTCAATAAAGTTAGTAGAAGCAGCTTCGGAATTATTCAGATTTTTAACGTCCACAAACCCGGTTTTTCTTACAATGTACAACAATCTGCTACCTTTATGGGAGTACTCCATACCCACCGGATTTTCAAACCGTTCAGAAAAAACGGGTTCGACTTTGTTGACTTGTGCCTTAACTGTAAAATTAAAAGTAAACAATATGAGGAAACTAATTATAAAAACTATTTTATTCATTCTTGATCTAATTAAAGTATTTGAAGAAAGTTAAGAAGAGCTTTGCAAGACAGATCTTTTGTAACACCTCGTATTCATTGATCAGTTACGTGCCCAAAATTAGATTTTATGCTTTAGACATCACACCTTCCATACCTTGAATATTAAAAAATGACTGGTTTAGCAAAGCCAGTTCAAGTAAACCAAAAAAACTTATTTATAACAAACTGATTTTGAATTGAAATCAATCCTGTATCCGAAAAATTTATACCACACTATACACAGGTAATAGACCCCATCATTTAATACTGTCAAATTTATGAACACATGGCTATTATAAAATGATTTGAAGTTGAACCCATCAAATATTTGCCTGCCGAAGAATATGAAACCCAAAATTCGGTAAATAACACAATCAAACTCTCAGCAACACGAATATTACTTCATCAAAATATAATTGTTCCTTGCTACTAAGGTCTATCTCAGAAAGTCACGTCTGACTTGGCAGCTAAAGCAGAGATGCTGAGTGCAAATAGTATGGATGCGATCCAGGCTTCTGACGCGTCTGCGATTTCTGATCTGATTGAGCGATAACACCTGGTTTGCATTGCCGATACTTCCTCCGATGTGGTTTCGCTCACTGTTATCTTTTCCACTATTATCCTGTGCTTTTAACAGGTTATTTTCTTCGGTTTCATCCCCTATGGCACGACTGCCATGGGTAACCTGCTATGATTACATAGTGTTCGGATAATCCATTGCTGGCGAGCATACTTCTACGGAAGCGGAATGACCTGGCTGCCGATCAAATCAAGCATGTTGAAAATACTGTTCAGATTTTGCTCCACACAGTTTAGCAGGTAGCGAAGCGGTTTTCACTACTCTTTTTTGAAGAGAGCTATTTTACTCCAACTACCTCAGATATTGCATGTGGGTCTGGCGGCAACAGATAAAGTTCTTGGAACTGCAGGCGATCGCTAAGCCGCTCATAAAGCAAATCCACAATGACCTCGGTCTTCAACCGGGCCTCGTTGTTATCTATTTATAGCCGTTCATCCTTTTGACTCAGGCTTCAGTTAGATTGCTAAGAAGTGTTGATCACTGAAATAGAAGCCGCAATATTGATGCGGATTGTTCCATAAATACTGAAAGAACGTCCGGATAATTTAATAATTGATTAGATAGTCGGTTAGCAGTTCTACCTCTTCATTTGACAATGACACCCTGCTCATGGATGTGCCGGGAAATGTTGCTTCCGGAGATTTCAGGAAATTTTTCAATAAATCTTCATCCCAAACCTTTTCACTGGCTGCCAGTGTTGTTGAATAGTTAAAATCAGCCAGTGAACCAACCTCGCGATTCGCCAATCCATTTAGCGTGGGTGCAATCAGTGATCTGCCTCCCATTTCATGACAATTGGCACATGATCTCTGGAAGACAAGAGCGCCTTCATTGATATCCATGGCTATTTGATCACCATCATCTAATTCCATTATTCTGCGTGCAATTTCATTATTTGAGAGAAAAGTTTCGTAGTCAAATAATTCATATACCGGCCCGGCATCATCTATATGAATGAGGTACTTGTCGTCCGTACGAAGAAGTAAAGACTCGTCATGTAACTTTACAATATTTCGTATACGGTGCCCAATTTCAATTCTTTCATCATAGATAATCCGGTTATTTTCGGAGTCTGGCCGTAATCTGTGAATTGCTCTATCAATTAAAGAAGTTACAAGCAGATCACCTTTCCATATTCCAAATTTATCGCCTTCAACTCTAATCAGGTCAGATGGAGCTATTGCGTTAGACCATGCAAAGATCGGTTTTGTAAATCGATCGTGCCTGCCTTGCTCTTCAGATTCCGGCCATGGATTGTGATGATACTGGATTCCAAAAGTTTCCAGGGGCCAGCCATAATTGCCTCCGTCTTCAATAATATTCAATTCATCTCCTCCTCCCGGACCATGTTCTGTTGCCCAGATTATACCATCCTTATCTTTATAGATACCCTGTGAATTTCGCGAGCCTATAGCATAGTTTCGATGATCTCCATTGTTAATATTTATGAGAATAAATTTCCCATACGATTTATCCTCATCCTGGGCATAGGGTTCTTTGTCATATCCATCATAAAAGTGATCCCCCATTGATAAAAGCACATGATCATCATCGTACCGTATAATCCTCCCCCCCGAAATATGGCCGCCAAATTCCCATCTTTCTACCGATTTGTCATCATCCAAAAGATCTGAAAGAGGGTACATACATGGTGATGTCTTGTATATTTCCTGCCATTCATTCTGAGCCCTAAACTCATTGTTGTTTTTTTCCAGGCTTATACGGCTCAGTTTTGAGATAAAACATCCTTCAGTGTAGAAATGATGGGATACATACAAATCTACCACACCCGCTCCCTTAGAATCTGCGTAACCACCTTTAACCCTTACCTTCTCTGGATTGAAAAGGTCCCTGGCAGGCCACCCATCCTCTTCCAATTCAGCAAAACCCAAATCTATCGGTGAAGCTATTATTTTAATTTTTTTAAAATTCTGGAAATCAATTCCTAATAACGCACCTTTGCGGTCAACAATAATAACATCAGTTCCTGCAACAACCATAGCCCCCCCATCACCCAGATCTTCAGGCAACTTAACTTTATTAATATGGAGTCTTTGAAGCGCTGTGTGATTTAAATTCTCGTTCTCTAATAATTGCTCCCTTAATTGCTCTTCTTCAGATTCTGTAAAACTCTTGAGTAAATCGAATGGAAAAGCTTCATATCTCCCCACACTGAACCCGTAGATGACAAGCAGAACTGCTATTGCTGACCCTGCAATTATTTTTAAAACTGTATTTCTATAATTCTTCGCCATAGAGGGTTTGATACTTTTATTAAACTGGGGTTTTTATGATGAATTTTTTTTCTGGAACCAATTAAATTCCATATAGCAAATAGTGACAATCGTTAAATTACAGATAATATTTGACAGGCTTAATTACATTATTTTTAAAAAAAAAGGTCCAAGTTGTCATTAAGTCTTCGTTGAACAAAATGTCACTTTTATAGCTAATACGGGAAATTTAAAAGAAATATGAACAAGGAAAATCCTAATGATCAATCGAATTGATTGTACGCATCCGCAAAGTTTCCGGCAGAACATATTTTAGTAGTTATTCTTCGAATATTTTGTTTAGATACAATGACCGGATGATTTGCAAGTCGTTCTGAATTAACTGTGTCAGCCAACTGATGAATATCCACTTTAGTGTTTGTCATTTCACTTAGTGTGGTGTTTAAGCCAATAGACGCCATTATCTGCCGGAATCTGTTTCTGCTGCTGAATGCATTTTCACATCCAAATAGTTCAAACAATTCCGCCATCCTTACTTTAAGTTCATTATCAGAACTCTCAAAAGCCTTCTCGCTATTAAATACAATAAATTCACCTAATGTTAACGCAACCGCGTGTCCGTGAGGAATGCCATGATAAGTAGTGAACGCATACGATAACGCATGGGGAGCTGTTGTTTTTGAAATATTAATCGCTTTACCGGCCAGGTTGGATCCTTTTGACATCGCCAGCCGGGATTCCGGGTCGGGACTGTTGACAGCTTTTTCTATACTCTTAAAAATCAGGGGTATTGCTTCTGATGCATAGCTTCTGCTTTCATCGGTGGCATCCTTCGCCCAATACGACTCGATGCCCTGGCACAGTGCATCCATGCCAGATACCGCCGTTTGATAGGACGACACCGAATAGGTAAGTTCCGGATCTAAAATCACATATTCCGGTATCAGAAGATCTGCCGCCAGGGAATATTTTACATCATTGATATACACTACCGCAAAATGTGTGGCTTCACTTCCTGATCCTGATGTTGTAGGTATAGCGATCATTGGTGCCAGTTTATCCGTGACTTTTATTTCTCCCCTGATCATTTTTTCAGCCTCAACCTCCTCATCAGGCAAAATGGATAGAAGTTTGGCGATGTCCATTACACTACCACCGCCAATAGCGACAATAAGATCAGGATTGAAATCTTTGATTATTTTTTTCCCTTTTAAAGCATCTCTAAATTTTGGATTCTCCTCAAAATCAAAATATCTCAGGTTTTCGGTCACATCTAAAATATCTTTTAGCTTTTCTTTTGCACCGGAAAGTTCGTAAGACTGTTTGCCACTTACTATAAGAATTCGTTTAGCATCCAGTTTTTTGATAATAGAATGCAGCTGTTGGATATTCCCGGGCCCTGTATACTGCCGAATCATGACTCTAATTTTATGAATTAGAATTTAAAGACTTCATTAACTCAATTTTATTCTCAACTGGCGATGATTCAGGACGTCCAAGATCTCCTCTGGCTCCTGTGTCCACTTTTATTTCGAGCAGAGCAGGCCCGCTTGAAGTAATAAAAAGAGGTAATTGAGTCTCCAGTTCTACTTTAGAAGATACCGCATACACATTTTGATAGCCGCATGCATTTGCAATTGAGGGAATAGATATATCAAATCCAACGGTCGGCTGGCCTCCCACAGAATCGTGGGCACCATTATTTAAAACAATATGTCTAAAATTTCGGGGCGCCTCATTTCCGTTGATAGCGAGAGACCCCATATGCATGATAACGGAACCATCACCGTCGAGGCAAAAGACATTTTGATCGGAGTGAAGTGCAATTCCAAGTGCTATTTGAGAAGAATGCCCCATACTTCCTACTGTTAGAAAGTCATTTGTATGCTCCTGGTTTCTATAAGCCCGGCATTCATATACCTCACGTGACGCTTTCCCGGTTGTAGATACAATGATATCATCGGATGAAAGTTTATCCAGCACACATGCGATGGCCTCTTCACGGGTCAGGTTATAGTTCAGTCTCTTTCCGGTTTTCTGCTCATATGCCTCAAATGAATTTTTTCTGACTACAATAGCTACCGCCCCTCTGGTTTCTTTTGCTTTATTCGCAGCCTTTGATACAAAACCCGACACATCGGGTGTGTCCGCATCCATTATGAAATAGGGAATTTCCATTGCATCAAGCATTGAATTCTGTACCCTTCCCTGCTTACGGTGCTGAGGTTCATCGTCAATTCCCGGCTCACCACGCCATCCTATTAATACAAGCATCGGTATACTATACACTTCCTGATCGGCGAGCGATAGCAGTGGATTGATCGCATTTCCCAGGCCGGAATTTTGCATATATACGAAAGGCAGTTTTCCGGTAGCGAGGTGATACCCACTGGCGAGTGCTACCGCACCTCCTTCATTGGCCGATATGATATGTGATTTTCCCTCAACACTATTACTCAAATATCCACAAAACTCTTTCAGCAGTGAATCCGGCACTCCGCAAAAAAAACCAACATCATTGCTTCGAAGTGCATTATAAAAAAGATCATTACGGATCATCTATTTCCCTCCCGGTATCAACGTCAGTATCTGTTTTATTCCCATCATATTTTTCCGTGCTTCGTATGACCTCTTATGGGTGAGAATTGTCTTTGCAGTATCCAGCATCGCCGGGTACGCACTCCGTAACAACTGGTTTGCATAAATGACCACATTCACACCTGCCTCCGCAAGTTCATCTTCATAAACCGTATCGTAACTCGATGGTACAGCAACCAGCGGCACTCTGCGTTCAAATTTTTTGTACTCTTCGCAAAATGCAAAGATTTCATCCGGCGATTTCTCTTTTGAATGGATCATAATCGCATCTACACCTGCAGCTATATACGCTTTCGCCCGTTTCAATGCATCTTCGAGACCCTGTTTAAGAATCAGGCTTTCAATCCTTGAAATAATCATAAAATCACTCCTAACCTGTGCCCTTTTTCCGGCTTTAATTTTTTCGCAAAAACCTTCAATAGTGTCCTGTTCCTGAGGCACTTCTGTTCCGAATAAAGAGTTTTTTTTCAGGCCTACCTTATCTTCTATAATCACAGCAGACACACCCAATCTTTCAAGAGTTCTCACTGTAAACACAAAATGCTCAATTTTGCCGCCCGTGTCACCATCAAAGATAATCGGTTTGGTTGTCACCTCTACCAGATCATTGATATTCTCGGTTCGCTGGGTAATATCTACGGCTTCAATATCCGGTTTCCCTTTTGTAGTGGAATCCGTAAGGGAACTTGCCCACATTCCGTCAAACTCCCTGATCTCTCCGCTTAACTCTATTTTTGTATTCTCAATAATTAAACCCGTAAGGCCGGAGTGTGCTTCAATTATTCGTACAATTTTTTTAGCATTGATGAGCCGTCGCAATCTCTCGACCCGCAAATCCGGTGTAATACCAATCTCTTTCAGTGCATCATTAAGCTGGGTTGATGATATTCCCTTTGTATAGGGTACTTCTACCAATTTACCGCCCCAATCTTTCAGGACGTCAATGACCTGCTGCCTTGTTTGGCTCTGAACTCCCTCTTTCCAGTCATCCCCGTGAACCACAAAATCCGGCTTCATCTTTTTCAGATTAGGCCGGTAATCCAGGGTGGTTTGAGGAACAACCTCTTTCACTCCTTTTATATTCTCAACCACATCTTTTCTTAACTCATATTCCATATGAGGTAATCGTTTATAACTTGCTATAGCTTCGTCGGTAAGAAGACCGATCGTTACGTTACCAAGTTTTTTTGCTTCTTTTATGACGTTTAAATGCCCGGGATGAACCAGGTCCGCACTCATGCCAACATAAACTTTCTTCATAGTCTTTATTTATTTCTTTAAAATAGCCTGTTATTAATTAATTCTTTTGTTTTTGTGCCAAAAATTATTGCTACATGAAGCCTTTGCCCTACAGGGATACCCCCTTGGCTCAAAACCTTCTACAAACCCTCAATCAAATAACTCCTTACATAGTATATTATAGATGTTTTTCGAAGCAGATTTACCATTTGGCGGAGTTAAAACATCTCGATAAAATTGATCTCTTTTCCCCTGCAATGTGTCCTTTCCTTCAATGACCACGTTTTCAATAAACTGTGTAATGTCTTCGCTCTTGCTTCCGTGGTAATGATGATCTAAAGCCATTTTACCAAAGTTATTAAACCGAGCAGACACATCAGGTGTTGCTTTTATAAACAGGGAGGGTTTACCTGAGTATAAATACTCAGCAATAAAAGAGATACTGTCAAGTATCATCGCATCGGAAGAATTTACAAGATCTACATAGTTTCCGGTTTCCAGCTGTCCATTCTCTATCTTATCCCACCGATCATAATATGATTCTGCCCTCTCTTTTCCCCAATCCGGGTGATGATACAACGTATGTTTCAGGTACGGATGTGGCTTAAATGCAATCTGGATCTTATCATGATACGTCTCTGTAACATGTAGCATAAATTCTGAAATCTCTAAAAAATTGGAAGCCGGGGGGCGTCCGTGACCCCGCTCTATAACCGACCAGTGCGGAGCCCAAATTATTCTTTTAAGACTGATATCCCTGTTTTTCCATGCTCCGTTTTCCAACCGTTTTCCATAAACAAAGCTATCGATTCCCGGGTATCCGGTTACTTCAACATTCGCGCCTTCGTTCGCAGCATATCTTTTCGCGAGTTTTTTATGGGATTTCGTCTCATAAAACGCTTTCCATAACAGGTTATGAAATGTCTTGTTATAAAAGTGCTCACTTTCTTCCAGAATGAAGCTGTATTGTGCATAGCAGGTCAGTACATCCAGAAAGTTTTCAATCCGATATTCTTTCAGAGTATACCCATAAGGATTTGTAAAGAACACAATGTCCGGTGAAATCTCTTTCTTAACGTTTAAATAAGTACTCTTCTCTTTATTATAGGAATAAATAACGTTGTGTTTATTCTGCTTAAAAAATTCGTATGCTTTTTCCATTTTCGAATAAATATCTTCATCTCTCAAATTTATTGGGGGACAGACGACAATGACCGGTTCAAACCGAGGATCGTTTTCCAGCATTGTTAAAACCTCTTCAAATTTCCAGATGTCGGCATTCAATACAAAAAAGGCAACGGTTGCCTTGTTTTTTGATCTTACCTTTTTAAGTGCCTTTTCATGTCGGTGGGGTTGAATCTTCATCAGCACTAATTCCAATGGCTTTTTAAGCTGTGATATAACTCGCTGTAGAAAAGTAATCATTGAATATGGTAAAGATTTTTTTAATAATTTTCTCATTATCTGATCAGTCAATACTAATACAATAACATGACGACCGCTTGTAATCAATTACCATGGCTGCTCACTTAAAAGACTCATTCAACCTAAATGTACACTTTCCACAATTGAAAATATAAGGCATTTAACCATACCCCTTAATCCGTCTGTCCGGAAGTCACATATACGGGCGCTAACGTTCAAGAAAAATAGAATTTAAGCATTTGAAATATTTCACCATTCAGCACCAATTCTTTTTCTATAACACCTCAGTTGATATAAGATGGCTTTATTGTACATTAATAATTATCGGTTATCTCTGTATGAACATAAACAGAGATCTTCATTAAACTAAACACACTCCTGTCAGTTTAGATTTACACGATCAAAAAAATTTTACCAAAACAGATTGCCACAAAACGGTAGAAATCTAATAATTCAATATCAAACTCATCTCATGCTAAATAGTAATAATCATCGGTAACCCGAATGAATTTATGAGTATTACTTAGTAGCACCATCTTTCGTTATAAATAATGTGCCGATCTTATTCACTTCATTAATCGTTTAGTAGCCCTTATCTTTTAAGAAATTTAAACCTAAAAATAGCAATATATTCATAAAAAGCATTTTTTAGATAACCAATATTGCGCATTGAAGGTAAACCGAGCCATTGAATATTGTGGGTTTCTTTAATTTGGTAATTTGTAGGGGACGGAATTACCTCCACCCCAAACGATTTGAACTCCATGAGGGCGCGTGGCATATGAGATGCGCTGGTGACCAAAATTACAGGATTTTCTCCTGCAAACCTCTGAAAATAAACGGCTGCTTCGGTGTAGGTGTTATGAGGTTCTTCCTGAACCATTATCCTCTGCTCCAATACTCCTAATAGTATTGCAGTTTGCCTGAGAAGTTCTGCCTGAGAAACAGGTGTCTTCCCCTTATAACCAGACGTGATTAAATAACTATTTGGAAGTTGCCGGTGCAGTCGAATTCCTTCATTCAACCGGACGAGTGCTTTGTCGGATAATAGTGAATTTACAGGCAGCCGTTCACTAAACCCATGGCCACCTCCCAATACCACAATATGATATTCCAAAGATTGATGATCCAATTTTTCAACTGATACCGGCACAAAACGGCTCTCCAGAGACGACAGTAGAAATATTGGAATCAAGGGGGTGGAGATCAATAAAAACCAAACTGCTGTAGTGAAAACCAAGATTCTGCAAAACCACATCTTTTTTATAAAATAAGCAAAGAACGCAACCGCAAGCAGAAGCCAGAAGATGTTAAATGGATCAATTAAAAATTTTATCGCCTGCATGTTGTTCTCTAAAAATAATTTACAATTTTAATTTCCAGAGTAAAATTCGTAAAAGTTTGAGCATCGTTATCAGTTATTAAAGTTCCAATCTTATCAATTGCTTCCATCAAAAGGAGGCATGGTACGCTCAGTAGACTGGTTTACCCCTTCTCGTTTAAAGATCTTTACGATTGTAAGCCAGAAGATTTTAAAATCGAGTGCGGCTGACAAATTCTCAACGTAATACAGATCCAGCTCAAACTTTTTGGTCCAGCTAATCGTATTGCGTCCATTCACCTGCGCCCATCCCGTTATACCGGGGCGGACGTTGTGACGTTCTCTTTGCTCATCGGTGTAGAGCGGAATATACTTAAATAAAAGCGGGCGTGGACCAATCATGCTCATGTCGCCTTTTAATACATTCATAAGCTGCGGGAGTTCGTCAATTGAAAGTTTACGAACCAGGCCGCCAAATGCAGTGATGCGTTTGTTATCAGGCAGTAAATTGCCTTCATCATCCGTCTGATCAGTCATGGTTTTGAACTTAATAATGTGAAACGGATCTTCATCTTTGCCCGGCCGACGCTGATAAAAAAATATGGGGCCGCTGTTCTGCACTGACAATATAATCGCAACTGCAAACGTAAGTGGCAGCGATATCGTGAGCAGCATAAAAGCTGCAAGTACATCTAAGGGACGTTTAAAAAATCGTTTGTAGAGCAAATCGTTTTTTTTAATCTCAAATTTCAGATTAAGAAACTATGAAAAATATATAAAGTCTCCCCTAACAAGGGGAGAAAAAGAGGGGTGTTTTCTAAGTCTTTTGGTAGTTTGAAATATTTTTTCTAATCAAAACCCCGCACCAAACACACCCCTCGTTTCTCAAGTCGTGCTTCGCACTCTTGAGACAACATTTCCCCTCTTCCCCAAGGGATTCCTACGGGGCAAGAGGGGATTGATCACTTTGCCCTAACAAGGGGGTGAAAATAGGAGTGTTAAATTTCATTAGTTAATTAAGTACCTTCACTTTTTCGGAACCGCAATCACGCGTTCCTTCATCCTGTAAAACACGGTACTGCCATCTTCTACGTTCTTATCAAGCGTCATACCGGCGGCAATCTTATTTCTACTGCCAATTTCAATTTTAGGAATCGTAGCACTGTTAATTCCGAACAGGTTCTCATCTCCTACTGTTGTAAAACCCGACAGGCAGACATTCGGCCCTATGAAATTATAGTCTCCAACTTTTGAATCATGCGATATACTGGCACGGGCATTAACTAAAGTAAAATTCCCAATTTTTGCATTGGGGCCAATATTGCAATGATAGGAGATAATTGCTCCCATCCCAATCGTTGCAGACTCTGACACAAAACTTTCTGGATGGATGTAGCTAATAAACTCTGCACCTTTCTCAAGAAAAGATTCAACGATTTTACGCCGGTAGGTCAGGTTGGCGATCCCGATAATATAGGAACAATCGGAGCGGATCTCATGATCTTTAATTGATCCCAATAACGGTGCCGAAAATTTATATCTGTGGTAGTTATCCGGGTTATCGTCCAGGTATCCTACAATCTCTAATGCCTCGCCTTTTCTGGATTTAATCCCATACCGGATATAATCATCAAGCTCTGCTCCATGACCACCAGATCCAACAATAATTACTTTTTTCATATTGATTTTTAAAGCTATTTAAGGAGATCCGCAATGTCTTTTTGAGACATTGCGGATCTTTGTGTGTCTATCATCTCTCGTCTCAAATCTCACATCTATGTTCACCTCGCAGTATACCCCCCATCCACAAATAAATTTGTACCGGTAACCCATCCGGAGGCATCACTCAGCAGATAGATTGCCGCCTTTGCTACATCTTCCGGTTTTCCAAGACCGAGCGGATGCAAAGCTTCAATTTTTTTCCGAGCATCCTCATTTCTGTTGTATACCGCGCTGTCACTCATTGGGGTCTCCACAACACCTGGCGAAATGCAGTTTACCCGTATATTCTTCGATGCCAGCTCAACCGCCATTGAGCGTGATGCAGCCAGAACGGCTCCTTTGGTAATACTGTAGATCGTTTTCCCGGCTTCTCCTACACTTCCCATGACGGATGACAGAAACACGATACTGGACCCGCTATCCGGCACCAGTTTCTTTCTCGTAATCCATTTTGAAAGATAGATGGCTGAGGAAACATTTACATCAAACAGCGGCTGAATCTTGTCCGGAGTAATCATTCGCAGCGGCAACGTTGTAGAAATCCCCGCACTGTGGATTACTCCATCTATTTTAATTCCGTCATCCTCCAGTGCTTTCATCACTTCATCCACCTCATCAGTATTCGTAAGATCCACGCTAAATGCTTTACCCTCGCCCTCAAGGCTGTCGAATGTCTCAGCAAGCCGCTCTTCATCCCTCCCAAATGCAAGAATCGCAGCCCCGGCTTTACTGCACTCTATTGCACATGCCCGGCCTATGCCGGAGGAAGCGCCGGTGATAAGGATTGTTTTACCTTTTAAACTGAAAATATCATTCATGAACCCACCCCTCTGTCTCTCCTCCTTTTCCGCCGGCCGGCGGAAAAGGAGGAGAGGACTTTTAAAATTGATTGTTGGTTGTTAGTTTTGTTACGATTCTTTTTCTGGGCTACGTGAACACACCCCTCGTTTCTCAAGCCGTGCTTCGCACTCTTGAGACAACTTTTCCCCTCTTCCCCAAGGGATCCCTACGGGGCAAGAGGGGATTTATATAAGATCTCCCCTTGAGGGGAGATAATAAAGACGGGTGTTCACAATGCCTCATTCCTACCTCTTCACCGAAAGTCATGCTTGATTCTGGACTACCTAACACCTCTCGCAATCTGTTCTGAACCAACAGATTGATCTCTCCGTCAGCTGACGGAGAGATTTTCCGGCACTACCGCCTTTAACTTCACCGTCCGGTTTGTATAATAAATGCGTACACGTTCTACGCCTTTCATTTTCCGGAATAACAAAAATAGCTCTTCAATAACAACTCCGGCTACGTTCACCTTCTCCTTTTTAAAAATCTCCCTACACTGTTCATGCAATGCAAGATGGATAATGGTAATCTGTTCGGGTGAATCCCGCTCGTACATGACCACCCCGATCAGCGCAGCATCAGGACTTTCACTGTCGAACACGTGCAGCGTCTGGCCAATCGACCGGTCCTGAAAAACCAGGGCAATCTCATCATCGCCTTCATCTTCAATAACCGGCTTTGAATACTCTTGCACCGACATGGTTATGCGTGCCGCATACCGCGACTGATTCCAGTTAAAAAAGAAAATCCTTTCCAGCCGCTCACGAAGGCCGGAGTCGATTTTTGACCGAAAGTGTATCGTGATGTCTTCTTTATTCAGCATGTTGAGTTCGCTATTTGTCCATCATTTAATTTCAACTCGAATTACTCTCCCCTAACAAGGGGAGATACAGAGGGGTGTTCATCTGTGCTCCAAATAAATCACAATCTTCATTCACGCTCAAAAAACCCCACAAACACACCCCTCGTTTCTCAAGCCGTGCTTCGCACTCTTGATCCAACTTTTCCCCTCTTTAGAGGGGAGTTTTTCAGCTCTCACCTTGAGGGGTGTTTACTGAGCGTTGATTTTGCCCTGAGTTTTTACAGACTCGCGAGCTCCATGAACACACCCCTTTTTCACTTCTCACTTTTCACTTCTGCCTTCTCACCCTCAACCTCCACCAAATCCGAAATCACCATCCCATCCGTATTAATAACCGCAGTGGCCCACGACATGCCGACGCCAAATCCACATAGCACAAGTTTTTTCTTTTCGTCTTTCAGCTCATTCTGCAGCTGCGTTGCAATTGTTAGCGGAATAGACACAGAAGATGTGTTTCCAAAACGATCCAGGCAGATTGGGCACTTATCTGTATCGAGCTTCAGTTTCTTTGCCAGGTAGCTGTTCATGTACTCATTGGCCTGATGAAATACGAAGTGGTCGATTTCTTCCTTCTCCACACCTGAAAATTTCAGAGTATTCTTCACATCTTTGGGTATTTCACGAATTGCAAATGTAAAGACATCTGCCCCGTTCATGTAGCCGTGTTCATCCGTGCGAACATTCCCATATTCGTCCACGACCTTCTCTTTCAGAGTCTCCGGTGTGCTTGGGTTTCTGTACCCGCCGGCATCAACCTTGATCAAATCCTGACGCGAACCGTCGGAATTCAGTGAAAAATAGCTCTTACCAAAGTTTTTACCCTTGGTAATCAGTGCAGCTACGCCGCCATCTCCAAACAGAAATGCTGTTTTGCGATCTTTCGGGTGGTAAACTTTAGACCGGGTTTCACCGTCCAGAAGCAGCACATTCCGAAACCCCTGCTGCTGCATATATGAATATGCGACTGAGAGGCCGTAGACAAATGCCGAACAGCCCAGATTCATGTCAAATGCCAGCGTAGATTTAGGTAGCCCCAAACGGTCCTGGAGAATCACCGAACTGGCGGGCATCCTGTAATCGGGCGTCTGAGACACAAATATAAGCGCATCAACTTCGTCCGGTTCAAGACCGTTATCATCCATCAGTTTTTTTGCTGCATGATAGCACAAATCGGATGAGGTCATACCCTCAGGTACGAACCGCCGTTCTTTAATCCCGGTTTTCTCCACAATCTCTTTCACATCCTCTGCAGGAAAATGCTTTGTGTAAGAGAGATTATCAATAGTGTTGGCCGGAACTGCTGCCGCAAGAGCTTTAATGCCAATATTCTCAAATGTTAAATTCGCCATGGTTTTATCTTTTTATGACAATTACTCTCCCCTAATAAGGGGAGACTGAGAGGGGTGTTCATCTGAGCTCCGTTCCTACTAATTTACCGGATGACAAGCCCGCCCCAAAACTACTATATCAATTTCGATCTTTATTCACATTCCCAAACCCCACAAACACACCCCTTGTTTCTCAAGCCGTGCTTCGCACTCTTGAGATAACTTTTCCCCTCTGTAGAGGGGATTTTCAAGATCTCCCCGCCAGCCAGCGGAAGATTTAAAAACTCTCCCCTAATAAGGGGAGACACAGAGGGGTGTTTACCGAATTACGTGTCGAGCATCTGATTATTTTTCGGTTCATTAATCAATCCCCCAATTAACCAATCAACGAATAACTAATTCCCTGCTTTTCCCTTCACAGCCTCCAGCAAATCCTGCACTGTTTCCAGCTGCTCGAACTCTTCGTTTTCAATCTCTACACCAAACTCTTCGTCCAGAGCAGCGATCATGGATAGGTAAGCCAGAGAGTCCCAGTCCTCGTAGTCGCGAAAAGTGTCCGTTAGTTCAATCTCAAGATCGTCGTTGTCCATTGCCTCTCGAAAGGCATCTTTAATTTTATCTTCCATCTGCATATTAATTTTTTAAAATTCTGCCGGTTTTTTTCTTTTCTGAAAGTGCATATTGCTCCTTTACCAGTTTCACTCTAATCTTATCAAGATTCCAGCCCCTATGCAATTAGAAAGTGATAACTTGGCTCCGATTTAGAATAAATTTCGTTAACCCGAAAGACTTCCATTTATATTGTTTAAGTACTTCGTGACCTGTTTGATGTTTAAGGATTTGAAACTAAAAGACGAGTTTATGAGATCATTGCCTGAAACAAGTATATCTACAAATAATGGACGAATTTCTTCGCATTTTCTTTACTAAAGTCCCTTGAAGCCTTATAAACATTGTCCCGAACTGTGTTATATTGTTCCTTATTATCGGCATAAGCCAAAATAAACTCAATTATCTCATCAATTTCGTCCGGCCTGAAGGTACCACCCACTTCATAATTTTGTACCAATTTCGCTAACTCCGACGTTTTCTCAGCAATACATAATAGTGGCACACCTACTGATATGTAGTTAAATGTTTTGCTGGGTAAGCTCAAACCTGACGCTCCACTCCCCAAGGTTACAACACCCAGATCAGCAGAATTTAGCGTATAAGGCAGCATTTCTATTGGCTGCCAGGGCTTCATTATTACGTTACTGATTTCATTATCTCTTATCATCTCCTGAAGTTTACTCTTCTTATCTCCTCCCCCAATAATCAGAAATAATATATCGTCTCTCTTTATTTTTTCAGCAGCATATATTAAAGTTTCCAAATCGTGAGTTCTTCCAAGATTGCCTGAATATAAAACAATGAATTTGTCCTCAAGCCCATTTGCTTTTATAAATTTATTATTCTCTTTCAAAATTGGTTTTAACTGTCCTTCATTTGCCCAAAGTGGCACAACGTCAATTTTCCCATCAGGTATATATTTGCCTATTCTTCTCTTCATACCCTCGCTTATTGTATATACCTTATCTGCTTTTTTATATAGTCTTGTATTTAGCTTCTCCCAAATTTTTATTACCAGTGATTTTTTCCCAAAGATGCCATATTCAACTAAAACATCCGGGTAGATATCATATATCAAAAGTGAGAAGTTATTACTACAAAATAGAGATAGTAAGGGTGCAAACGGCGGGTTCGAAACTATAAACAAATACGATCTTCGGTGATGTAATTTTACCTGCCATAAAATTTGTACGAAAGCAAGCACCCAACTATACAATCGTTTCAGTGTAGAACTGCGATTGTATTTTTTGATTTGTTTTACCAAAAACTTTCCCTGTTTGCCATTTTTGTTTACTAATGATCCTGTCATCAGTATTTTTCGGCTTAATAAATTGTCATGCGCATTTATTATATCAACCATTAAATACCCTGAATTTTGGTTGATAAAGACGATCTCTTTTTTACTGTTGTCCACTTGAATAATTGTCTTTTTTTATAATATCACCGAGCTGTTCAGACGTAATAAATTCAACCTCAGGCCACTCTTTAACGATTTTCTTTAGTAACAGATCCAATTGGAGCAATCCCCGCTTTCGGTTACTTTCGTCAAGTGCCCCAATGTAGTTCACCCTGTGAGTGCTGATTACCGCTGGCTTTCGCATCCGAAACGCAATCTTGATATCGCTTATGCATGAATCCACCCAGTCTTTACCCTCTTCACTGGGTTCAAAAATACAGTTACGGGTCAATATAATCTGGCCGTGTTCATTCCGGCTGCCCGGTTTATGATACACGGTACGGGTCTTCCCCTCGCCTAAAGGCTCTGTCTGCCGTTTTGCTTTTGACATATAGCGGATACCGCATTCCGCGGCTGTCTTCTCCAGCGAATTATTGAACGGGCCATTCGGCGGTACAAAAAAAGTGGCCCGATAACCAAAAAGGGTTTCAAACATGTTCAGCCCTTCCTCGATCGTTTCTGCCTGATTGGCTATCTCAGACATATCATACAGATCAAATGCCGCCTGCAGACTGTTGATCCTGGAATATTTACTTTTAGACAAATCAAATCCCCAGCACCCTTCTTGAAACGCTGTTCTTGTAACTTCATCATCCTTCTGCAAAAGCCGTAACCACTCAGCAACATTCAAATGCTCCCGGCCATGAAACTGGGGACAGAAAATACCGGCGTCAATCCCTTCTTTCCAGAGCGAGTAAATCTCCTCATGATTACTGTAATATCGTTGAAGAGTGTCAGTAAAAGGCTCACAGAAGTACTGCTGAAATTCATTTTTCTCAACCCCCTCAAAGTCCGGATTGCCGGTTATTGTTACAGGTGTAAATACAGCAGAGTTCTCCTTGCAGTCTTTGTACTTTTTAAGTACACCAAACAAGGAATTCAGATCATCGATAGTTGCAAGTGTATCATACCGGTTATACCGATTGCCTTCAGTAATAACCCCCTTTTTTAACAGACGATTGCGAGCCTCATTATTTGGCATTCGAATACTGCCCCAGTCATCCGATTCAATGACTAACAGTTTTCGCCCTGTTCTCCATCCGGGAATATTACTTATATGGCGCTTTATCTTACTTAATTGCACGTAGACTGTATTAACATTTTTATTTTAGCAGAGCCGTCCACTTGGACAACTGGTACTCTATAAAATGTAACCAACTATATTATTCAATTAATTTCTTGTCTTCCTCAACCATTTCTTTAATCAGCTCATCGACGGGGTAGGTTGGCTCCCATCCCAACTTCTCTTTTGCTTTCGTTGGGTCGCCAATAAGCAGATCCACTTCTGTTGGGCGAAAATAGGTAGGATCAACTTCAACGAGTACGTCCCCATTTTCTTTGTTCATGCCCGTTTCATTAACGCCTTCACCTTCCCATTCAAGATCGATACCCGCATGATGAAAGGAACGCTCACAAAATTCTCTGACGGTAGTAGTTTTGCCTGTAGCTAAAACAAAATCCTCAGGTGTATCCTGCTGAAGCATTCGCCACATTCCTTCAACATAATCTTTTGCGTGGCCCCAATCTCTTTTTGCATTCAGGTTACCAAGGAAAAGTTTGGGCTGTTTCCCGGCCGCAATCCGGACAGCTGCCCGTGTAATTTTCCTTGTCACAAATGTTTCACCGCGATGGGGCGACTCATGGTTAAAAAGAATTCCGTTTACCGCAAACATGTCATACGCTTCCCTGTAGTTCACACATATCCAGAACGCGTACAGCTTGGCCACTCCGTAGGGAGACCGGGGATAAAAGGGTGTTTTTTCCGTTTGCGGAACTTCCTGAACTTTCCCGTAAAGTTCACTCGTAGACGCCTGGTAAAACCTTGTCTTCTTTGTTAAACCTAATATCCGGATCGCTTCGAGAATTCTGAGAGTCCCTATGGCATCAGTGTTTGCCGTATATTCAGGGGCTTCAAACGAAACCTGTACGTGACTTTGGGCGGCAAGATTATAGATTTCATCCGGCTGCACTTCCTGGATGATACGTATCAGGTTTGTGGCGTCTGTCAGATCTCCGTAGTGCATATAAAACGGCAACCCTTTAAAATGAGGGTCTGTATAGAGATGATCAACGCGACCTGTATTGAAAGAGCTCGACCGTCTTTTAATTCCATGAACTTCGTACCCTTTATTAAGCAGAAGTTCCGCAAGGTATGCACCGTCCTGTCCGGTAATACCCGTTATGAGGGCTGTTTTATTTTTTGAACTCAAAATAGTTGTTTATAAAGTTGTTAAGTCTAATGTTATGTTATCGTCACTTAACGAAAAAAGCATAAGGATCATAAAATGCGGCCCTCAGCGGGGTTGCCCCGTAGGCCCTGTAGTAAACCTACTGCATTTTCACTTCTTTAATGCTGTCTCTGTGCGCAAGATACCACTGATATGTTTTTCGAATACCTTCCCTAAGTTCTGTGTCGTAGCCCCACCCTTCACTTTTCATCCTTGAAACATCCATCAGCTTTCTCGGTGTGCCGTCCGGTTTGCTGCTATCCCAGCGAATGTCACCTTCATGGCCGGTAATGTCCTGTATAGTTTGGGCAAGCTCCTTGATGGTTATATCTTTTCCGGTGCCGATATTATAGAGGGATTCTTTAAGATCATTTTCAATCGTGAAACTGACAGCATCTGCCAGGTCTTCCACAAACAGAAATTCTCGCATAGGCCTGCCCGAACCCCATAAAGTAACCGGGGTATTGCCACTCTTTTTTGCGTCACTGAATTTTCGCAGCATTGCTGGCAGAACATGGGACGTTTCAAGATCGTAATTATCCCGGGGCCCGTAAAGATTTGTTGGCATCAACGATACATAATTCCTGTCAAATTGCGTTCTGAGTGCCTCAATCAGCTTGATGCCTGCTATTTTAGCCACTGCATACCATTGATTGGTAGGTTCCAGTTTGCCGGTTAAAAGATACTCTTCTTTGAGTGGCTGATCGGCTAATTTTGGATAGATACATGAGCTGCCGAGAAAGATGACCTTATCCACATCATTACTGTGCGATGCGTTGATCAGGTTGTTCTGAATTTGCAGATTATCGTATATAAAGGGATACGGGTACTTATTATTGGCAAGGATTCCCCCCACTCTTGCTGCAGCAATAATCACAACAACAGGTTTTTCAGCCGCCATAAACTCTTCAGTTGCCTGCTGATTGGTTAAATCAAGCTCAGAACTTGATCTGTAAACAAGGTTTGAATAGTTCTCTTTTTCAAGTTTTCGCTTTATTGCAGACCCGACCATGCCCCTGTGTCCGGCTATATAAATTTTTTTACTCTTCATTTGAACCAAAAATACATTGGAATTTTAATGCTATAACGATGATTATTTTTCTCTAAAAATTATCAAGAGAACAAAAATGCAGATTATTTTTCTGCCGTAAAATTACAATGTTTTAAGCAGATAACAGAATTATGGTTTTTCCCAATTTCTCGTTATTAAATGTTTATGAATACAGCCATTATGCCAGATATTTTTGTGTATGGAAGTTGGTTCAGGTAGTTGCTGTGAAAAGGGGGATCCTTTGGAAAAGCCAACCAAAGAAAATCCCTTCACAAATCAGTTTTTTTGGTGAGAGGCCGTTGCTTGAGGGAGTTGCTGTGAACGAGGAGTTCCTTCGGCTACGCTGGCGCTTCGCTCAGGATGACAGGGGGTCTTTGTTAGTGAAGGGCGGCGTTTCAAGCTTCAGATTAATACATAACCCCCATTCACGCCGCCAACGATGGAATACATCGGATTCGGGCACCGGTGTAGCTATGAGTTTTGCTAAATTGGGATGCCAATACGCCGGGTACCCTTAGTTAGATCGATGTCTGTCATCCTGAGCGTAGCTGAATAAAGAGCATAGCGATGAATGAAGCGAAGTCGAAGGATCTCCTCGCACTGAGCAAAAACCAACCAAAGAAAATCCCTTCACAAATGA
>Ga0306912_1000551_pt1 | contig 21500 bp, 12 predicted proteins | sample AntRauFillE10628_FD_190443 | JGI IMG/M metagenome (GOLD analysis project Ga0306912, IMG submission 190443) | Saline lake microbial communities from Rauer Islands, Antarctica - Metagenome Filla E10 #628 (v2) (version 2) | ecosystem: Environmental > Aquatic > Non-marine Saline and Alkaline >... | reverse complement strand
CAATCTAATGCAGCAAACTCTGAGGAGACGGCCAGTGCTGCAGAGGAGCTGTCCTCATTAGGTGACGAATTCGAACTTATGGTTGCCAGTCTTCGATCAATGATTGGGAATGGTACATCGGGTAAGAGAAACTCTAAAGTAACTAAAGTTCCCCAGTACGATGACTTTGACGATTGGAATGAGGAACCTGTAGGCAAAAAATCTCAAAAAACTAAACAGGCGAACTCAAAAATAAATGAAAGCACAGAAACAGCATCCACTGAGTTTGCGGATGATTTTTCGGGCTTTTAGGTTAACACAGACGATTCGATAGGGATTTTGACCGATCCCTATCGTTTTTCATTTCTTTATATTCAGTGAACTACTGGTATACCTGTCAATTCAGACGCTCATCCAATCGTGCAGGATTCTAATCTGCTCTTTTTATAATTGATCTGCAATTCGTGCCTCAATACCGTATTTACACCAAATCTCATCATTATATTATAAGTGTATTTACCAGCAGACTGCCGGATGGAACTTATATTCTACATTCTAAATATAGCTTTTACTACATTTATTTTATCAGATTTACCGTAAGTTAACTTGAATATTTGTGTTGCCGGCACAATATACATTAAGAATGCATCCCGATGGGGCAAAGCCTTTTAAAAAGGAACTATATCGGAAAATATTTTATTCTACAATATAGAATTAGATGTAATTATAACATAAAAAATATATCATAACTATGAGTGATCTAAAGATTAAAGGGAACTGGAATGAACTTAAAGGTAAAATCAAGCAGAAGTATGGAGACCTGACGGATGATGATCTCACGTATGTAGAGGGAAAAGAAGATGAGATGTTGGGAAATCTTCAGAAAAAACTGGGTAAATCGAAAGATGAAATCTCTGGTGAAATCAAAAAAATGATGAATTCATAACTCAACCATTTTAAGCCCTCAGTTCACGTTTGAACTGAGGCTACGAATGTTTAAATAGGAAAGCTATTAAGTAAATTGACGAGATGACGTTTTTATGTCCACTAACAGGTTGACAGAATTTGGGCGCAATCTGTAGTTTTTTAGATTCGAAACCCCTCTGGATTTCCTTTATACGGGCAAATATCTCTTACGACATATATCAGGTACAATTCAATTCAAACCAAAATAATACAACTCATGAAAAAAATAACAGCGATCAGTTTATTAATTTCCATTGCATTTATTTTTGTACAGTGCAATGGCGACACAGATGATGCACAAAGCAACTTTGAAGAAGAACGTCAGGAGCTTGTCTCTGATCTTGAAGATTTACGAGACGATCTAGGTGACCGAATCGAGGATCTGTCAGCACGTATTGAAGAGTCGGGAGAAGAAGCCGGTGAAGATATGAAAAACGCTCTTGAAGAACTCCGGGGAGAACGTTCTGAAGTAGACGGAGCCATTGAAGATGTTCAGGATGCTACTGAAGACAGCTGGGAATCAGTAAAATCAAATACCGATGAACTTGTCGAAAACGTATCAAACAAGTTGGAAGAGTGGGGAGATCAATTTAAGGATGTTTTTGATAATGAATCCTGATCTGAACTTTTCGAATGCAGTCACGAAATAAGATCTCTTTTATAGAAGGCTTTGAAAAACGTTCTTTTCCAGATTTTGTCATTATTGTGACATTGAAACCCTCACGTCCGCCAGCTGGTGGACGCGCCGGTTCCATCCGCCGTCTGGCGGACTGGCCTTGAACTATGACAAAATTCCTGGTTTTGCTGAGCCCTCTTACCATCTAATCGCAATAATTCTTCCTATGGGTTGGATCACCGGCGTTGATGAATATCCACTGGGTGGGTAGATTCATGTGCAATTAGCTATAGCAGTCGTTGCAATCCTTCCTGATTTAAACAGGGGTAGGATCATTATGTGAGTTAAGGGATTAAAATTTAAATTCAAAAAAAAGCGCAGCTGATATGGCTGCGCTTTTTTTTACATAGCAACCTGAGACCGATTGATAAATTAAGTCATAGAAAGTGAGGCGGTTCAAAAAGTATTTTGCCACGGAATTCGCTTAAATAATTCAGAGATTTTCTACTGACTCACCCTATTTGCCTCTCTATCTAATAGAGAGGGATTTAAAGTCTAAATTATTTAACCTTAGCAACTTATGATGTCCCGAGGGCATCCCCTGGGGAAAATCTCCACGTCAGCCGACGGAAGGCGTCCGATTTTTATTTTAAGAATCGAACTCAGGTCTCAACGTACTCTACCAGGTTGTTTAGTTCAGTACCATGTTACATTTTTAATAAGATTCAACAGGGTAAATCCACTACAAAGGGGATCGCTAACCATTGAGGTTTTTCGAACTACTACTCTGTTTTACTTTGGAACATTAGACCTCTACCCACAAACTTTCCTGTAGATCACGATTTTCATATGAATTCTGCTGTCAAAATGCGATCTGGTAATCCGAGTGCTATTCATCCATGCGAACTTAGTATGGCTCGCTGAGTATGATAGATCAATTGCAGTTTGAAATTTAACTTGGCTGTAAATGGTGTGCACAGTGTCTTTTTGAAATCCTATAATTCATCAATTAATATTAGAAAAGCGCTTCCAAAGAGGGTTTAATTCTTATATCTTTCTGGTGTAATATATCGGCCAAATGGACACAGTGTTCCAAATGGCCTTGCGCATTTTTTACAAGCGGAAGCATTTCAAATCACAAATATCAAAGGAATTGAGAATGAAACCTACTACCCACCACTGGAAAAGTCCGAGTCTTGGAAAAAAAATGGAATTGTCTGAATTTGGAACTGCCGGAACACCTGTAATAATATTTCCCTCCGAAGAGGGCGGCAGAGATGAATGGAACGAAGCGGGTATTATGCAGGCAGTTGAAGAACAGATTGAAGAGGAGTACAACCATTTTTTCTGCATCAATTCAGTAGCTGAAGAGAGTCTGCTAAATAAGGAGGTGGAGCCGAATAAGCGAATACGCCGGCAAATGCAGTACGAGCAGTATGTAATTGATGAGGTTATCCCTTTCATTCGAAATAAAAACAGTAATCCCTTTATGATATTTTCAGGGGCATTTTTAGGGGCTTATTATGCAATGCTATTTGCTCTTAAATATCCTAAAATGGTGAACAAAGTGATTGGAATTAGTGGAACTTACGATATCAAGCCGTACCTTGACGGGCACTACGATGACAATGTGTACTATAATAATCCTGTAGATTTCGTGCCGAATTTAAATGACCCGTCGATCCTCAAAGACATTTCAGATATTGACATTCGTTTGCTATCGTTTTCAAATGATCCGCAACGGGCAGAGTCAGAACGGATGAGTGATACTCTTTGGCTAAAAAATTTGGATCATAATTTTTATGTTTGGGATGAAGTTATTTCTGATCCATGGAAACTCGTGGACTCCATGTTTATTGAACATCTTTTTTAACGGACTTAATAGGTAATTACGATGATCAAAAAAGTTTTAGTTGCTAACAGGGGAGAGATTGCTCTTCGTATAATGCGTACCTGTCGTGAGATGGAAATTACAACTGTGGCCATCTATTCTACACCTGATGCAACTGCTCCACATGTCATGTTTGCCGATGAATCTGTTTGGGTAGGTGAAGCTGCATCTTCTGAAAGCTATCTGGATATTGATAAAGTTATAGATGCCGCAAAACAGACCGACGCTGACGCTATTCATCCGGGCTATGGTTTTTTGAGTGAAAACGGACAGTTCTCAAACCGGTGTAAAGACGAAGGAATCATATTTATCGGGCCGAGTGCAGAATCTATTCGGTTGATGGGTGATAAAACAGCGGCCCGTGATCTGATGGGTAAAGCAGGGGTGCCCTGTCCTCCTGGTACTAAAAATGCGATGGAAGATGTGGAGGTAGCTCTCAAAGTAGCTCGAGATGTTGGATTTCCCGTCTTGGTAAAAGCGGCTGCAGGCGGAGGGGGAAAAGGTATGCGGATTGTTCATAACGAAGAGGAGTTTGCCGGCAGCGTAAAAGCTGCACAGTCTGAAGCCAGAAATGCTTTTGGTGACGACCGGGTCTATATAGAAAAATATCTTGAAGAACCGCGCCATATTGAATTTCAGATTCTTGCAGACCAGAATGGAAAAACAGTACATCTTTATGACCGTGAGTGTTCTATTCAACGACGGCATCAGAAAGTGATTGAAGAGGCGCCAAGCGCGCTGCTGGATGATAAGCTAAGAGCAGAAATGGCGAAGGCAGCTACTAAGGCAGCTGAAGCCTGTAATTATGAAGGTGCCGGTACTATCGAATTCCTGGTTGACAAACATAAGAAATTCTATTTTCTGGAAATGAATACCCGACTGCAGGTCGAACATCCTGTCACAGAAATGATAACGGGTATAGACCTTGTAGAAGCACAAATTAGAGTTGCAGCCGGCGAACCACTACCATTTTCTCAGGATGATATTAAAAAGTCCGGTCACGCCGTTGAATGCCGAATCTATGCAGAAGACCCGCTCGACAATTTTCTTCCGAGTACCGGACAGCTGGTCCGGCATCGAATACCGTCTGGGCCCGGCGTTCGGGTTGATGCGGGTGTGGAAGAAGGTGGCGAGGTAACTATCAACTACGACCCGATGATTTCTAAACTATCAGTTCACGCCTCCACACGGGGAAAAGCCATCAAAAAAATGATACGTGCTCTCAGTGAATATCAGATAAGTGGCTGTAAAACAACTATTCCGTTTTGTGATTTTACGATGCGGCATCCGGCATTTATCAGTGCAGAGTACGATACTCATTTTGTGCCTGATCACTTTGAACCGAACAAGCATGAGCTGTTTGATAAAGAAGCAGGAACTGACGCCCTTGCAGTATCGTTAATAGCTGCGCTGTCAAATGGGCCCGGAAATAACGGAAAGAGATCGGGCAAAGAGCATGAAACCGAGTTTAAAGACCAACATCAAACCAACTGGTGGAAATCCAGACAATAGTCCCGTTTCAAAGAAATGAACTCAACCAATAAAGAGCTTTTCAACCAGCTAAGCACGCTTCTTACTGAACAGAGAAATCCCGATACACAAACTATAGATCTTGCAAACAGCCTTGAGATTGTAACATCAATTAATCAGGAAGACAAGAAAGTAGCCGACCGAATTGAATCCAGATTACCCGTTATAGCTGACGCTGTAGAAACCATCTCATTAAAAATAAAAAATGGCGGACGGTTACTCTATTTTGGGGCCGGTACAAGCGGCAGGCTTGGAGTGCTTGATGCAGCTGAATGCCCACCAACATTCGGTACAGATCCTGCGCTGGTTCAGGGATTTATTGCGGGTGGTGAGCAGGCGATGTATGTGGCCCAGGAAGGAGCGGAAGACAGCGAAGAGGAGGGACGCGCCGAGGCAGACAAACGGTCCATAACTGATAATGATGTCATTGTTGGGCTGGCCGCAAGCGGACGTACACCTTATGTTCACGGAGTGATTAAAGAGGCGAAAGATCGCGGGGCTGTTACGGTGTTTATCACAACCGTTTCTGCCGAACAAGTTGACCTGTCTGAAGAGGTTGATTTTATGATAGATATCCCGGTTGGACCTGAAGTCGTAATGGGCAGCACACGGATGAAAAGCGGTACTGCTCAGAAAATGGTGTTAAACATGCTGAGTACAGGAGCCATGATTCGCCTTGGCAAAATATATGAGAATGTGATGGTAGATTTGCAGCTTACCAATAAGAAATTAGAAGAACGGGCAAAGAGAATCGTTATGATGTTAACGGAGTGTAGTTACGATGTGGCCGAAGGTGTACTTCAGGAAGCAGACGGACATGTAAAAACAGCTATTATTATGATTCTGACGGATCAATCTAAAGAACAGGCTCAACAACGGCTCAAAGATAACGATGGATTTGTGAGAGCATCTCTCTGAATATGTGAAGCATGATCAAACCAAATAATATCCTTTTTAAAATACGGGTTTGTTCTATTCGTTAGTGGGCATGATAAACTGCATTTCTCTGATTAAAATAATCTATAGTTGACTATCTTTAACATCAAAAATCATCTTACCGAATCGGGTTACATCAACCGATTGCTTGTTTCATTGCTGGCGGTCCAGATTATTGTACTCCTTCTGTTTAAGTTTTGGCCAACGGATGCCAGAGAGGAGGTTACCTACCATACTGAGCCACCTATGCAGGAAGTACTGATTGATGAGATTCAGATCACAAAACAGGAATCATCGCCGCCCCCGCCTCCCAAACCCCAGATTCCACAGCCGGTACCGAGCGATGAAGTGATTGAATTTGAGCCCGATTTTGAACTTGATCTTAAATCACCTGAGATGCCGGACTTGGAATTTGGAACCGGAACAGCAATGGATGGTAATGAAGCCTCAATTGTGTCCAACCCCCAAATTCCCCCCACGGTTGTCAGGATAGTTGAAGCAAGTTCGCCAGAGGGAGTTCCCCCCGAACTCAAAGGAAACATTGAGATGGTTGTAAATTTCCTTGTTGATAAAAACGGACAAGTGGAAGAGGCTTCAATTATTGAAATCCGTAAATATTCGAGTGATGGTGAGTTTGAGGTGCTTCAGTTCATAGAATACGGCCTGATGGATGCTGTGCTGCGAGCTGCTCTTCAATGGCGTTTCCGTCCCGCGCGCCAAGATGGAGAAACGGTTCGGGCATACACGAGGCAGCGTTTTAATTATTAGAGTTTTGAGTTTAAGGTTGAGGTGAGGTGTTTCACTTTTACTCAGCTTCAATCTGTTTCTGATAGGTAGCAATGTTAGATACAATGATGGGATTACGTGAGGTTGAGGTACTTTGTATCAAATTTACTTAGCCTCAACCTACTTTTCAAAAGCAACCAAGACTGATACGACGACATAGCTATTTTAGGCTGAGTAACTCTTTATCAATTTAATTTAGCCTCAACCTGTTTTTCAAGGGCAATCAAGATCGATGCAACGGCATAACTACTTAAGGTTGAGGGACTTTGTATCGATTTTCCATCCCTTAGCCTGTCTTTCAAAAGCAACCAGGATCGATGCAACGACATAATGACTTAAGGTTGAGGGACTTTGTATCGATTTTCCATCCCTTAACCTGTCTTTTTAAAAGCAACTAAACCCGATACAAATACTGAACTATTGAAGGCTGAGTACTTTTATTACAACTCCCCAAACTAAAAATTTCACTTGACAGTCTATGATTACTAAAGTAGATTCTGTGAATTCATCAATTGAGAATAAGAAATAAAACCAAGAGACCATGATTAAAAGTTTCAGAGATATGGATGTGTGGAAGAAAGCGCATAATTTATCGGTAAAAGCTTTCAGAATGACGGCGAATCTACCCCGATCGGAGGATTATGCGTTAACGTCACAAATCAGACGATCATCAAACAGTGTTGCTGCAAATATAGCCGAGGCATTTGGCCGCAGGACCAGCAAAGATAAAAACTACTTCTATACTGTAAGCCGGGGATCGGGATATGAAACTCAAAATCACCTGCTTTACGGATTTGATATTGATTATTTCAAGTTGGACGATGTTGAGCAACTTATCGTCGAGTACGATGATCTGATTCACCAGTTAAATAAGATCATGAATAAGCTGGAGCGAAGTTGAGTTTGAGGGGCTTTGTAACAATTTTACTCACCCTCAATCGGTTCTTTAAAGGTAAAATTGACCGATACAAGGACATATCTACTTAAGGTTGAGGGACTTTGTATCGACTTTCTTATCCCTTAACCTGTCTTTCAAAAGCAATCAAGATCGATGCAACGACTTAATGACTTAAGGTTGAGGGACTTTGTATCGACTTTCATACCCCTTAACCTGCCTTTCAAAAGCAACCAAGAGTGATGCAACGACATAATGACTTAAGGTTGAGGGACTTTGTATCGATTTTCTTATCACGTAGCCTGTCTTTCAAAAGCAACCAGGATCGATGCAACGACATAATGACTTAAGGTTGAGAGACTTTGTATCGACTTTCTTATCCCTTAACCTGTCTTTCAAAAGCAACCAAGATCGATGCAACGACATAACGACTTAAGGTTGAGGGACTTTGTATCGACTTTCTTACCCCTTAACCTGTCTTTCAAAAGCAACCAGGATCGATGCAACGACTTAATGACTTAAGGTTGAGGGACTTTGTATCGACTTTCATACCCCTTAACCTGCCTTTCAAAAGCAACCAAGAGTGATGCAACGACATAATGACTTAAGGTTGAGGAACTTTGTATCGATTTTCTTATCACGTAGCCTGTCTTTCAAAAGCAACAAAGATCGATGCAACGGCATAACTACTTAAGGTTGAGGGACTTTGTATCGACTTTCATATCCCTTAACCTGTCTTTCAAAAGCAATCAAGATCGATGCAACGGCATAACTACTTAAGGTTGAGGGACTTTGTATCGACTTTCATATCCCTTAACCTGTCTTTCAAAAGCAATCAAGATCGATGCAACGGCATAACTACTTAAGGTTGAGGGACTTTGTATCGACTTTCATACCCCTTAACCTGTCTTTCAAAAGCAATCAAGATCGATGCAACGACATAATGACTTAAGGTTGAGGGACTTTGTATCGATTTTCCATCCCTTAGCCTGTCTTTCAAAAGCAACCAGGATCGATGCAACGACATAATGACTTAAGGTTGAGGGACTTTGTATCGACTTTCTTATCCCTTAACCTGTCTTTCAAAAGCAATCAAGATCGATGCAACGACATGTCTACTTAAGGTTGAGGGACTTTGTATCGACTTTCTTATCCCTTAACCTGTCTTTCAAAAGCATCCCAGACTGATACGACGACATAACTATTTAAGGCTGAGGGGCGTTGTAACAATTTTACTCAACCTCAACCTGTTTTCAAAAAAGCAAAATTGATCGATACTACGACAGAATTACTTAAGGCTGAGTAATTCAATTTCATCTTTCTAAACCCTCAACCTACCTTTCAAAAGCAACTGAGACCAAAACAGCAAAATATTTCTCAGTGCAGACCAATTCTAATTCAACTCACACACCCCTCAGCACAATCCCCAAAAACATTCATTTACTTTAAGTCTAAATCTTCTTTTTTTAAACTGACCTTAACTGTTTTAAATAAATGAATCTAAAGAAGATATGGATAGAAAAATTCGACTTGGTATGGTAGGTGGGGGACCGGATGCGTTTATTGGTGCGGTTCACCGGAAAGCTGCGTCATTGGATGGACATTTTGATTTGGTATGCGGGGCTTTCAGCCGGTCGTATGATAAATCCAAAGAGACCGGAAATATGCTTCAGCTTGATCCGGAGCGCGTCTATGAATCGTTTGATCAGATGTTTGAAGAGGAACTCAAACGGCCAGAAATTGACCGAATGGACGCCGTATCTATCGTGACGCCGAATCATGTCCACTTTGCGCCCGCAAAAAAAGCTCTCGAGAATGGATTTCATGTCATTATTGATAAACCGATCGCTTTTACCCTGGATGAGGCCAAAGAACTTGAAGTGCTGACGAAGTCAACAGGCTGTGTTCTGGCTCTTACCCACACGTACACGGGCTACCCGATGATCAAAGAAGCAAAGCAGCGGATTGCTGACGGTCAAATTGGTGATCTTCGAAAAATTTATGTGGAGTATCCTCAGGGATGGCTCGCAACGCCTCTTGAAAGTGAAGGTAACAAGCAGGCGTCGTGGCGGACTGATCCCGAGAAATCAGGTGCGGGCGGCGCGATTGGTGATATAGGAACTCATGCAGCTAACCTTGCAGAGTATGTTTCCGGATTGGAAATCTCGCACATTTGCGCTGATGTTCGGACGACGGTTAAAGGCCGCCGGCTGGACGATGACTCGTCTGCACTGCTCAAATTTGGCGATGATGTGTCTGGCGTGCTGATAGCTACCCAAGTTGCAACTGGTGAAGAGAACGACCTTAAAATAAGGGTTTATGGTTCAAAAGGTGGATTTGAGTGGACTCATACCGATCCCAATACGCTGCTTTACAAGCCTCATGAAGAACCGACTCAAATTCTGAGGGCGGGTACCGGCTATTTGACAGCACTTGCGGAGAAAAATACCCGGCTGCCGGCGGGACATCCTGAGGGCTATCTTGAGGCTTTCGCCAATATATATGTGGAGTTTGCAACTGCTGTGAACGATCATCTCAACGGAGAATACAAATCATCGGATGATTACGATTTTCCTGATGCCTCAGAAGGTGTGCGCGGAATGGCGTTTGTAACAAACATGCTCAAATCTTCGAATTCAGACAAGAAATGGACAGTGTTTGAGATTTAGCGACAATGTCATATTTCGGTACGAATTTCCCCGTTTTCTAAATTTCTAATTAACCAATCAACCAAATATGAAATCAGTTAAAGGACCCGCAATTTTTCTTGCACAGTTTGTAGATGATGAACCACCATTTAACGATATCGTAGCGCTGAGTAAATGGGCAAAATCTCTTGGCTATAAGGGTATACAGATTCCGACGTGGGAGTCACGTTTGATCGACCTTGAGAAGGTAGCCAACAGTAAAACCTATGCGGATGAGTATAAAGGAAAAATTGAAGCGACGGGAGTGGAGATCACTGAACTGTCAACACATTTGCAGGGACAGCTTGTTGCGGTAAATCCGGCATACGATGCAATGTTCGATGCCTTTGCACCCGAAGAAGTCCACGGTAAGCCAAAAGAGCGACAAAAATGGGCGGTTAATCAGCTGAAAATGGCGGCGAAAGCGAGCGCAAATTTAGGGCTTGACGCCCACGCCTCATTTTCCGGTGCACTTATGTGGCATACCGTCTATCCCTGGCCACAGCGTCCCGCAGGACTTGTTGATGATGGATTTAAAGCCCTTGCTAAGCTGTGGAAACCTATTTTGAATGAATTCGATAAGTATGGCGTGGATGTTTGTTACGAACTGCATCCCGGTGAAGATCTCCACGACGGGGTGACTTACGAACGGTTTCTTGAAGCTACCGGCAATCACCCGAGAGCACGCATTTTGTATGATCCCAGCCATTTTGTGCTGCAACAGCTTGACTATCTCGAATTTATTGATATCTACAAAGATTATATCGAGGCGTTTCATGTGAAGGATGCCGAATTTAACCCCACGGGAAAAAGCGGTGTTTACGGTGGGTACCAGCCGTGGATTGATCGCCCCGGTCGATTTCGATCACTTGGTGACGGGCAGGTTGATTTCAGCGGTATCTTTACCAAGCTATCTCAGTACGGAATTGACTGCTGGGCAGTGCTGGAGTGGGAGTGCTGTATCAAACATCCTGAGCAGGGAGCGGAAGAGGGCGCGCCTTTTATTCAGGATCATATCATTCGCGTGACCGAAAAAGCATTTGACGATTTTGCAGGATCAGGGGCAGACAAGGAGCTGAATAAGAAGATACTCGGCATAGACTAATCGAGGTAAAATCTAACATGACCTACGGTTGTACCGTGAAATACGATTTATGACTCGTGGCCATAGGTAAATAACGTATACCAAAAAACCCGCAGTTACTTAGTGGCTACGGGTTTTATTATGTCTGATAGTAAGATTAAGTCAGCGGTGGTGACGTGATTGCCAACAATAACTCACCTTTACCCGTGAATCAAATTGCTAAGCCCTCTGCAAAGGTAGAACAGAGCAAATGATAAGTGTGCCATAAACTTCTGACACAAATGGTTACGGATCCGGTGTAAACTCTACCTCAAGGATAAAATCTCCGGTTGTTACTGCATCCTGATCCCATACGTGAATCCGGTACTCATTCTGTGCAGAAACCTCGCCTTCCCAAATATAGAGTTCCTCTCCGATGGGCGAGGGGTTTTCAGAACTGGCAGAAGTTAATGCGTTGGTGTCCGGATTTCTCATCACAATTCTGAGATTGCCGTTGTCATCGATACTGTTTGAATTAGCAGGTTTCAATGAAATAGTAATCGTGCCGGCTGCATCCGGTGAAAAATCAAAACGGTCGATATCTCCGCTTAACCGCACACCCCCTGAAAGAGAAACGATATCGTTTGGCGTGAGTGAGAAGGTTTCGCTTGGTTCAAGTTCAACAACAGTCAGGTCAATATCGGCAGGACCGAATATTTCTGACGCTACACGCAGAAAATAATTGCCAATTTTCTCAAATACCATTGGTATGAAACTTTGTGAGCCGAGGAAAAAATTTAAGTTTATAAAATCTCCGTTTGGATCTCTTAAAAAAGAAGAATCATAACCGGAACCAACAGCAGCAACTGATACCTCTGTACCGAGTATTATATTATTGATCCTGTAATAAATGAAGCTGTCTGATGGAATCTGTAGATTGGTAGTTGTGTTAAATGTGATGCTTTCCGCATTTATCAAATGTAATCTATAATCTTGATTAGACACCTGCTTAACATCTTCCCGGCTATTGCTCACCACAATGGCCCTGTACGCCTGATCCGTAATTTGAAAATCAAGTATACTGCGTTTCCTGGAATTCGAGTTTGTACTCGAATTAAATGTGTCTCCTGCAATCAGCTGGTGATTTTCATCAAAAATAAAAATTTTGCCGTTAGGTCTGCTCGCGAAAGCAGGGTAGAGTTGTAATCGTCCAAATCGGCCCGTTTTTCCGGTAAATGTGTAGAGGTTAATATCCAGTTCATTCTCAAAAAATTCATTTTGGAAAATGCCAAATGTGGCGTCATCAAAATCTTTTGTTGGGGGATTTACTGTTTCCTGCAATAAAAGTGAGAACAGATCTCCTTCCGGTGATAGATCATTCGCATTACCAGTCAACTCAACTTTGTATGTTCCGTCTACGGGAAGAATGTAGCCGATTCCTGCGTCGCCGAGGGTACCAAAAGAAGCGCTAATTTCGTCTAACAGTAAATCATTTGGATCATAAAGCCTTAATAAAGGAAAGAGTCTGTTGGATATTTCTCTTGTATAAGGTTTATCGGTATGAAGTCGTATTAAGTCACCCGCATCACCTTCAAACGTATACTCATACTCCTGGCCAAGCTCATAAATTGGGCTTAGTATAGAATCTCCATACGCTATTTCAGAATCCTCGTCGATGAAATTATCAATCGTATTCACATCAATTAAGTATTCACCGAATGTCCGATCGTTAGCGCCGCCTACTTCGAGGGTGTATGTTCCATCTTTCTCCTCCAGTTTATTCACCCACACATTGTAATTAAAGAAAGCAAAGCTTTCGCTAACCAGTGGATTAGTCGTGTTTAACTTCAGCTCGGCATTCAAACTGCCTTCTCCTGGAATATTTTGTGCAATAATCTCAAGAACATCGTCCGTTTCTCCCTGGAAGGTGTAGATATTTACTGTTCCCGGCCATAGAAAATCAAAGATCCTTTCTCCATATGAGATTTCACGGTTTACCGGGCCATCAAAAAGATCCAAACTGATGTCAAAATTTGAAACTTCTGAACTGGCAACAACATCGATATAATAGGTGCCGTTTTCGGGAAGATTTTCGAATAGGTATCGGGAAAAATTGTTTGCATAGCTACCCTGCTGTAATATCATTTCATCGGAGTTTAAAAGGAATACATCGCCGGTACCTTCAAAGCCTACTGCTTCACGAAGACGTATTTTAATAAAATCTTCCTGGTCACCTTCGAACTTATAACGAGTAATTTCTGATAATGTGGATTTACCTTTTAATAAATCACCATATGCGATAGGAATGGCATCTAAGGTTGTTCTTGGAGACAAATTGATGATGAGTTCAATGACCTCTCCACTGTTGGTAACAGGAGGTACGGAAGCACTACCTGCCAATTGTCCTTGTCCTGAAACGGCACTTATTTCAAAAGTTTTATTTAGCGGTATGGGTAATTCAGCACCGCCAGAAGGTATGACCACAGTGGGTGCATACCCTGCAACTGTGCCATCAGAATTAAGTGATCTTCCTCGAAGAGTACAGTTTGTAAATTGATTCGTTTCAGAATTTTTACAGCGAGGTATAAGGGTATAGGATCCGGTAGTTCCGACTCCTGTGCCTGTGCCTCCGGTAAACACATCAATGTTTTTCCACGAAAAATGGCCGGTCTCAGTCAACATTGCAAGACCGGTAGGAGAGTTTGAAGAGGCAATAATTTCACCTGTTCCTTCTTCAATCCAGAGACCCGTCTCCTCATCCAGAGTCCACAATGGAATCACATCACCGGTCTCTACATTGGCATTCGTCACCGGTATCTCAATTTCAGCAGATTTCCCCGGCATCATTTGCAGGGTTTCACCGTTTTGTGAAAATGTAAAATCAGCTACACCAAAGCTAACGATATTGCCCTGTTCGCCATCGGGCCGTACTCCTTCAAACCCGCCGGGGAACCCAAATATCTCGTCTGAGGAGACATCCAGAGGTGTCATCGTCAAATCAACTTCGCCGGTTATAAGGGCACCATTAGCGTCAACAAGAGCATCCACCGGCAGGCTGACTCTCGTTCCAAATTTCCCGGACATGTTTGTGCCGTTTTCAATAGCTGGGATTGTAACAGGCTGTTCGAGCGGAATCATGGCCGTCGTAAAGAAGTTTTCTGCGCTATTTTCATCCGGCGTGAAACGGACTGTTTGTGTTGCATAGTCTGGTTTGTTTAACTGCATGACAACCGGTACACCCGATGGCAGATCACTAATAATAATTTTACCATCCGTTCCGGATACGGATGTGCGGTCGTCATTCACGAGGTTTGCTGTTACGCCTTCTAATGGCTCCAGTCCGACTGTTGTAATCTCACCGTTTATGATGGTAGTGGCAGGTGGATTCGGTGAATTGGAAATGTTGATCGATTCTGTTGCCGTACCTGTTACACCAAAATCACCGGAGACGGTCAGTGTCACTGTTGCGTTAATTGATCTGGCATAGACATGAGAAATAGACTGGCTAAATCCGCGCTTCCCATTCCCAAAATCCCAGGAGTAGGTGAGCTCTTCACCCGAGGCTCCGGTGGATGCCGATGCGTCAAATATGACAGGGGAGCCTGCCTGCAGGTCACCTGATACAGTAAAAGCAGCCGCAGGCGCTGGAGCTTCAGTAAGGGCTTGATCAACAACAAGAGTGTCTGGCAGCGATACTGATATTGCGCTTTCAAAATCTTCATAGCCGTCTTTGCGGTAGAGGACCGACAAGTCGAAATCCGGACCGCCCTCAAGATTTACAATCTCATCAACTGTGCCGGCATCGTCGGCAAACAGGGGGCCAGCCAAAGTGTCTGAGTTGAGATCGTTCAGCAGGTATATATGGGCGCGATTAACAGGGGTTCCTGTAGATTCTTCCGTAACTACACCCTCAAGCTGGAGCTGATTGTTACCCAGTGTTTTTAACTGTGTAATTACGGTCACGGTTTGATCTTCAGATGCAATTTCAATGGTCTCGTTAATAGCATCTGTGTTGCCTTCGTCCGCGTTCAGTGTATAGAAACCTGATTTAAGCGTGAGTGTATCCGGCGTGATAATCCCTTCAGAAAACTGCTCACCTTCCACCAGAAGCGATACTGCAACATCCTGAGACGGGCTTGCTTCATCCGCAACTCGGAAAATAACCTCGTTATTCCGACTCAACTCTATAGTAAGGCTTGTATCTGAAACCACCTGGATTGACTGCTGACCAGTGTCGAAGGATTCGTTAGACGCAACAAGGGTAAGGTTTCTGCCTGTGTGTTCGTCCAATGTTAAAGCAGTAGCTCCGGGCCCGTTACGTGTCACGAATGTTGCAGGATTGATATCAAGGATTGACCCACCGGAAAAGATGCGATCACCTACTTTTGTCATTTTGATAGTTTGAGCCTGCAGGCCAAAAATTCTCAGGAAATAAACGCCCTGTGCGAGATGACCCAGTGAGCTCTGAAGAGTATAGGTGCCCGGCGTGAGATTTACCTGGAGCGATGCCACACGCTGACCAATAATATTGTAGATCTCGGCTTTTACTTCCTGAGCCTCATCCACCTGAAGATCTACGTTTGAGGACTTTTCAAACGGGTTCGGGTAGCTTTCACTAACCTGAAAAGACTCCGGTATGATATCTCTGGGTTCATCAATTGAGGTCACGCTGATCAGCAGTTCAGCCGTACCATTTTGGTTTGTCGTGCCCGACGCAATCTCACTGCCTCCATCCAGCAGGCGTACAAGCACCGACTCAACAGGCGCATTGGTGTAATCATCCTCCACAGTTACGGTGATTGTGGCTTGGCCATCCTGCATGGCAAAAAGAGATGTAACGGGTAAAAGGCATATTGGGATCAAAACCAAGAGGAGTTGGTAGTAGCGTTTCATGATGGAACAGGGTTTTATTAATGGTATATCTAATTATGCGTCGTAAAACCCACATATGAGTCATTAATCTGAAATTATTTTTTTAAAATTTATAGTCGTCAAAAGAAAGTTATGCAGCGCAAAGAGATCCCGGATAATTAAATTTATTTTTGAGTATCGATAATTATCAATGATGAATATGTATGAATGGTGAATATTGAACATCAGGGGAGAAATGATCTCAATATTTAACTGACAAAAAAACTAATCAGATTACGTAATATATACAGACCCCGGTATGGTTTTGCAAAGCCTTCGTAAAATACAACGTTCAGGTAACTCATTAACCTAAAAGACTAAAAGCTGAGGCATTTGAGATAACCGACAGATTTTGTTGGCTGTGGAAAGGGACTTAGATTTGAGTTAGTGGCATTCAATCCTGTCCAATAATATAAAAGCCCGGCCCGCAAACAATTTTCCGTTTACAGACCGGGCTTAATAAAAACAGATTCACTGTATACTTTTTGTTACACCACCTTTTTGTATTTGTCTCTGAACCATGCGGTAGTGTTAACGCCAATGTAGTACATGGCCGGAACTAAAATCAGAGTCAGGAAAGTGGCAAAGCCCAATCCAAAGATGATAGTCCATGCCAGAGGACCCCAGAATGAAGCGTTGTCTCCCCCGAAGTAGATATTTGGGTTGAGGTTGGCAAACAGTCCGTAAAAGTCGATATTCAGGCCAATTGCCAGCGGAATCAGCCCGAGGATAGTAGATGCAGCCGTCAGAAGAACCGGGTTCAGTCGTGTAGCTCCGCCTTCTATCACGGCGTCCTTCAGAGTGGAACCGTTGTTACGCAGAATATCAATGTAATCGACCAGGATAATTCCGTTTTTCACCACAATTCCGGCTACGGCAATAATTCCCATACCTGTAAGTACAACCGACATATCCATGCCAAATATTGAAAATCCGAGGAATACGCCAATGAGACTGAACACTACCTGTGACATGATAATAATCGGCTTTCCGATTGAGTTAAACTGCGCAACCAGCACAAGGAAAATCAGCATAACGGACGCCAGTAGGGCAGTGACAAGGAATTGGCCGGTTTCGGCCTGCTCTTCCTGCTCACCTGTCAAAGAGATATCATAGCCCGTTGGCACTTCAAAATCCTGCAGGGCCTCCCGGATCTGTGCGTTGACCTCGTTGGCATTGTAACCAGTCAGCACGTTAGACGACAGCGTAGCCACGCGCTCAAGGTCGATCCGGTTAATGGCGCCGTAGCTGTTTTCCAATCGAGGTGTTGCTACGGCAGATATTGGGATGTTGCCGGTAGGGGTGGCAAGCGTCATGTTAATCAGGTCGGTAATATTCGAGCGGTCTTTCTCAAGCAGGCGGAGTGTGACATCGTATTCGTCTTCATCTTCGCGGAAAGTGGAAATAGGTTCACCCAGAAGTGCCGTTCGTATCGCACCACCAATCTGCACATTGCTGAGTCCGTAACTGTTCGCTTTCTCGTTGTCAATATCGATAATCATCTCAGGGTTGCTTACCTGAAGGTCGGAGCTAAGTTCTTCAATTCCGGCAATGTCCTGGTCCTGAATATAGCTTTTCACACGGTCTGTTAGCGCAATTATCTCAGCGAACTCATCGCCGGTAACCTCAATATTAATCGGTTTGCCGGTCGGAGGGCCGTTTTGCTCTTTATCAACTGTAACAATGGTTCCGGGAATATCCTGTACGTTATCCCGAATTTCCACAAGGAGTTCCTGAGTGGAAACGCCGTTCCTGTACTGATAATCTACAAACTCAACGCTTACCTTACTTTTATTGGCCGAAGGTGTGGGATCAATGCTCGAGGGCGGGTTTGCGCCAATCGCGACATTAGATATCACGGATTTTACAATGGGATTATCCCGGCCGACAACTTCATAGACACGATCCTCAATCATTTTATTCACGCGGTTGGTTTCATCCAGGTCGGTTCCCGCGGCCATTTCATTATATACATAAACGAAGTTGGGCTGATTCTCGGGAAAAAAGACGACTTTTGGAGATACCACGCTTAACAAATAGATGCTGAAAAAAAAGAACACGATTGTCCCAATCAGCGTAAACCAGGGGCGTCGCCCAACAAGCACCCATTCTATGGAATTGTGGTAATATTCCTGGATTTTGGGCAGTGTTGTTCTGTTAAATCCTCGAATCAATGGCCTGAGAACAAACCTCTCAAGCAACCAGAGTAAAAAGAGAAAAATGAGCAGGTTGGCAATAAACGTTAACCCTGTCAGGTAGAAAATTGCAGCAAGCGCACCTATTACTCCTCCTGCAATCCAGAGGAATTTGTTGCCTGTTTTAGACTTATCATCTTGTGCGTCTCCATCATTATCGTCCATAAATGAGACGGCAAAAACCGGATTCATGACCAGTGCCACAAACAGTGAAGCCGTTAATGTAAGTATGATGGTAATAGGGAGATAAATCATAAATTTACCAATAATCCCTGTCCAGAAGAGAAGCGGCACAAACGGTGCTATTGTCGTGAGTGTACCCGTGATAACGGGCAATGCAATTTCACCAACTGCTTTTTTGGCTGCATCAAACTTGTTCAGTTTTCCCTGGATGACGTGCCGGTAAATATTCTCTACAATGACGATAGCGTTATCAACTACAATTCCCAGTCCCAGAATCAGGGCAAAAAGAACCACAGTATTTATCGAAAAGTCAATCGAGGGCATTATAGCAAATGCAATCAGAGAGGAGAGAGGTATGGCCAAACCCACAAATATAGCGTTCTGCACGCCCATGATGAACATCAGCACGAGCACAACAAAGAAGAACCCGAGAATTACGGTGTTAAACAGGTTCGATACGCTGTCTTTTGTGTTTTGAGACTGGTCACCGGTAATGTTGATATTCAGTGATTCGGGAAACTGTGTCTCCTGAAGCTCCCGCACAATTGCCAGACTGGCTTCGGACGTTTCAATTAGGTTACCGCCGCTTTTCTTCTTCACGTTCACAGTAATTACAGGCTCTCCGTTGAGGCTTGCGTAACTCTCCCGGTCTGCAAATCCGTCTTCAACGGAAGCAATATCTTTTAGGTATACCTCGTCATCCCGATTATTTTGTATGATCAGATTTTCAAGATCACTGGCCTGTTCAATTTCGCCATCAACCCGAACGGACCGTTCCATGCTACCCATATTAAGCTGACCTGCTGACACCGTCAAGTTCTTATTCTGAACAGCGGTACGGATATCGGCAAACACGATACCGGACGCCTGCATTTTAGTCAGATCCACACTTATCTGAATCTCACGTTCCAGCGCACCGATAATTTCAGCCTCATTCACATCCGAAAGGCTTTCAATCTCATCCTGGATTTCATCGGCAAATGCTTTCAGTTCAACCAGGTCAAAATTTCCGGACAGGTTAATGTTGAGAATCGGCTGGTCGGCCAGGTTAAAGTCGTTCACCAGAGGCTCCTGTGTCAGCTGTGAAGGCAGTTCAGACCTTGCTTTATCTACAGCATCGTTAACTTCCTGCTGAGCGACCAACTTGTCTTTACTGGTCAAAAATTCTACCGTTATAATGGAGGTCGCCTGCTTGGAAACACTGCTGATTTGGTCAATTCCATCAATGCCTTTCAGCTCTTGTTCGATAGGGCGGGTGATCACATTCTCGATATCCGCCGGTGAGGCTCCCGCGTAAACGGTAACCACATTAAAAATGGGAATCTCCACTTCGGGAAATGACTCTTTGGGGAGTATCAGGTATGAATAAACACCTATAACGGTTATCAGAACCGTCAACAGATAGACCGTTGTGCGGTTGTCGATCGCCAGGCTTGAAATCCTAAATTCTTTAAAATCCATGGTTAGTTACTCGCTACTGTGGTACTGTTTTCCTGAATTGAGATGGCGGCTCCATCCGACAGACTGGCGTAACCGGAAGTGATTAACAGATCGCCTGAGTTAAGGCCGTCTGTAATTACAAGGTTATTTTCGTAGTTGTATCCGGTAGTAACTTTTCTGTTTACCGCTATCCAGCCGTTCTCTGTCTCTTCGGCCAGATAAACATAACTCACGCTGTTAGCTTGCTGAACTGTATTTGCGGGAACCACAATCTGGTCATTCAGAGTTATATCATTTATTTTAACCTGCGCCATCATATTTGGCCGTATTTGGTCACTGCCGTTCGGGATAAATATCTCCACGCCAAAGGTGCGGTTTGATGCATTAATTGCCCTGCTCACCACATCCATCTGCGTATTGATGGATTCATTCAGACTCGGGAAAGTAATTGTCACACTATCCGTTTGAGTGATGCGGGTAATATATGCTTCCGATACCCTTGCGGTCACTTTCAGTGCGTCTGAATTGGCCAGCTGAATCACGGGCATGGCCGGGCTAACAGTTTCGCCAACTTTGAGATCAACGCGATCTATAGTACCGGAAATAGTGGCACGGATGGTATAATTTGCATACTGTTCGTTGAGCGTTGCAAGCTGTCTTTGAAGAGTCTCAACCCGATTTTGTGCCTGAAGGAATTCCACCTCAGATCCTATGTCCTGATCTCGCAGGTTACTCTGTCGTTCATACAAGGTTTCGGCAAGATCAAGCTGCGTTTCTACTTCCCTTATCTGACTGTTTGTTATATCACCATCGAGACGCGCCAGTACATCACCTTTTTCAACCTGCTGGCCGGCCCGTACCAGTATCTCTTCGACGGTCGCCGAAACTTTGGGGGAAATCATGATGGTTTTATCGGATTCGACACTGCCCAGCACGTTTACGTAATGGCGGAATTCGGTATGTTCAAGTTCATCAACATATACAGGTGTGGCGTTTCGTCTGGTTTCACCGGTTTGCTCAGGCTGGCCATTGCCGCAGCCCGAAAAGGCAAACAGAAGTGCAAATAGTGCAATGTGGGATTTCATTAGAGTCTGTGTTGAAGTAAGTTTCATATTAGTTGATAGATATTTTGTCTTGGATATCGCGGACGTCTTTTCCTACAAAAGGAACCTGTCCAATAGCTTGGTCGTACTGAGCCTTTGCTGTCAGATAGTTTGAGATGGTCTGCGCATAGTTAATTTCTGCTTCCTGAAGTTGCAGGTTTGCATCGTTGATTTCCTGTTGTGAACCCAGCCCGTTTTGGTACCGGATCAACGCGCGATCGTATCCTTCTTGAGCCTGGTTGCGCACATCCTGTATGGCTTCACTTGTTTGCAGGGCTTCACGAACCGCCTGAGCTGCCGAAAGAATTTCTTTGTTTGC
>Ga0306912_1000550_pt1 | contig 21560 bp, 23 predicted proteins | sample AntRauFillE10628_FD_190443 | JGI IMG/M metagenome (GOLD analysis project Ga0306912, IMG submission 190443) | Saline lake microbial communities from Rauer Islands, Antarctica - Metagenome Filla E10 #628 (v2) (version 2) | ecosystem: Environmental > Aquatic > Non-marine Saline and Alkaline >... | reverse complement strand
ATTAACCACCACCGTCGCCATTACCATCGGTATCGCTGCCTCCAGTCTGATTCAGCCAGGGAAATATGTCGACAATACTCAGTTCGCTCCAGAAACAGCAGAGCTCGCAGAGATAGAAAGTAATATTCAAGATAATCAGCTCGATATAGCTGAATTACCAAATGCCTTTGTGTCTATTCTGCCAGACAACCCGTTCTCGGCTGCAGTGGAGATGAACATGCTGCAAATCGTGCTCTTCTCTATTATCCTGGGCCTAGCGCTGGTTAGCCTACAGCCGGATAAGTCAAAACCAATCCTCGAACTCCTGGGCTCAGTGCAGTCAGTGGTCATGCGGATAGTCAGTTGGGTGATGCGGCTGGCTCCCTACGCGGTATTTGGTTTTATGGCCCAAGTGACCATGCAAACTGGACTAGAAACCTTACTCGGTATTGGTGTGTATGTGCTCACGATTCTTGGTGCCCTGATGACGCTCATGCTTTTCTATCTCATTATTGTGGGCGTGGTCGGAAGAATCAGTCCGTGGCGCTTTTTAAAAGCAGTTCGTTCGGTGCAGTTGCTCGCCTTCTCAACCAACAGCTCCGTTGCAGTGATGCCAATGACCATGAAAACTGCTGAAGAAAAGCTCAACGTGCGCCCTTCAACTGCCCAGTTCGTTATCCCTATCGGAGCTACGGTCAACATGGACGGTACCGCTCTTTTCCATGGCGCGGCGACCCTCTTCCTCACCCAAGTGTATGGCATCGAGGTAGGTGTTGGTATGCTCTTGGCACTGGTGGCTACTGCTATCGGAGCCTCTATCGGTACGCCAGCAACTCCTGGTGTCGGAGTCATCATTCTATCCGTAGTCTTGAGCAGCGTCGGCGTCCCCTTGGAAGGGATTGCGCTTCTCGTTGGAGTAGACCGCATACTAGAACTCTTCCGTACTGCGACCAATGTCACCGGTGACTTAGTAGCGAGTGTTGTGATTGATCGATTTGTATCAAGTCCAAAAACCTACGAAGAAGAAATATCTATCCAACAACAAGTCGAAGACGAGCAAGAAAAAACTGGCGAAGACGTCGTCACAAAAGAAGTAGCTCCTGTCAAACCGCCGCCCGCACCTTCTTTCTTTAGCCGATTATGGAATGCTCTGCAAAGAAAACAGGAGAGAAAATAAACTTTACGCATTCCCGGAGGAAGGACCTCCGAAGTTAAATGATACCCATCTCCTAGGAGTGAGCCGTTGTGAAAAAATCTACTTACTCCCCTCCTAGATACACGCTTTTATCCAGTCTATCTCCATGCGAAATGGACCATCTATGCCATCACCTAATATAAAATTCAACTCTTCTATGGCACTGGCTACAAATGGTGAGCTGTTTACCCGACGACTAAAGATAGTGGGCACCGTCTGATCAAACTCTATAGACACTTCCTGCCACGCATCCACCGGACCCAGTGGTATCGGCGCCTGGTGCGAAATCCGGCTATTGCGAGCATCGCCGAAGTTCACTGCGTACTGACGACCAAAGGTATTAAGGCGGATTTGGAGTCGGCTATAGCCGGAGAAAATATCAGCCGGTAACCGAGCCCCTACGTACGAAAAGCCTCCCCCATTAGTATTAAGAACGCCCCGGTGCACCAGCACGTTTTGCTCAAGCGCAGCTGAACCTTGAGACAGCCCACCCATCACCCCGTCGTTCACAGTAAACCACTGGAGCTTAGACACTCCCCCCGCAAAGTCATCAATAACAACACACTCCTCTGGCTCTTTATCCCTAGGCACAAACGGCTCAGTCTCTGCCGGTGACACCACAGTGACTTCATCGACGAATCCTTCCTCACCCTCGACGGAGGTGGTAGCGACTTCATTTGAAACTGTCTCTCTGAGAACAGTACTATTAACTTCCCCGTTATGGAGAGCCCGACCCGTCAGTACGAGAATGAGCAAGATTAACCCACAAATAATCAGGACAAAAATGGAGGGCTTTTTCATGAGTTAATTATATCAGGTTGATTTTAGCTTTCGGTTTTCAGGGTATCGCCAGAGGATGGATCGACGTGCTTACTCTAATCAACCACTTACCGCATAAACCACCTATCTATCATCGGTAACGCCGGATCACTAATCAGACCATCCACTTGGTATGGAAACCAGAAATAGGTGCCTAGATTTTGAATCGGTGTATATTGGCCGTCAGCGGTGAATATAGAGCCAATTGGTAGTGTGCTGCTGGAATAGTTTGCCAGTAAATATGTCACTCCCTGGCTATCTACAATACTCGGGAAACAATCATCTCGACCTGACGCTCGTCGCTCAGCCCGTCGCGGAGCACAGATAACTTCGCCCGTGATTGGTAGCTGGGGCTGGGATGTAAAGGCAGTTGGTAGTGGCGCCCGTTCAATAGACTCGGTTTGTAAAAATTGAATAATCGCATCAGCCACTCCCTTAGCTGCTCGTTCTGGCTGATCAACGATGATTGCACGGTCAATTGGGCTGGTTAAAAAACCAGCTTCTACAATCATCGCTGGGGTAAATGGATGGACCGCATACTCATAGCGCGGCCAATTAAATGCGTAGTAGGCAGTCATTCGCCGGGTAATTGACGAATCAACTCGTAGCCCAGTGGCCGCAGCATAGGTGTCATACATAATATCTACCAGCGCTTGTGAGGTGCCAGCATAATCACGCGTAGGGGCCGAAAATTTAAAGCCGTTGGCCTTGGTACTAGCGTTACCGTCGGCATGAATAGCCACAAAGGCATCAGCGATGTATCCCGGCGGCACTGTGGCTGGCAGTAATTCAGCCTCAATACCTGCGGCTTGTAGTTGCTGTTGAATTAATTCACTAATGACCAACACCACCTCAGCTTCTGTCATACCGCCCCAGGAAGCACCAGTGTTGCGTTCGAGGTTTTTTAATTCCTCTGGCATAGAAGTATTTTGCCAGTGCCCCACTTGGATTCCCACTTTTAATGGACCAGCTGGTCGCTCCCAATTTTGCAGTTCAGCAATGGTGTATTTCCCTGGAGCACCAACCGTAATATCCGGTAACATTTCCACACTTGGTTCGGGATCAAAGCCTGGTTCAGTTGCACTAAAGGAATCACTAAACAGATCATCATCAGTGACTTCTCCAGCTCCCCATAAAACATACCCAGCAGCTACACTGAGTACAACAAACAATAATCCCAGAGCCAGTACTTTTTTCATAACTTAATACTACCAGAAGTTTGGAGCACCCAGGTCTGACCGAGGCGAGGCTGAGCTTCAAAGTGGTAATGCGCGTACCATAATATACTGTTATGATGGCCTGCATGAATCGTTTGTCGTTTCACCTCCAGCTTGGGCTGGTGAGCATAGCCGGTTCCCTCACAGGCCTAGTCTTAAATGGTGCCTGGTGGTGGTTAGTATTAGTTAGTATTGGCGCACTCTACGTGTCGATAGTTTCAGCCCGTACGTACCGTCAAGCATTTTGGCTCGGCACACTTTTTGGCACGACTAAGTTGCTCGTTGTTTTAATTTGGGGATTTAATACGTTTCCGATTAGTTGGCTGGGTGATTTCCCAGCTGCTGCCGCGATTAGTTTGATTATTACCTACTGGCTAATTGCCGCCATGAGCATAGGTATGGCCACAGGCTTGGCAGCGCTATTTATTAAACGACTGCCATCGGGTTGGTGGGTACCGGCTGTAGCCGCAATCATTCTGACGGTAAGTGAGTCATTTGGCGCATTACTGTACTCCATTGTATTTAGTGGTCCGGGTAGTTATCTACAAGCGTATTTTAGTTTTGGCTACGCTGGGTATGCGTTAGCTATGGATAATTACTTTATCGCGCTAGCCCAATTGGGTGGGGTATAAGGTTCCTTCCATCATATAAACAAGCATTGTGTCTAGGCGTATCCAGAGTATATTCTAGAGGTTCTAGACCCTATTCATCAGTTAAATGTTTACCTTTAGTATCTCCAATCATCAATAAATGCAACATCGAAATTATAACTTCCTAAATCGAAAAGCTTTGCACGCTGGTTGGTGAAGAGATCAAACACTTTTATTTGCGGACTCGTTAACCTGTTATCCCCTATTTCTGCTTCTTGATACACTAGATACCTGCCATCTGGAGAGAACACTGGCCAGAATGCTATGTACCCTTCTTCTCCGATATCATCAACTAATTCAAGCTTAAAAGAATCCCAAGATAAAATATTAAAAATCATTAATTTACTTAAATTAGGATCACTCCAAGCAAGAAGAGTTCCGTCATCAGAAACATCTAACTTCATATTTGTCAAAGCACCTTCAATAACCTCCCATACTTTTGTACTTTCTTCAGTTTCAAACGAGTATGTGTACAATCCGTCACTCTTTAAATATAAGAGCTTTTTTCCATCGGGTGACCAGAATGGAGATGTGCCAGAATCTATCCTATCCGTATTACCGCTTAAATCAGTAACACTTACCTCCCATTCATTTGGTACAAAGAAATTGTCCTGGGAAGCACCGGGAGCCTGCGCCGCAAAGGCTATTTGCTTTCCGTCTGGTGACCAGGCGGGTAGCCGCTTTGTACCAGCTCTACTCTCAGTCAACTTGTTGCTAGTCTGATTGTCTATATCACGAACGTAAATTTGAAGAAAACTAGTAAAGGGGTAAAAGGATTCTGAGCTTCTATCAAGTGGTGCTGCGGCATAAGCTAGTTTTTCACCATCTGGTGAAAAACTTCCTGTATATTTAACGAAACTGTCCTCAAAGAATCTACTAATACTGCGACTTTTAACGTCAAGCACATACAAATCGGCAGCACTGTCATTCCCTTCGGCTAAAGTAAGGTGTATCTCCCCTTTTAATTCAGCGAAAGGATCCACAGGAGCATCTACAGCAGAATCTACAGCAGAATCTACAGCAGAATCTCGTGGCGAGTCAACAAGAGGAATAACGTCTTTTTGTAGAAACAATCCAAAAACTATGAGTGCGATGAAAACAACGAAAACTAGCAAAGCAACAGTGAGACCGACCTTGGTCAAAGTAGAATATTGATTACTCTTTTCAGTACTGTTTAGTTCATCTTCAATTTCTGTGGGCACTTGTTTGTTTGTAGGTGTATATTGCTCTTCCATAGGAATGTATTAAATTGAGTTTTGTTTTATTACAAAATAGGCTTTCGATCACTTTCTTCATAATCTTTCAACGAGTACATCTGTTTTAGCCATTCACGTGCCTCTGGATCGAGTTTCTCTACCCAATTGCCAGCCGTACGTTGGGACGCTTCAGTCGCAGGTACGTAAAAACCTTTCGATTTCATAAGATATGCTTCTGTTCTCAAGGGGGAAACATTTTTTTGCTGTGGCTGCTCAAACTCTATGTCTACGACGTCAGCCGGAATTGTGTGAAGATATTGTTTTGAACCTTCTTTTTCTATAGTCTCCGTATGATCTAGGTTTTCTCTTTTATGAAAGACTTTAGTAGGTTTTAATTCTTCTATTTCGTATGGTAAGTATTCTTTAGGAGACACGAGCAGAGCCGATGACACGTTATGCCTTTTAGTTGCTGTTACTTGTATGACAACCTCTCCATTATCTAGAATAGCTTCTTTTGGAACTGAAATTGCATCAATGTTCGGCTGATAATATCGAGGCTGAATCACGTCAATTTCTTTGAAAATCGAACCATTCCAATATTCAATTACCAGCGATTTACGATTACGGGGAGGACGGGGAGGACGGGGAACATCGGCTAGCGCATCTCTAGCTCCGAACGATACCGCAAGTCTCTTACTGTCTGCATCGTCTGATGGTCCTGTTCGGGCCTGAAAAACATTTTGAGTAAATCCTGTTACCCAAACCACACTGAGTACAACTACCAACGCCACAGCTTTTGCGCCAACCCGAAGAATTTCTAATGGTGACCTGCTTCCTTGAGTAAATGCACCTAGTACTTCGTCTTTCAAAATATCTTTATAACCAGAATTAGAATCAAAAATCTCACCCAAAGTCCAATCACGATAATGTGATCCTAAAAGAAAGAAGAGTGGCTTTGTTTGATGTTCTTTTTTAACAACTCCCTTAATTTTCAGAACATCACCAGTCATCATTTCATGAACATTAGTTTCTTCAACACCATCCAAAGTATTTAATGTAGTGGTTATTTTATTATTGATGTTCTTATCGAAATTATCAAAGACAACTTGGGACTCTATTCCCTCAGCTTTTTCTAAAGCTTCTCTTTTAAATACAAAGAAATCTTTAAATTTCGAGTCAACAACCAGTTCACCCTCTTTAGGATATGTGACGTGAAACAGTGACAAGCAGTCAATGAAGCTTTCTTCAGGTTCTATCTCTTTTATTTGAAATTTTAGTTTTTTATTTTCTAGGAACAGCTCATTCTTTATTTTGTATAAATCTCCTTCTATCAATCCTGCTTCGTAGGCTTTTTCGCCTTCCTCGACACTGTCAAAACTGCTAGTTGGTTTTCCGAACAAAAAGTCGTTCTCAAATACAAACTTCTCTTTGTTCCAGGTACACAGAAAAGGGGTTGAGGTGGCACCGCGGCCAGCATTGCCACATCCACATCCTCCTCCGCCGCCTGCGCATAAACCAATGAGTGGTATCGCCGAACCTATATCCTCGAACTTGAGCGCCACCAGACTAATAATTAGAACAGACACTAGTAACTTGATGTTGTGAAGCGACTCGAAGTATTTTCTCATAATTAAAGACATAATATCACCTTTAAATTTAATTGGCAACGCTAATAACCCCCGAGTGTGACTATCTCGCCTGTTATGCTAGCGGCCATATTTGAGGCTAGAAAAAGACATACTTGTGCAACCTCTTCCTTACTCCCGGTTCTTTTTAAAAACGATGATTCTGCTGCAAATTCATAGGCTTTTTTTCTATCCTCCTGTGTATCTATAACCCCTGGTACAATAGCGTTCACGCGAATAGGAATATGGCCCAGCTCTTTTGCTAAAGACCGTGTAAAAGAAATTAGTCCCCCTTTTGATGAAGCGTAGTGAACTCCAGAGTAATATTCAGGAGAAGTATTGGCTACTATGGACGAGATATTAATAATCGAAGAATGTTTTTTGTTTTTCATTTCTTCCACAGCCACTTGAGAAACGATAAATGCCCCGGTTAAGTTCGTGTTGAGTACTTCGTTCCATTCCTCATCACTAATTGATTCAAAATGTTTATATGGTCTCAGGGCTGCATTATTTATAAGGATATCTACACTACCAAACTCACTATTGATTTTTTTGAACATAGACTCAACTTCTCTACGATTTCCGACATCTGCTGAAACACTCATTATAAAGTCTAACCCATCGGCTCTCATTTCTTTTTCAGCCGCTTTCACTGTATTTAGATATCGACCATTTAGTACAACGTGGGCACCGCGGGCAGAAAATGTACGAGCTATCGTATTTCCAATTCCGCGGGAAGATCCAGTAACTAAAACTACTTTTCTAGAGAAATCTAGATGATTATTTTCCTTCTGCATGGTTACTTTTTATATTACCAACGGCGAATCCACTAAAAATTGATTCGTTAATCCCATCAAGTTTTAGTGATTCATTAAAGTTTGGTGCGGTGCTCAATCCCATTCCACAGCACCCTATCCCCAAGGCTGCAGACAGCAGGTACATATTTTGCATAATGCACCCACTTTCAATAAAACTAAGTTTGTATGCTAACGAGCCATACTTTCCCATATTGCGAGTTTTAATAAAGGAAAAGAGGATAATCATTCCAGAGTCTAAGGCGTAGTCGTCAGTTTCTTCAAAGTGACTGAGCGTCTCTTTTAAATCCACCACGTGTAAATGCTCAAGAGTGTGATTTTGTATATTGTAATGATACACGCCTGGCTCTACTCCATCTCCATTGAGTATAAGTAAGTAGAGTTCTAGTGGATACTTTGCGCCTCCCGACGGATGTGGGCGGCTGGAGGCTGAGTCTACATCACCATTCTTAAGCACCCCCGCGGACCAAAAAAGAAAGGTGCTAATTTGCTCAAGGTTCAATGGTTTTTTAGAGTAATCCCTGTTTGATGTACGTCTAGATAGGGCGTCTTGGAGTGCAAAATGTAATGACAGGGGTTTGGGAAGTTCAATTGTAGAAAAACGATCGTACCCCTTAAAAGACGCCTCCTCTTTGTATATTTCCTGAGAAAGAGAGGTTCTATTCCTCTGTAAATAGTTAATTAAAATATCGGTGTTCATAGTCTAAATAAACGGGTGTGGCGTAGAATTAAGCTCGTTTTCTTTTAATTTTTTCTTATAATACCCTATTTCAACAGGAAGAGTGTACAGGCGCTTCACACCAAGACCTTTTTCCCTTTCACAGTAATAAAAAGGCATTAGAGTCGGTATCACGGCTTTCGCGGCTACTAACCCCACTTGGTGCGCTTCATCAGACGTTATGTCTACAATATGACAGAGATGATTTTTTTCTTTAAAGATTTCTTTCAAAGTTGAAAACTTACGTTCTGTATTTAAATCATTATATAACGTTGTTATATCTGAAAATTTCTTAGTTTTCCCTTTCAGGAAAAATTGTATCTCAGGAATCATTTTTTTATCTGACCACACTGCACGACGCTCCTCAAACCTATCAATATTTGGGTATTTTTTCCAAAGATTTGTAAAAAAATCTTGTGGATGTGGCAACTCTCCAACATGCGGATATTTTAAAATCTCTAAAATGAGTCGCTCAAGAAGTCTAGGGACGTCAAATCCAGCAGTGGCACTCATGGAAACAGCCACTTTACCGTGGGTATCAATGAGTACCGCACAAAAGGCCGGTATGGCAAGATCAGTAGTAATATCGAGAATATGAAGATTCAGGCCATAGAGTTTTATTGCTTTTATATGTTTTTGTATGCTTGGTATAGAAATACTATCTAAATCTATCTTAGGTGGCGCCAAATTATTAAGCCAAAAGATAAAAAGGCTGTCGCGCTCTATAACCTCACAGATAGCTCTATTCGCTGCTTCTTTAAATGATGTAGCTACAGCCGCCCCATTTGAAGATGGGTTTAAAAAATATGGTTCGTTTGGATGTTCTTCCCCATAGAGTATATTAACAGTTTGAGCTGGTATAAAATTTCTCTTTCCGTCTGTCAGCGAATATGATTTCATCCACCCAATGGTCGTGTCTTCTGAAGCTAAGCATTTCGAAAAACAACTCATACCGAGCTGACGTTCTGAAAAGAAAGTGAACTCTTTAGGATGTCGAGCACCTTTGTGTTTTAGCTGATTAAAAGAACCGTGGGTGATTTGGCTTGGTTTCCACGTACATAATGAGTGACGTTCTAATGCCTCAGCTAAAGCTATGGTGAGGGCTCCGTTAAGAGTATCACTCACCCCTTCACCACTATTGCCCTGTATTGTTTTCTGATGTCCTGCTGGAGTGGTGTAAGAATTAAGTTTTACGTAACAATAAATAATGCTAGGAACATCTGATAAAAGAGGTGAACGTTCCCAAGATAAAATTATTTTTTTCTCTATAAGTAAAAGTAAGAGAGACCTTATCCGCGCATCAATGGAAAAAAGGTCTTGCAACTCATTGTGCACATACAGTTCTGAGCGAATGAGCTTTTCAACAGTCTTGATCAAAAAACGACTAAAAGCCACTTTTACTTTCACAAAAAGAGAGATTGGTAGAAAAGGAGATTGGTTCTTAATATTTTTTTGAAAACTAAATTCCTCTGCAGAAACCACGTGCCGTAATTCATCAGGTTGTGTATCAAAAAATCGTTGTTTACTCATAAAGTTTATAGGATTCCTATATAGGCTGTCGAGTTAGGCTCTACTTGGACCGTTTCTTGTATCCGGATTCCCGACTCCGTAAGGATAGTTTGCCACACCTTTGGTGGTTGAGGCAACCCTTGCAGGGTGAGTGGGTGGACTAATTGATAAACCGATGCGCTTTCTCTGAAAGATTCAGGCAGACTATCAAATTCCTCAAAAGGAATACCGTTGTATTCAACAATGATCAAAGTACAGCCAGGAAAATGTAATCTATACTTGGATAGAATATCGAGAATATTCTTTTCTCCTTTATCTAGAAATTCGTGCCACACAGTGATTCCGGTAAATACTGTGTGTTGAGGTTCTATATATTTTTTTATACTGTCCTGCCACTCTTCAGGATGCATAACATCACCTTCATTTATAAAAATATTATTGTTTAGTCCTTTTTCAGTAAGTAGATCATTTGCCAGTACAACAACTTCTTTATCAATTTCTATACCGATTCCCTGCATGCGTGGAAAATTATCGTGAACCTGGACTAAAAAATCTCCAGCGCTGCAGCCAAGATCCACAACGGTATTGACTTCTTCTTTCCTTAAATAGTCTATAATAAAATCCCAAGCTTTGTTGTTGTAAATATGACTTGATTCACGTAAGTACGCTCCTCTGCGCAGAACATCCTTACCATAAATCACCTCCTTTCGGAGCAGCCCCGTAAGGTTTTCAAACACCGGCTGATACGCAAGTGAAAAAAGGAGATTATTTTGCATCGCTGATGTGTCAAAGGCTTCACCTAGAAGATACATTTTATCTTTTTTTTGAAGTATCTCTTTAGAATTGATTACTAAAAAATCAAGAAGTGACTCCAATACAGTTTCGTCAAGAGATAATTTTTCTGCTATGTCAGTAGCGGAAATTCCCTGTGTATTTTTTTTCAACTCCACGAACACATCAGTTCTTTCCAGGGTGCACAAAATATTCAGTGCAGCAGAGTGGGCAATAAGGTTATGTGGCGTCAACATATCGAAACATTTTATTTAATTCATTTACATCCTCACTAAATCCGACCAAAGACAGTTGCCCTTCAGAAGATAAGAGGCTGTAATCAAAGGGTACAATACCCTGCCTATTTTTGCGAGTAAAAAGTACTGGTGCCAGAGCGTCTAAAACAAACTCTATAGGTTTACCCCGCCATGCTTTTTTCATGACATGTCTTGAAATGTATTTGAATTTTTTTGCGTTATTTCCATATAACCGTTTTCTTATTTGAAATGGATATGATGATATAACCCGGCGGGGATTTAGTTCGGTCCATATAAGTTGATTTTCTTTAAGTGAAATTGCATTAAAGGAAAGGTGTCCACGGTAGCCCTCGGCCGCAAAAATCTCTCCCAAGGCAACACCTTCTTTCACTACCTTTAGATTTAGCTCTTCTTTTTCAAGCAAATAATCAGAAACACAGCCCTTATAGCGCATTTTATCGTCATACATCAACTGAGCATGGGTCGATAAAACATTGATTTCTTTATTAGGAGAAATATATAACTGGATACTTGGTGAATGAACGACGTCATTGTACCAAGCCTCCACTAAAAAATTACGAGAATGAGTAGGTATTACACCGACTTTCAAAGGGTCCGGAAATAAACGATCTAGTTTTGAAAAATGTGAAATAAATTGGTCGCGGGTAATTCTCCGTGAACCCAGTGCAGCCACACCTTCATCCTGCTTTATCACAACCTCATTAAAGCCACGTAAAAAAAGTAACGATGTTGAAATAAGACCATCTATTATTTTTTTCTGACCCTCGTACCCTTTTGGGACAAGAAAATTATTCTTTTTTGCTAAAGACTTAAATTTACTTTTATTTCCAAATAAATAATAGTGGTCAGGGTCTCCATTAAAATTAAGATTTATCTTTTTTGCCCACTTAGCTTCATACTCAGTTAGCACAAAATTATCCAGAATCCATTCGCTCTGACTATCCTTCACTATCGAAATCACTTCATTAGCAATTTCTTTATCAGAAAAAATAGCGTCAGGACTATTGGTCAACTCTTCTTTAGAATAAATAAATTTTACTCGTTGTGAACTTATTCCAATACTTTCTAGAAAAGAAATATAGGCGTCAGGTATTTTCTCTCTGGTTACAAGCACATCACCTCCTTCAGCAAAGAAGACCCCCAACTGGTCAAAGTTATACAAACCAGATCCAGGCTTTAGGTATTTAACAGAAAGGTTGTGTAGTAAAATCTTGTTCATTACTGTTTAGTTTGAATACCAAACCATAGCATAATTTTCACAAAAACACGCCGAGGCAGAGATATAATAAGAACTTGCTGAAGTTCTTAATGTTAATTTCACAGTTTAACGAAAAAAATATATCCTGGAAAAAGACACGATGAGGGTTCGATTCCTGCTAGGAATCGTGAAGGTAATTTACTCTGTATTGAATAAATGATTTCAAATTCTGTACAGTGATTTCTCTGGCTCGGGTACAAAAACGCGGAGGGTGCTCCTAAATCGACCTCACCCCTTCTAGGAACCCGGTGAATGTGTCGACTTGACCCTACGTGCTACAGATATTGACAAGCCCCTATATGTAATATATATTCTAGCCAGTTAGGACATGATGTTCTGGCAGTGTTCTGTAATAAACAAACCAGGAGAAAGAACAATGTTTGATCATACCAAGTTCAAACTTTTGAAATTTGCTGTTGTTTTTGTTGCTCTGAGTCTACTCTCAGCCTGCCAAACTACAGCTACTGAACCAGGTCAAGTTGCAAAAACACGGGGCTGCTTCTCAGAAGCGCCCCTTCCTAAATACTCAGTAGCGATTCCAGCGGAATCTGTTCCTTCCAACATGAGTGGATTTTCTGGCACTTGGGTTGGGCACTGGTCTGACAGCCAAGCTGGCAAAGATAAAGCACTCTGTCATGTTTTGATCGTCGAAAACATCAATGCCAAAGGTGAGGCAAAAATCATCTATAGTACTGGTGCATACCGTCCTTGGGGAATCAATAGCGGAGAATACGGTCGCTTCAATGCAAAAGTCACTCCTAGTGGTACGCTCTTTGCAACTCTCACAAACGGAGTCAGAGTCTCATATCAAATAAACACAGAAGGAAATTTGGTGGGAAATTACAGCTTCGGTAACTCCTTGAGCACACTCAGTAAGACAGACTGATTCAGTTGAGAATGACCTCACCAACAACAAGAGCCATGACAATATGTCATGGCTCCTTTTTTTAACGTGAATATTTAACTCCAGCATCACCACTGAGTGATGGCGCACCATCGAAATTTTAACCCTCAAAATCAAAAAGTTTCGCGTGTTCGTGGTAAGAAGATCAAACACTGCTAGCCCTGTTCACCCAGACACCAAAATAAAACACCGCTCGGCGGTGTTTTATTATCAATGTAAAAAATCGTGTCTTGAGTTCGCAGAGTTTATAGATACTTTTTAATTGGCTTAATCGAAAACATAATCAAACCACTACAAATAGTCGCGATACCAGCAAACAGCAACGTCCATTCAAAGCCAAAGGTCTCACCGACAAAGCCAGCCACAATGGTGACTAATCCATAAATAATTGACATCACCGTTGTGTAAACACCGATTATTTCGCCTTCACTGCCTTTGGGTATATTTCCGTAGAACAGTACTTTCCATGAACCAATATCAAGAGAATGACCAATTCCAATCACTATCATTCCAAGATACACCTGCCATAACTCAGTGACAAAAAATAGACAGATATAAGCTGCTCCAACCAAGAAGCTAGCGAACAAAAGCGTATAGTACTCGTCTACATGACCTTTAATTTTATCCAAATACTTCCCAATCGGAATAGCGCAAAATGCTCGCACCGCCCGATACAGTCCAAACATAAGACCGACATCAATGGCGGTGCCACCAAGATTCTGTGTAACATAAAGCGCAAAAATCACTCCGACAAAAACATCTGCACCCCAAAAAGCAGCGTCATTAAAAGTGAGAGCTGAGAGCAGTGTTGAATTTTTACTCTTGTATAGACGACTCAACATGGTTTTGTTGTACCAAATTAACGAGAAACACAGTGTCTGAGGTTAACTCTAAGCTGCGGGGATTACGACACTCGAACCCTCCGGGTCTTCTGACACTAAGTATGCAGAGTAAGTAGTGAGGAGGATGTAGGTCTCTACAGACCACACAGATTTTCACGAAACCACTACTCAATAGCTTTTTCTAACTAAAAATCCTTTTTTGCAACACAAATCTTGTGACTGATTGCAGGACGAATAATAAAATTGTCATCCCGATAATCAGACTGCTGGGTGGTAGGTCTACATAGAGGGCCGTAATCAGACCGAGAGTCACTGATAGCGCGGAAACGAGTGTCGAGAGTAAAACTACCTGCTTAAACGACGTCACCCAACTGCGAGCAGTCAAAACTGGAATCACGAGCAACGCCCCAATCAACAGACCCCCGATGGTTTTAATTCCCACCCACACCACAATTGCCAGTAACCAGAAGAATACTAGCTGAACAATTTTTGGTGTACGCCGAAAGGGAATGAGATACCGCGGACTTTGGGTCGCCCCTAACAACGGATACCAAAAATACCAAACGATACCAACAGCCACTACCGTCGAAGCAAATATTGCCATGACGTCTGTGGTTGTCAGGGTCAAAATGCTGCCAAAGAGATAGTTCTCAAACGAAAACACAGTGTCGCGAGCGAGGTGTACAAATGCTAACGCTAACGCGAGACCTCCACTGAGGAAAAACATCGATAGAGCATCCGGACTGTACGTACCAGAATCTAGCAACCACCAGATCAACGTACTGACAATAATGAGCGCTGGCAGTGCACCCCACCACGGACTCACTCCGACTAACAACGCTGCACCGATACCCGCCAAGGCAACGTGCGCAAACATATCTGAAGCAATTGATTGCCGGCTTTGCACGACAAATGGTCCCAGTACCCCCGCCAAAATAGCCATGGATATTCCTCCCAAAAATGCGTACTGGACAAATGTATAAGTGAGTAATTCCATACTTAACAATGATGCTCAATGGTCTGCTTGGTCTGACTTCCCTCCGCTGAGAATTGTGACGGATGGCAGTCTGTATGTAACGACTTATTCAGACACAGCACTTGGTCACTCAAAGGCAAAACACTATCGATGTCGTGAGACACGAGTAATACGGTCATTTTGTGACCTTGCTGGAGATGGCGAATCAGTTCGTACAAACCAGCGCGTGACGCGTGGTCCACGGCTGCTAAGGGTTCGTCGAGCACGAGGATGGTTGGATCTCCGAGCAACGCTCGGGCAATGGCCACCCGCTGCCGCTCCCCGCCTGAGAGACTGGTATAAGATTGGTGTAACTTCTCAATTGCCACACCCACGTGGGTTAAGGTTTTTTCAAAATCAACGTTCTTTTGCTTTGCCCGGTAAAGTCGATTGGTAGCAATAGATATATACTCGTACACTGACATCGGCAACTGGTACATATCATCCATTACGAGTTGCGGAATATATTGCACCCGCTCTTGCGGTCTGATGATAACTGACCCGTCATATTGCGTATCAAGACCCAAAATTATCTTAACCAGCGTAGATTTTCCGGCGCCATTTGGACCAATCAATGAGACGAGTGATTGTGGTGCTATGTCAAAGCTTACATCGACTAATAGCTGTCGCCCAGCGACAGCTTTCGTCACATTTTTCACACTGATAACTGATTTATTCATTACAAACTAAGGCTGTCGCAAACGAGTCGAGATTTTTACGCATTAAGGTTAGGTAGGTTTCATTGGCCGGGATAATGTGTGCGATTGGATTAAGGCTAAGGGTCTGTAGACCAGTCTCCCGGGCCAGTGTTTCTCCGTAGGCAGTAATACTATTTTCCTCAAGGAGGATAGCCCCAATACCTTCGGCAGCTTCTGCTCGTAGTTCAGCCAGCGTTGTCATCGATGGTGTATCTTGCGTAGATAATCCAGCAATGGAGTGCGCTTTAAAGCTATACCGGTCTGCGAGATATCCAAAGGCATCGTGCGAAGTAATCACCTCATCAAGATCACAGCTGGCCAGTCTATCAGCATACTCAGTATTAAGAGCCGCGAGCTCAACCTGGAGGGCAGCAGCATTTTCTTGGTACACCGCAGCGTTACTCGGATCTAGTGTAGCAATTTTTTCGGTCAAATGTCCGACCATTTCGCTAAATAGTACCGGGTCGAGCCAAGTGTGTGGGTCGTACGAACCGTGTTCATGTTCGTCTTCATGAGACTCTTCTTTGTGCTCATCGTCGTGAGCGTCTTGTGAATGACCATCGTCATGAGACTCTTCTTTGTGCTCGTCTTCATGTTCGTCATCGTGAGACTCTTCAGCATGTTCTTCCTCAGATGATTTCTCTTCCCCGTGGTCATGTCCACCTTCATGCAGTTCAATACCAGCTGTAGCCAGCAAAACCGGAACATTGTCTGCTTCAAGACGAGCCATCACGTCTTCACTCCACGGTTCAAAATCAGCTCCCTGTAGCACTACGAGGTCAGACCGCTGTAGCGTCACCATATCTTGAGTGCTCGGTTCAAAGTCATGTGGGTCTCTGCCGGCACCAATGTTGGTCACTGTGCCAAACTCACCAACAATTCGCTCGAGCGCAAACTCTAGTGGGTAAAACGAAGTGGCAATCGACAGAGCCTGATTCTCAACGGTGTTTGTTTCAGCACCCTGGTTACTAATGAAGAAATACGCACCCCCCGCGAGTAACGTGACACCAATTATAATTCCGATTGTATTTTTCATGACCGATTTGTGTTTTTCGTAATAATATATGCAAATGATTCGCAATTGCCAGTATAGCAGAAGAATGCTATTATGCAAACAATTCGCATATGAAAACAAGACTAACTAAAAAACGTCAAGCCATCCTCGATACTTTGAAAGAAAAAAGGGCTGCCCTTTCAGCTGCCGAGGTGCACGCACTGGTGCCAGATATGGACCTCGCGACGGTATATCGTAATCTTGAATATTTTACTAAAGAAAAGACTATCAAAAAGCTGCAGCTTGGAACCCAAGAGGCCCGCTTTGAATACCAACACGAACCCCACCACCACGCTGTCTGTGGGCAGTGTGAAAAGGTGATTCACTTTACTGCTCCCGACAAGAAAATCATCAAGCTACTCGGACTCGAGGACTTCGACATCGAAGAGCTCGAGGTAACCGTCCGCGGTACGCACAGCAAGCATTAATAAGCAGAGACATGTGCACTATCTGCGGACTTCCTTCAACTCATTCCAACTGGATTCAGACCCTGGGATACTTTACTCTCTTCTATTTTACACTCACCACCTTCGTGGGAGCCTGGTTGATTATAACCAGTGTAAAAGTAAAACGCTGCTTTAAAAAAGTGTCTGTCTTTCTCGTACATAAGTTTCAGTCTAGAAATAGGTAGACTGGTAGCGCTTGCGTCTCCGAAGGCCCGTCCTTCGGAGATACAGCGGTTGAGTTTGTATTTAAAAGCAGATAAAATACAAACATGGAAATACTTTTTATTCTATCTCTTTCATTATTTTTCATAGCTCACAAAAAGGTTTATGAATGGTGCATATTGTCAATATTAGGCTCGCGAATGGATACACCAGTTGGTTTTTTAAAAAATTCAACTCCTTATCATGTTGTTCCAATTTCACTGCTTATTTTATCAGGGTCACTGACATTTTTTATTGCTGATGGCGAACTCTGGATTACTGGTTTAGTTGTAACTTCTATTGTTTGGAGCCTAGGAAGCTATTTTGGGAAAAAGAAAGCATTTAAAGTATACAGAGCAGGGATCAGTGAGATGATTGGCACTCTTGAAGAAGATGGAGACAAGAAAGAGTACCAGGACATTTTAGATAAATCTACGGACATATATTTAAACAACGAAATAAAGGAAAAGAACTAATTGGGAGAAGGCTACCATTACAAAACTACCAGGTGCCTTCCATAACTTATATTAAGTCTAGCGCGAAACATAGCGTCTCTGTGGAGCTCTAAAATTCCTAAGATAAAAGCAGTCAGGAGCACTTTTCAGTCTTCCCTTTTCTCCTATCATTGTCTACAGCTTAAATCTGTCCGCCATAGTATCTCTACAAGCTTCTTTTCCGTAGCATAAATACTCCTGACTTTTTCTTATTAGGATACCGAACAAAAAAATCACCGCTTTAATGCATGCATTAAAGCGGTGATTCTTTTAGTGAACCGGATTGTCTATTTATTCAAGTTCGAACCTAAAATCTACGGAGGTCCTTCCTCCGGAGGAACATGTATTGCAGCTTTGATTGACTCACCAGTGGTGAGGGGACTATTCCAGCCGACTATAATCCGTTCACCAATTATAGTCATAGGGGTAGCTTTGGTAGCATCATGTTTCTCTGCAATGGCAGCAAACAGCTGAGCAGCCTCTTCGTCTGTAACTATATTCAAGTATTCATATCTAATATCTTCTTCTTGCAGCCATTCATGCTGTTTTTTACAAAACCCGCAATCATCGCGACCAAGCATATACACAACCACATCTTCATCAATATCTGCTTGCGCTGAGACAGTCTCAGTCGTTAATGTGAAAATATTTACAAAAGTGAAAGCAAGAATGAGGAATAAGAATGCCGAAAGAGTTTTTTTCATGTCGGTATTATATATTGAAAATTATATTAAATAAAGAATATCTTGTGTATAGGGTACCCCCTATGTTATATTTATTTACATGAAAGATAATAAAAAACAGATCATAGATCACATAAGTAGAATCGAAGGTCAACTAGCATCTGTAAAAAATGAGATATCTAAAGAGAAGGTTGACTGCGTAAAAGCTAGCACTACTCTTTTATCTGCCTCTCGTTCGTTTGCAGGCTTGCGACAAAAGTTTACAGAGTCATTCTTGATGAAGCACTTTGTCCCCAGCATTGATAAAAAAGACCAGGAATTATTTGAAAAATTAACTGCTCTCATTAAAGGATAAATATGAAACATATATCAATAGACGCCTTCAAACAAGTTTTGGAAGCTGAGAAGAATAACGACAGCATTGACTTTATCAACGTCTGTGAGCCAGCTGAATATAAAGAAAAACACATAGATGGTGTGCGAAGTGTCCCTCTAGGAACACTCGAGTCACACCTGGTTGAATTTACAAACAAACAAACTGTATACGTACACTGCCGCAGCGGTAATCGAGGCAAGCAAGCGATCGAAAAAATGCAGGCAGCTGGTGTTACGGCAGAATTAGTAAATGTTGAAGGTGGTATTACAGCTTGGGACGAAGCTGGACACCCGACTAATTCTTTTACGAATCGCATGCCATTGATGCGTCAGGTGCTTTTGGCGGCAGGTCTTCTCATTTTATTTGGAGTTATCGCTGCCCATACCATCAGTGAGTCTTTTCGGTACTTAGTTATATTAGTTGGTGTCGGACTCACCTTCTCGGGTCTCACAGGCTGGTGTGGCATGGCAATGGTTTTATCAAAAATGCCTTGGAATAAATAGTTATGAACTGCAAAATATATGAATGAAAATCTTATCGTACACCCAATTTTTGACACTGATTCACATACAATCACATATGTAGTCTGGGACAAAGAAACCAGAACATCAGCTGTCATAGACTCAGTACTTGACTACAATCATAAAAACGTAGAGACCAACACAGAACTAGCAGACAAAGTGATTGCTTACATAAAAGAAAATGAACTCACTAATGAGTGGCTATTGGAAACGCACATGCACGCTGACCATTTGTCAGCCTCAACATATTTACAAGAAAAGATTGGCGGTAAAAAAGCTATCGGAGACGCTATCACCAGTGTTCAAACATATCTAAAGGAGGCATTTGACCTAAATGACAATTTCAAGACTGACGGCTCTCAGTTTGATGTACTGTTTGCTGACGGTGAAGAATTTACAATCGGAAACATTACAGCTAAAACAGTCCATACACCTGGCCATACTCCAGCTGACATGGTGTATGAGATCGGAGGTGTCTTATTCACTGGCGACACACTATTTGCACCGGATTCAGGCACAGCACGATGTGATTTCCCTGGCGGGTCGGCAGAGACAATGTATGCGTCTGTACGCAAATTACTCGAGATGTATCCATCAGAGACTGTAATGTATCTTTGTCATGACTATCCTGAAAGTAAAAGTCGGGAGCTACAGCACACTACTACCGTAGGCAAACAGCGACAATATAACATCCATGTGAACGACACAGTCACTGAAAAAGCATTTATAAGCATGCGGAAAGAACGAGACGCCACTCTCGACCTACCAACCTATATTTTTCCAGCTGTACAAATTAACGGAAACGCTGGATCACTTACACCAGGAGAATTTATAAAACTAAGCTACAACAAGAAAGTCTTATAATCCATCATTGTATGTCTATTAAATCAATCATTATAATCATCTCAGCAGTAGCAATCGGAAGCATTGGATTCTGGATATTTAGTAATCCAGAATCTCAACAATTGCAAACTACAGACAGTCGATCACAAGTAGTAGTCGATACGCAAAACCAAAGTGAAGTTGACGACATGCCAGTTGCCGAAGATTTTTTGTCACTGCAACCGACTCTCAAAACACTACCCTATGAACCATTGTCAGAAGTTGAAACTGCTGGACTACTCTACACACGAGAGGAGGAAAAATTAGCTCGAGACGTTTACTTAACTTTATACGATACTTGGAACTTACAAATTTTCTCTAACATCGCCCAAAGTGAGCAAACTCACACTGAATCAGTTCGTGATTTGTTAGAAAAATACGACATCGCAGATCCTGTGACAGACGACACCATTGGAATGTTTGCGAACGATGAATTACAGCAGCTTTATGACAAACTAGTTGAACGTGGAAATACTTCCCTTGAAGAAGCACTAGCTGTAGGTGCCTTCATTGAAGATTTAGACATCTACGACCTGCAGCAAGAAATCAGCAAGACTAACAATCAGGACATAACATTGGTGTACGAAAACCTCATGCGAGGATCACGAAACCATATGCGCTCGTTTATTTCACAACTAACTCAACGAGGTAAAAACTATACACCACAATATATCACTCAAGCCGAGTTCGACACCATAATTGCAGCAGACCAAGAACGAGGTAGTGGTCATTCCAGAGGGAATGAAAATCGAGGTGGTGGCCAAGGCCAATTAATACAATAAAATTAAAATATGAGAGGATACATAACAAACATAGAACAAGAGACACTGGAGAACACTGACTACCGTCGAGTACTTTATACAGCAAAAAATAGTCAACTGGTACTCATGAGTATTGAGCCTGGTGACGAGATTGGAGAAGAAATACACGAGCTGGATCAATTCATTCGTCTAGAGTCTGGCTCGGCTACTGTTGTACTAAATGCTGAAACTCACAAAGTTTCAGCAGACAGTGCTATTATCATTCCAGCTGGAGTCAAACACAACGTGATTAATACTGGTGGCGAAATTCTTAAATTATACTCACTATACGCTCCACCAGAACACAAAGATAAAACAGTACACATAACCAAGGCAGACGAACAAGAAGAACACTTCGACGGTGTAACCACAGAATAGAAATTCACTATATTACAAACAAAGCCACACCTAGAAACTCTGGTGTGGCTTTGTTATGAAGCTATCTCGAGCGCTCTACAAACTAGAGGCGGTCGAGCTAGCTCGAGGATGCGGGCTACCTCGAGCTAGAACCGTGGACGGTCAAGGCAGGCTTGACCGTTTAGCTGATTCCTAAATATCAATTTGATAGTGTCTCGAGCACAAGAAAAAGTGACAAAAGTTACATATATTTGCGT
>Ga0306912_1000549_pt1 | contig 21584 bp, 15 predicted proteins | sample AntRauFillE10628_FD_190443 | JGI IMG/M metagenome (GOLD analysis project Ga0306912, IMG submission 190443) | Saline lake microbial communities from Rauer Islands, Antarctica - Metagenome Filla E10 #628 (v2) (version 2) | ecosystem: Environmental > Aquatic > Non-marine Saline and Alkaline >... | reverse complement strand
ATGTGTTTACAATCAACTGGGACCTTCAAAATTCAGGCACAATCGACCTTGGCAACAACGAGCTTGTGATTGATGCTCCATCAGGTCTGCTGAACACCGGTATAATAAACGGGTCAGGCAACATTATTGCCGACGTTCAGAATAACTCAGGCGGTGTAATTCAGCCCGGGTCAGAAACTGACATAGGTCAGCTGCAGATCAATGGCGACCTCACGCAGGATGACCAGTCATCAATAGCGATAAAAATTGCCGGGACTTCAGCAGGAAGTACGTATGATCAAATAAGGGCAACCAATGTGACACTTGCAGGTACACTTTCTGTTGACCTGCTGAATAACTTCACGCCGGAAAGCAGCGATCGGTTCCAATCTCTTGTCTGGCCGGGAGGAACTCGGAACGGAAACTTCACTCAGTTTGAAGGACTTGAAATTGGGGGCTTAACGCTTGCGATTCGGTTCTTAGATGAGGCGATGGAAATTTATGACGGTAGTTTCGGAACCACACCCGGATTGGCAACCCTGAATGTAACGGTAAACACGCCTCCGTTTCAGCGTGTTGGCCGGTCTGTGCCTATTGATGTTGAGATCAAGAACAATGGCAGTGCATCAATTCAGCGAATCAGAGTGGAAAATTTCACCTACGGGGTTGGACCCGATTTAACCCCGCCCTGCCCTACCGTCAATGCCTACGAGAACCTGAAGTGCAGAATGGAGAAATTTGGCGTAACACCTCCTCCGCCCGAAGATGGAATGGAAGAAGAGTATCCATTTCTGCTCCAACAGCGCTTTCCACAGACAATCGGAGGTGGAGATGGAGGTGGAAGTGAAGGCTCAGAGTTTACCAGCGTAACGTCAGGCGGCAGTTCATTCGGTATTAGCGGAAGTGAAAAATGTGAAAATGAACCTGTGAATCCCACCGTTAAAGCAGGAACGCCCATTACGGATGCTAACCTGAATCAATGTGCGTACGAGATTGCCAAACTGGCACTCGACTTTGTGCCCGGAGCAGACTGTTTTAAACTGGGCGCGGGTATTGTTACCAAAATTGGCGAAGGTATACATGGAGGCCAGTTCGACCTGCTGGGATACCTGAGTGCAAATATGGTGGGAGCCATCAACTGCGCCGGCGATGCAGTTCCTGCAACTAAAGCCATTAAAATTATGAAAAGGCTCAACGATATCGCGAGTAAAGGCGGCGGGTTCAATGATGTATCAAATGCGTGCGGGCTTTCAGCAGGTGGCGGAGGTTCCGTTAGCGCATCAGGGTCTTCCAGCACAACATGCATTGGTTCATTTGACCCTAATGATAAGGTAGGACCAAGCGGAGTTCTTGAAAATCGCTACATCGCATCGGGCGATTCCCTGCCATACGTTGTATTCTTTGAGAATAAAGATGAGGCCACCGCAGCAGCTCAAAAAGTCATTATCAAAGACACGCTTGAAACGGAGCTCGTGGACTTTGACTCCTTCTCATTCGGTATGATCGCATGGAGCGATACATCTGTCAGTATGGAGCCGAACGTACACTCCACAAGTAAAGATGTGGACCTGCGTCCGGAACACGATCTGATTCTCCGTATCGAAGCAGACCTGGATGAAACATCAGGCGTGATAAACTGGCAGTTCACCTCGCTGGATCCTGAAACGATGGAGCCGACACTCGATCCCCTTGCAGGATTCCTTCCGCCCAATGAAACATCACCCGAAGGTGAAGGGCTTGTCAGCTACTATGTAAGTCTGGCTGAAGAGACACCATCAAATACGGAGTTCGGTAAGTCAGCCCGCATCATTTTTGATGAAAACGAACCGATCGATACACCGGCCTGGTCCAATATCCTTGATATTGAAGCACCCACCAGTTCTGTTCAGTCACTCGACAGCCTTCAAACGGAAACTGAGTTTACTGTAAACTGGAGCGGCACCGACGATGCCAGCGGCATTGAAAACTATATCGTCTACGTAGCCGAAGATGGGGGTGAATTCACTATCTGGAAGGAAGAGACTACTGAAACCTCCGCTACATTTATCGGTGAAAACGGAAAATCATATGAGTTCTTTAGCCGGGCATCCGATTATGTTGGCAACACGGAGGATCGCCGGGATGAAGCAGATACTAAAACTGAAGTGCAGCTTAACACATCTGTGGAACCGTCTAGCGGAATTCCGGAAAGGTTTGTACTGGAGCAAAACTATCCGAACCCGTTCAACCCTACCACAACCATTCAGTTTGGGCTGCCAAAAGCCGGAGATGTATCGCTTGAGGTATTTGACATGACCGGGCGGCGCGTTGCTACACTGGTAGATGAAAACAAATCTGCAGGCTGGCACAACGTCACGTTTGATGCTTCCAGTCTCGCCAGCGGCATGTACATTTACCGAATACAGTCAGGTGCTTTTGCGACGACCCGAAAACTGATTCTTGTGAAATGATCCGTTAATATGTGAGACGCTCAGTCATCCAAACAAAAAAAACGCCCGCTTTCTTTCGAGAGCGGGCGTTTTTTATTAATATCCTCGTCTGCATGCTGATGAACCCTCGTCCGCATGCTGCAGTTGCAGGCTAACGAGTGGATGTGGCTCACAACTCCATCGCAAGCCTATAAATCAAGACCTACTCCCCAACCATTCGTCAGACGGAAAAGACAATCGTCAGACGAATTGAGGCGAATTTACTTATCAGTCAGCGAAGCAACACCAGGGAGTTCCTTGCCTTCAAGGTATTCCAGACTGGCACCGCCGCCGGTTGAAACGTGGGACACTTTGTCGCTCAACCCGGCTTTCTTGATCGCTGCAGCTGAATCACCACCGCCAATAATAGTTATTGCGCCATTTTCTGCTGTTGCGTCAGCGAGTGCCTGGGCAACCGTAAACGTTCCTTCGGCGTAATTTTCCATCTCAAAAACGCCCATCGGGCCATTCCAGAGCACGGTTCGGGCGCCTCTGATTCTGTTGCTGAAAGCAATGGCAGACTGCGGGCCGATATCAAGCGCCATCCAGCCGTCTTCAATGCCATCCTGATCCACAACTTTGTGCTCCGCATCATTTTTAAATTCTTTTGCCACTATAGAGTCAATCGGCAGCATAAATTTGACACCTGCCTCTTCAGCTTTTTTCATCAGCTCTCCTGCAAGGCTCACTTTGTCATCCTCAACCAGAGAATCACCTACCGGAACACCTTTTGCCTTGAAAAACGTGTATGTCATTCCACCGCCAATAATAATAGTGTCCACTTTTGTGATGAGATTTTCAATAACGCCAATTTTATCCGATACTTTCGCTCCACCAAGAATTGCTACAAACGGCCGGCTCGGGCTGTTCACGCTATCTTCGAGGTACTGAATTTCTTTTTCCAGCAGAAATCCGGATACAGATGGCTGCAGAAATTCCGTGACTCCAGCAACAGATGCATGAGCTCTATGGCTGCTTCCAAATGCGTCGTTCACAAATAGGTCAGCATAAGTGGCAAGTTTCATTGCAAACTTTGGATCGTTCTCTTTCTCTTCGGCATGAAATCGCACATTTTCAAGAAGTACAATTTCGCCTACCTTAGCAGCATTGATTGCTTTTTCGGCCTTTTCACCAATGCAATCTTCTCCAAAATGCACTGGAAAATCAACGAGAGTTGCCAGATGTTCGGCTACCGGTTTTAAACTAAATTCAGGTGACGGCTTGCCGCCCGGACGGCCAAGATGGCTTGTCAGAATTAGCTTTGCACCATGCTCCACAACGTAATTAATAGAGTCCAGTGCCTGAACTATCCTGTTGTCGTCTCCGATCTTTCCGTCTTTGATCGGGACATTAAAATCCACCCGCATCAACACCGTTTTCCCTTTCAATTCTACATCTTTTATAGTCAGCTTAGCCATGAGTCTCCTTTATTATTCAAATTTCACCATTATTAAAAATAAGATAAGGAACGCCCGATTTGAAATTTTATCTCATTCATTTAAGAGTCTGCCCGACGACATTTGAATGGCTAAGCAGCGGTTGTCCATCTCACTCCGCTAATGATCACTTTGACAAGATTCCACCTCAACCGACATCTAAGACAGATTACTGCAATGAACTGCATTAAAGCAGGATATTGTGCTTATTATCACTAACGTGCTAAATATTCGTCGCGAACCCTGCTTTTAAAATGCCGCACTTCCCTCCTGTTTTTAAGAGCTATTTTCAATATTTTAAGAGTCTAAATTTTAAAAAGAGACTTTATGGACTCAGTTTATTTCGATCATGCATCTACAACTCCTGTTGATGACGAAGTGTTGCAGGAGATTTTGCCATATTACAAAAACCAATTCGGGAATGCCGACTCCGCTCATCAATTCGGGCGTGCTACAAAAGTAGCGATTGAGGATGCCCGTGAGCTCATTGCAAAGCTGATTGGGGCTGAACCGTCTGAAATTATCTTTACAAGCGGCGGCACAGAAAGTGACAATGCCGCGATAAAAGGTGTGGTAAACGCCACACGGAAAACAGAGGTTATCACCTCGCCTATTGAACATCATGCGGTGATCCATCCGTCCGAAAGCCTGAAGATGAAGGGGTGCAAGGTGACCTATCTTCAGCCGGATTCCACCGGGCATATCACACCGGAACAGGTTGAGAATGCCATTTCAGATGACACAGCAGTTGTCAGCCTGATGCACGTAAATAACGAGATCGGTACAATTCTGCCGATAAAAGAAATTGCGGCGGTCTGCAAAAAGCACAAGGTTCCGTTTCACTCTGATACTGTTCAAAGCGCTGGCAAGCTTCCGCTCAATGTAAAAGACCTTGGGGTTGATCTTATGAGCATGAGCGGGCACAAAATTTATGGACCCAAAGGTATTGGCATACTGTATGTTAAAAACGGTACACCCTGGCTGCCATGGCTTCAGGGCGGATCCCAAGAGCGCCGTCGCCGCGGCGGCACCTCAAACGTGGCAGGTATTGTAGGAATGGCAGAGGCACTTAAGTGCTGTATTGGCAATATCGAAGCCCACACGGTGCACTTTACAACTCTCCGAAATGAACTGGTTCAGGGGCTGAAAAACAGAATCAGCGGACGGTATCAAATCAATGGGCCTGAGAACGACGGAGTCCCTCATATCATAAATCTGTCGTTTCCAATGGTCGATGCAGACAATGATAAAGGGCTGGATGGGGAAATGCTTTTGCTAAATCTGGATATTGAAGGAATTTGCGTTTCTAACGGATCTGCCTGTACATCCGGGGCCGTTGAGCCGTCTCATGTGCTCAAAGGAATAAACCTGCCGGACAAACTTGCCAATTCCAGCATCCGTATCTCCTTCGGAAAAGATAATACAGTTGAGCAGGTGCATTTCTTCCTTGATAAGCTGGAAGATGTTTTGAATCGCATGACCAAAGTGCCATCATGAGGATCTGTGTTTACTGCGGATCATCGGATGGAAATGACCCGACCATTCTTGACATGGCGTCAGATTTTGGTCTTCAGCTTGCTCAGAAAGAGATCGGTCTGGTTTATGGCGGGTCATCTCTTGGCGTGATGGGAACCCTGGCTGATGCCGTGATGGAAAACGGTGGCGACGTCACAGGAGTCATTCCGGAAAATCTCTTCAGCAAAGAGGTGGCGCATACCGGTATCACCAAACTCATTACCGTTTCAGATATGCATGAGCGTAAATACAAGATGGCAGATCTTGCCGATGCGTTTGTTGCTCTGCCGGGCGGTTTTGGCACGATGGAAGAGCTGTTTGAAGTCATTACCTGGAATCAGATTGGCATCCATAGCAAGCCGGTTACAGTTCTGAACTGGAATGATTTTTATACGCCCCTTCTGGATATGATACACCATGCCGCTTCCGCCGGCTTTATAAAAAAAGCCAATATTGATATCCTGCAAACGTCTGAAACAGTCGATGAGTGCATCCGGAAAAGCACAGAACCGGTTCGTTTAGATGAATAATCTATCCATTCGATCTTGTGGGTCGCTATGATCCCAGCGCCACGTAAATTCGATCGAAAAACGATTTACCTGCAATGACAAAAAGCAGACCGGCAAGATTACTCACCAGTACATAGGCAAAACCCGCCATCAATTTACCTGACTGAATCATCTGAACCCCCTCCAGGCTGTAGGTTGAAAATGTTGTAAAGGCCCCAATCAGGCCTACCATCAGGAACAGTAAGACACCTTCAGGTGCTGATCTATGAAGCGTCAATGACCACATCATGCCTATTAGCAGGCAACCCGTAAGATTAGCAGTGAGAGTAGCCCATGGAAACTTATCACCTGACAGAGATACCATCTGTAGAGATACGAGATATCTTAACACTGCCCCGACAGCCCCTCCGGCAGCCACCCATAAAAGATTTGTCATAGACGTTAGTTACTAATCGTTATAAAGTGTCATTGTCTACTAATATCGAATAAATGCGATCCAATAAAAAAAGCCTTCGGAATATTAAATTCCGAAGGCTTTGGTAATTTCAAACCTGAATTACGTGATCAGGCTCTCTGTTTCTTGTCCTCTTCCACATAGTCGCGGAGCACCTTATGCAGGATACCTCCGTTGCGGAAGTAGTCAATTTCAACCGGTGTATCAATCCGGCAGACGGTGTCGAATTTAACGACGGTTCCGTCAGCTTTTTTCGCTTCCACTTGCACTGTCTGGCGGGGTTTCAGGTCATCATCAATATGTATATTGAATACTTCTGAACCGTCAAGACCAAGAGTGTCGTGGCTCTCACCGTCAGCAAACTGCAGAGGCAGAACGCCCATACCAACCAGATTCGACCGGTGAATTCGCTCGTATGATGCGGCAATTACAGCTTTTACACCAAGCAGTATGGTTCCTTTCGCAGCCCAGTCACGGGATGATCCGGTTCCGTACTCCTTGCCGGCAAGCGCTACAAGAGGTGTCCCCTCTTTTTTGTAGCGTTCAGCTGCGTCAAAGATCGTTGTAATCTCTCCTGTGGGATGATACTTGGTAAATCCGCCTTCCTTACCCGGTGCTAACTGATTCTTGAACCGTACGTTTGCAAACGTTCCGCGCGTCATCACCCGGTCGTTACCGCGGCGTGACCCGTATGAGTTAAAGTCTCTAACCTCTACCCCCTTTTCAATCAGATACTCACCTGCGGGGCTGTCTGTTTTGATATTTCCTGCCGGAGAGATGTGGTCAGTTGTAATGGAATCGCCCACTTTCACAAGCGTCTTTGCGCCAATAATTGATTTAATCGGCTCTGGTATCTCACCCATGCCCTGGAAGAAAGGTGGCTCCTGGATGTAGGTTGATTCCGGCTTCCACTCATAAAGTTCGCCGCCGCCTACAGGAATTTTGTCCCAGGCTTCTGATTCAAATATATCACCATACATCTTATCGAAAAGCTCCGGTCGAATCGCTTCGTCCAGGAATTCAGCAATTTCGTCAGACGTTGGCCAGATATCTTTCAGATATACGTCATTTCCATCTTTGTCTTTACCGACGGGTTCATGCTCCAGGTCAATATCCACGGTTCCTGCCAGCGCATACGCAACAACAAGTGGCGGTGAAGCCAGATAGTTTGCTTTCACATACGGGTGGATACGCCCTTCAAAGTTCCGGTTTCCTGACAGCACACCTGCAACAATCAGATCACCCTCTTTCACAGCGTTCTCAACAGCTTCAGGAAGAGGTCCCGAGTTACCGATACAGGTTGTGCATCCGTAACCTACCAGGTTAAATCCGAGATCATCCATGTATTCGGTCAGACCGGCTTCATTTAAGTATTCGGTCACAACTCTTGAACCCGGTGCAAGCGACGTTTTAACGTATGGAGGAACCTTCATTCCCCTCTCGATCGCCTTTTTGGCAATAATTCCGGCTCCAAGCATAACGCTCGGGTTGGACGTATTGGTGCAGCTTGTAATTGCCGCAATCACCACGTCGCCGTGCTTCATCTCTATAGTCTGGCCATTTTTAAAGGTTCCTTTGCTCGCCAGTTTCTCTTGCGCAAGATTGAAACCCATCGTTGGGTCGTTGCTCGTCAGAGAGTTGCCAAATGTTTTCTTCATATTTGGCAGCGTGATACGATCCTGCGGACGCTTTGGCCCTGCGAGAGATGTTTCCACATCCCCGAGATCAAGCTCAAGCGTTTCTGTAAATTCAGGATCAGGCGTATCATCCGTTCTGAACAGCCCCTGCTCTTTGGTATAAGCTTCCACAAGGTTTACAAGTTCTTCATCCCTGCCGGTCCGACGCATGTAACGCAGCGCCTCGCTGTCAATCGGGAAGAAGCCCATGGTGGCACCATATTCAGGCGACATGTTTGCAATGGTTGCTCGATCGGGCAGACTCATGCTGCTCAGTCCGGTCCCGAAAAATTCGACAAACTTACTCACTACTCCGTGACGCCGCAGCATTTCAGTTACGGTAAGCGTCAGGTCGGTAGCGGTAATTCCCTCACGGAGTTTTCCGGTCAGCTTCACGCCCACTACTTCAGGCACCAGCATATAAATAGGCTGACCCAGCATAGCGGCTTCCGCTTCAATACCGCCAACGCCCCAACCGAGGATTCCAAGTCCGTTAATCATGGTGGTGTGAGAGTCTGTACCCACAAGCGTATCTGGATAAGCAACGGTAGTGCCGTCATCTTCTTTTCGGGTAAACACGCCTTTGGCCAGGTACTCCAGGTTCACCTGGTGAACGATTCCGCGGCCCGGAGGCACTACACGGAAATTATCAAACGCCTTCTGGCCCCATTTCAAAAATTCATAGCGCTCGTTATTCCGCTCCATCTCACGGTCTACGTTAAACATGAACGCGGCATCATTACCAAACATATCAACCTGAACGGAGTGGTCAATCACAAGATCAACCGGTACCTGCGGGTTGATGGATTGCGGATTTCCGCCCATACGCTTCATGGCGGATCTGAGTGCAGCAAGGTCAACAACAGCCGGCACACCTGTAAAATCCTGCAGAACAACCCGCGACGGTTTAAATGGGATCTCTCCCTGAGGATTTTTCGCGTTATAGTCAGCAAGAAGTTTTACATCATCTTCTGTGACGGTGTATCCGTCGTATTCGCGCAAAACAGCTTCCAGGAGCACTTTAATTGTGAACGGAAGTTTGCTGACGGATCCATATCCAAGCTCTTCCAGTTTTTTAAGGCTATAAACGTGAATGTTTCCGTCTAACCCGGGAATCGGGACTTTAGTTTTTTGAAGTGAGTTCTTTTCGGCCATTATAGAAAACCTCTGTTACTGTTTTTATGATTTATAAATCTATTGCGTTGCCAGGGTGGCTAATTGCTTCTGAACATTTCACCATTCAGACCTCATTCAAGTATGAGATGAGCACATCAAGATAAGATGTGATATCAGTACGCAGCCACAGCAGCTATAAACATTTCTAAAATCTTTCAATCATTAAAAATAGGGCTTTTTAGGGATAATATCTTCGTGAATTCGAACTAAGACCTCCGAAGTTTTTGTCCCGAAGAGATCGCTTTGCGAAAAACCTTGGAGGTCTTGTTTTGAGTTCGAACCCAAGATCCGCAATGTCTCACAAAGACATTGCGGATCTTCATTAGGCAACTTTTAAGCCCCACCAGAAATGGTATTTCTCGATCTGGCATTAGATTTCTCATTTCATGTATAGATTTGTTCAGCTCGGTACCTTATCAATGGCAATAGAAATACCATTTCTCTACCATTGAAGTATAAGACCACAGTTTGAGCATATCTCAGAAAGGAGATATCAGGTTAAGAGGCTCTCCACCGGATTTCCTGTAGATTGTGAAATCCGAATCGAAAGTCATAATCTGAGTAGAATTGTGAACTTCAGCCATACGAACAATACAGGCATCTGCAAATGATGCGGGCAGATTTTGATAGTTGGTGAGAATCTGCTGAATTCGGTTCTGGTCATTTTTTGATGTAAAAGCCGGTTGCACGACCAAATGTCCGCGTGCAATCAGTTCCATGAGCCCCCTGATTTCCAAAGAAGAGCGCTGAAGAAGAAAAATCGTTTCTGAAATCACGCTTTCACAGGTATAAAGCGGTGGTTCGTATTCGCCAAGCGTTTTACCAACCCACCAATTCCATTGATCCCGTTTGTTAAAAAAAGCATACAAGGGGCCTGTATCAACCAGGATCATCATGTACCATACCCTTTCATGTGATCCGGATTTGTTGATCCATCTTCAGGACCCTCAGCTGAACCATACAGGTCACGATTCAAATCCAGAAAGGAACCGGGTTTCGAATGGATGGTTCTTTGCTCCATCTCCTTATTCAGAAGATCCAATATAACCTGCTTTTGAGTGACGCCCTTTTCAGCGGCCAGCATGCGTATTTTTTCTTTCTGGTCAGGAGTCAGCTTCATCCCAAACCAAACCGTCTTTTTATCCTTTGTTGATGCCATAGTGATTCATAAATTGATGTTACAACATAAATGTACTAACGCTGCAACTGATTTAAAAGTCTTTATCTCAGCGGTAACAGTTCAGCTTCACCAGAAATGGTATTTCTCAGAACTGTAACTTAAATCATCAGAGACTCTGTACCTACGGGCTGCATCTGCGTTCATTGGCGGCAATAAATTACCATTTCTCACACCTCCTGTCACATCATCATGCGGGCAGTTTCAGTTCAGACAGGGCCAGAAATAATCTTTCCAAAAATTATTGACCATGCCCGGCAACTCCTTCACATTGCGGTTTACAACATGCTTGGCCGGCGCGTGGCTGTGTTGGTGAAAGGAGACGTTCAAGCCGGCCGGCACGAAACCATATTTGATGCCTCCGCTTTATACAGCGGCAACTGTATTGCCCGGTTTACTGCCATAGGACCTCGGGTGAACAGTTTACGCAGACTCTGATCGTCAGACCTCCAAGGTTTTTCGCAAAGCGATCTCCTCGGGACAAAAACCTTGGAGGTCTTTTTTCGAACTCGAACATAAGATCCGCAATGTCTGTCTAAGACATTGCGGATCTTATGTTTGGCAACTTTTCAGCTTCACCAGAAATGGTATTTCTCAGAACTATAACTTAAATCATCAGATACTCTGTACCTGAGGGCTGCATCCGCGCTCATGAACGACAACAGAAATACCATTTCTCTTTCACAACCCATCTTGCCCCAAACGAAAAGGTTTTATGCCAAAACTGTTGCATACAAAAATAATAACCCTTATTTTTTCAGACTTGTCAATTTTGCAATACAAAAAGAGAATCACGTGAATACGATTAGTAACAAAACATTTACGGCTACACCGGACACCATTGAAAAAAAATGGGTTCTTATTGACGCTGAAGACCAGCCCTTAGGTCGGATGAGCAGCCAGATCGCTGCTATCCTTCGCGGTAAGACCAAGCCCGAGTTTACTCCACACATGGATGTGGGTGATAACGTGGTGGTCATCAACGCAGAAAAAGTGGCGCTCAGCGGAAAAAAAATGACCGACAAACAATATTTTCGCCACACCGGGTATCCGGGCGGTGAAATTTTCACAAGTGCTGCCGAGATGATGGAGAAAGATCCAACATCACTGGTTCAGATTGCTGTGAAAGGAATGCTCCCAAAAAATAAGCTGGGACGAAAGCTTATGAAAAACATTCGGATTTTTGCCGGACCGGTTCACAACCTGACTGCTCAAAAACCTGAAAAAATAGAGATCGACTAATAACAGTTTATATGCCAAAAGATAATTATATAGGACGACGAAAGACTTCTACCGCCCGCTTATATGTTAAGCCGGGAACGGGTAAATTTATTGTAAACGGCATGCCCTTAGATGAATACCTGAGTACTCAGGCACGTATCAATGTGGCCAAAATGCCGCTCGATGTCACTGAGCTTGAAGGTAAGTACGACTTTAAAGTGACGGTTCGCGGTGGCGGTGTCACAGGACAAGCCGGTGCTATTTCTCTTGCAGTCGCACGGGCATTAGATGATCATAACGAAGACGTTCATTCCAAACTGAAAGATGTTGGGCTGCTTACAAGAGACGACCGAATGGTTGAGCGCAAGAAGTATGGCCAGCCAAAAGCACGGAAGAAATTCCAGTTCAGTAAACGATAAAATTACCCTCTCCCCTATCAAGGGGAGACATAGAGGGGCGTTACAATACGTTTAATAACTCAGTTTAACATCCCCCTAAATCCCCTTTAATTAGGTGGACTCATTGAAAAACACATACGCAGCGACCCTTCGCCGAGTGTTCCGGCTCTGAAACGTTCAACCCGGGATTAGCGCATTGGGAATGACCTGCGTAGAGGATTAACTCAAAATAAATACACATATATAATGCCTAAAGCAGCATCCGTACAAGAACTATTGAAATCAGGCGCCCACTTTGGTCACCTGACCCGCCGTTGGAACCCAAAGATGAAAGAATTCATCTTTATGCCAAGAAATGGCATCCACATCATTGATCTCAAAAAATCTCACAAATACCTGCAGGAAGCCCTCGACGAGGTAACAAAATTGGCAAGAGCCGGCAAAACGATTCTTTTTGTCGGAACCAAAAAACAGGCTCAGGAAATTGTAAAAACTGAAGCGATCCGTTGCGGTATGCCATTCATCACCCACAGATGGCTGGGTGGAATGCTTACAAACTTTAGTACTGTCCGCAAAAGTATCTCACGTATGGAAGAGATTGAGCAGATGAAAACAGACGGTACGTTTGAAGAGCTCACCAAAAAAGAAGGCCTGATGCTTGAACGTGAGCAGGATAAATTGGAACAAACACTTGGCGGTATTGCCAATATGAACCGGCTACCAGGTGCTATTTTCGTCATTGATACGACGAAAGAGAACATCGCCATGAATGAAGCTGTGAAGCTGAACATTCCGATTGTGGCAATGATCGACACAAACAGTGATCCTGATACACCGGATCACATCATCCCGGCTAATGATGATTCAGCACGAACCATCCAGCTTGTTACCGGACAGGTAGCTGATGCTATCATTGAAGGAAATGCTGAGCGCGAAGCTCTGAAAGAAGAAGAGCTGATGGAAGAAGCAGCCCAGGAAGCACGTTCAGAATCTAAAGGTAGTGATGATGATGACGATAAGGATGTATCTGTGAAAGATGCGGCTACTCCTACCAAACGTCGGAAACGACGTCGCCGAAAGGATGATAGCGACGACGAATCAGATTCTGACTCTAAAACTAAAGAGAAAGATGACGCAACAGAATCTGAATCTAAAGCGGATGATAAAGACGATGCAGCAGATTCTGACTCTGAAGCTAAAGAGAAAAAAGAGGCAAAAGATTCGGATTCTAAAGCTGAAGAGAAGGATGACACGAAAGATTCTGACTCAAAAACTAAAGAGAAAAAAGAGGCAAAAGATTCTGACTCTGAAACTAAAGAGAAAGATGACACAAAAGCTTCTGACTCAAAAACTGAAGAGAAGAAAGAGACATCTGAAAAAGATGCCGAAAGCGATAGCACTGACAAAAAGAAAACAGATGAGAAGAAGGATAGTGCGAAAACTGAAGAAGCTGAGTCTGATGATGATGATGAGGATACAGACGAAAAAGAATCTAAATAACTCCAACAGAATTAAGATTTACAACCATGAGTATTAGTGCAAAAGATGTAAAGCTGCTGCGCGATAAAACCGGCGCAGGAATGATGGACTGTAAAAAAGCCCTGAAGGAAAGTGGCGGAGATATGGATAAAGCCATTGAATTTCTGCGCAAGAAAGGACAAAAAGTATCTGAAAAACGTGCTGATCGTGAAGCAGATCAGGGACTGGTCCTTTCCCGCATCAGCGATGATGCCACCAAAGCCGTTATGATTGAAATAAACTGTGAGACGGATTTCGTAGCGCGAAACGAAGATTTCCAAAAGCAGGCTGAAAAGTTTCTTGATGTTGCTTTTGAAAATGAAATAGCAACCGCCGCTGACCTTCTTCAGGAAGAAGTTGATGGAATAATCATCGAAAAACACCTGGAAGCGATGGTTGGAAAGATTGGTGAGAAGATTGAGATCAATAAAGTAGTGTTTGTGAAAACAGACGGCGGACTTATTGATTACATCCACCCCGGAAATCAGCTTGGCGTGCTTGTGGAGTTTGAAGGACCCGTTGAAGACGATCAGATTGGCAAAAACGTAGCGATGCAAATTGCCGCTATGAATCCACTGGCTGTCGTTCGCGACAATGTAGACGCAACCGTTGTAGAAAAAGAGCTTGAAATTGCCAAAGAACAGCTCATCAACGAAGGAAAACCTGAGGAGATTGCTGAGAAAGCCTCTAAAGGAAAACTTCGCCGATTTTACGAAGAGCGTGTCTTGCTGGAGCAGAAATACGTTAAAGACAACGGCATCTCTGTGAAAGAGTACCTGGAGCAAAATGATGCTCCGCTGGTTAAGTCGTTTCACCGACTTCAACTTGGTGAATCTTAATTCACTTCGCTATTTTAAGGCTGCCAATTTTGGCGGCCTTTTTTTTGATCCTAACTTTCTAAATCGATTAAACCGTGGCAAATCAATATAAGCGTATACTACTTAAACTAAGCGGTGAGGCTCTCCTCGGCGCGCAGGGACACGGGATTGACGGAGACATTCTGACCCTGTATGCCAACGAAATTAAATCGGTGCATGAAGAAGGAGTTGAGATCTCTGTTGTTATCGGTGGCGGTAACATCTTCCGTGGCGTAAAAGGAGCCACCGAGGGTATGGATCGCGTTCAGGGAGACTATATGGGCATGCTTGCAACCATGATAAACAGTATGGCCTTGCAGGACGCCCTCGAACGAAAAGGCGTCCATACACGGCTTATGAGCGCTATCAGAATGGAAGAGATCGCTGAACCGTACATCCGGCGCCGGGCCATTCGTCACCTCGAAAAAGGCCGTGTGATCTTATTTGGGGCAGGAACCGGTAATCCATATTTCACGACGGACACTGCCGCAGCACTTCGCGCTATTGAAATTGAGTCGGACGTGATTTTGAAAGGAACACGGGTTGACGGTATTTACGATTCAGACCCTGAAAAAAATCCCGACGCCAAAAAATTCGATATTATTTCCGGAGATAAAGTTCTCGATATGCGGCTTGATGTTATGGACCTCACCGCCTTTACGCTCTGCCGTGAAAACAAAACCCCTATTATTGTTTTCGACATGAACGTGCCTGAAAACTTCAAAAAAGTGGTCTGTACGGAAGAATCTGTAGGCACTACAGTTGTTTGGGATGAGCCTGAGAATTCGTAAATTTATAAACTCTGTTACCACCCCAGTATATAATCTTTTAAAAAGGGCGATATGATACCTGAAGATCTGAAACTCGTTATTGACACTGCAAAGGAAAGCATGAATGAAGCTGTTGCTTTCGCAAAAAAAGAATTCTCCCATATTCGGGCGGGAAAAGCCAGTCCTGCACTGCTTGACAATATAAAGGTGAACTATTTCGGCTCTCAAACACCGCTGAATCAACTGGCTAATATTAGCGCACCTGAAGCCCGCCTTCTCACCGTTCAACCGTATGATAAGTCTGTACTTGAAGATGTAGAAAAGGCTATAATGTCCGCCGGATTGGGACTTAACCCAAGTAATGATGGAAGCATCATTCGAATTCCACTGCCGATTCTTTCTGAAGAGCGACGTAAAGAGTTAGCGAAACACGCGAAAGAAGTTGGAGAGAAAGCCCGAATCAGTATCCGTAATACCCGAAGAGACTCTAACGACGAGATTAAAAAAACCGTCGACAGTGAATCTCTACCGGAAGACAGCCGGTTCGAAGCTGAAGAAAAGATTCAAAAACACACCGACACTTATATCGCAAAAGTTGATCAGCTGCTCGAGAAAAAAGAGCAGGAAATAATGACGGTATAGTGTAGATATTAGGGCATGATTTGATACCTATCAAATTTGAATAACCTGATAACGTACAGTCTACATCAAAATGTTAACAGTACAACTCCCCCTTATCAAAAGGGGACTGAGGGGGATGTTTGTATGGCCCGAGAATTTGAAATTATTTGTTTTGTTTAAGGATCATTAACACCCCTCTGTATCTCCCCTTGTTAGGGGAGACTTAAACTCCCCCTTATCAAAGGGGGACTGAGGGGGATGTTTGTATGGCCCGAGAATTTGAAATTACTTGTTTTGTTTGAGGATCATTAACACCCCTCTGTATCTCCCCTTGTTAGGGGAGACTTAAACTCCCCCTTATCAAAGGGGGACTGAGGGGGATGTTCGTAAGGCCCGAGAATTTGAAATTATTTGTTTTGTTTAAGGCTCATAAAACACCCCTCTGTTTCTCCCCTTGTTAGGGGAGACTTAAACTCCCCCTTATCAAAGGGGGACTGAGGGGGATGTTCGTAAGGCCCGAGAATTTGAAATTATTTGTTTTGTTTAAGGCTCATAAAACACCCCTCTGTTTCTCCCCTTGTTAGGGGAGACTTAAACTCCCCCTTATCAAAAGGGGACTGAGGGGGATGTTCGTAAGGCCCGAGAATTTGAAATTATTTGTTTTGTTTAAGGATCATTAACACCCCTCTGTTTCTCCCCTTGTTAGGGGAGACTTAGACTCCCCCTTATCAAAGGGGGACTGAGGGGGATGTAGTGTAAGGCCTATTGATTTACCCAACTCTATGTATATATCTGAACTTGAATTACACGGCTTTAAGAGTTTTGCCCATAAAACTCACGTAAAGTTCGACAAGGGAATCACAGCTATTGTGGGCCCCAACGGATGCGGTAAATCAAACATCGTAGATGCCCTTCGCTGGGTACTTGGGGAACAGCGCCCTACCCTTCTTCGATCCAGCTCTATGAGCAACGTGATTTTCAACGGTACTGCCCAGAAAAAAGCGCTGGGGCTGGCTGACGTCTCTCTTACCTTCGTGAACAACAAAGGAATTCTCCCTACCGAATACAGTGAGCTAACAATTACCCGGCGTCTCTATCGGTCGGGCGACAGTGAATACCTGATCAACAACACCCCCTGCCGCCTGAAGGACATTATGGATCTGTTCATGGACACCGGGATGAGTTCCGACGCTTATTCTGTGATTGAGCTGAAAATGGTGGAAGAGATTCTGAATGACAGAAATAATGACCGCCGTCGACTATTTGAAGAGGCTGCCGGCGTTACACGCTATAAAGATCAGCGCAAACGAACACTGCGCAAGCTGGACCAGACGCTAACAGATCTGCAGCGTCTTGAAGACATTCTTGTTGAAGTACGCAAGAAAACCAGGTCCCTCGAAATCCAGGCCGAAAAAGCGGCAAAGGCCAAAAAATATCGTGATGAACTTGTGACACTCGACAAGGCCTACAATCGTCAACAGCATGAATCCATCCAGGAAGAACTGACTCCGCTGAACGACCGCATCAAAAACGCAGATAAAGAGAAGCGGAAGATCTCATCAAAACTTGAGGAGCTTGAAGAAGCCGAAGAAAAAGCTGCAAACCGCCTGATCGACAAAGAGCGGCTTCAGGGTGAAGCGCAGCGACGAGTCAGTCAGCTTGGGAACTCCATCAAAGAGATGGAAACGAATCTGAGGATTGTTAGCGAGAAGATCAAAAATGAAAAAGGGGTCATTGAAGGCCATGAAAAAGATATTGAACAGAGCCGGACAGACTTTCAAGAGCTGCAGGAACTGAAAGAGACGAACGAAAAGCAGCTGACTAACTTTTCCGATACGCTTGATCAGTCCGAGAAAAGCCTGCAGGATTCAAAAGAGAAATTTAACGCGCTGCAGCAGCAGTACACGAGAGTCCGTCATGAACTGTACGAGCACGAGATTTCCGTGAGCAACGTCAACAAAGAATTGCGGGAGCTTCAATCGGATCGCATCAAGCTGGAATCAAAACTGGAAAATAGTGAAGACGACCAGCTTCGCATCAACCGGGATATTGGAGATCTGGAGGATGAAATTGACAATGCCAAAGGTGAACTGAACATTTGCATAGGAAAACTCGGGAAAGTAAATGAGGAACTTGAGGAGTTAGAAGCGGAGCTTAAACAGGTGACTGAACAGCGGGAATCGCTCCAGTCAGACCGCGAAGAGCTGCGTGAAAAGATCCGCTCAGCGAAAACTAAAGTGGAATCTGCCCGGTCGGAGATTTCTCTGATGGAAAGCCTGGCCGAATCAAATGAAGGACTGCCGGGATCAGTAGCCTGGCTCACCGAGCATCATGCCGGATCATTCGGTACGCTAAGATCTGTCGGAGATATTCTGCAAACGGATGAAGACAAAGCAGCGGCGCTTGAAGCCGCACTTGGCGATTCGATTCACTATCTTGTCGTAGATACAATGGATGACGCCATCCGTGCCTCCAATCTGCTGAAAGAGAATAAGAAAGGGCGTGCAACTTTTATCCCGCTCGCAGAACTTCGTGACACGTATGAAGTGGCCACCAAATCTATCTATTCTCATATCAATTCAGAGGGACGGTTTGATGCTGTAACTCAGCTTCTGACCGGCTCCGTGATGCTGGCAGAAAACCTGGATAAAGCCACGCCTCTTCCGGAGGGAATCACGAGCGCTGTTTCGTATGACGGAGATATGATTACGCGCGACCGGTTTTACAAAAGTGGCAGCAAGAATAAGCAGGCCGGAATCAGGCTCGGTATTAAAGACAAGCTTGAGAAGCTTCAGAGCAAATTAGGTAGTCACACACAGACATTCGAACAGGCTGAAGCTGACCTGGGGTCCATCGAAGAGAAACTTAAAGGTCTCGAACCGGAGATTGTCCGTCAGGCTATCAAAGAGAAACAGAAAGAGAGCCGCAAACTGGAACAGCAGATGAGCCGCTACCAGTCGGGAATACAGGTGTACCAAAAAAATATCGGGGATCTGACCAACCGGAAAGAGAATATTTCGGTGAACCGTGAGCAAGCGGAAGAAAAACTCGACACCCTTCAGCCTCAACAGAAAGAGCTGCAGGAGAAGATCATTGAGCTTTCGGATCTTCAGAGCCGGAAAAAGGAGAAACTGGAGTCGCTGGAAGATGAGCGCGCTATTGCTCAGAACAGGTATAACGACGCCCAGCTGAAGCATCAGGACGTTAAGAACAAAGCTGAAAATCTCGAGAAAGAGATTGAACGGGCAGAACGCGGTATTGAATCGGTCCAAAACAGGCTGAGTTCCCGGAAAAAAATGACGGGCGAAAGTGCTGAGAAAATTGAGTCCTATACCGACTCGATTGAACAGACAGAGAAGCAGCTCGAAAACAGCCGTGAGATGAAAGTTGCCGCAGATCAGAAACTGGCTGAGGCGGAAGAAGCCACGGCAAAAGAACGAGGCAAGATAAAAGAGACTGATGATTCCCTTAAGGAGCTTCGGCGCAAAAAAGAGGTGAATACTGAACTCGTACACCACCTTTCGATGGCAAAAGAGAAATTTGATATGCAGGCTCAGTCACTCTCAGACCATATCTGGGAAACCTATGGTATTCTGATGGATCAGCTGACTCAGGAGCTTCCCGAAGCGATGACGGCCGATGAAGCCAAGCAGCGCATCAGCTGGCTGAAGCAAAAGCTGAATAAAATCGGAGATGTCAATCCGCTGGCAATCGAAGAGTATGAGGAAGAGAAAGAACGGCTCGATTTCTACGAAGAGCAGATCAAGGACCTTCGTGACGCCGAAAATGAGATGCAGCAGACCATTGATGAGATCAATCTAACCGCTACTGAACGATTCAACAAGACGTTTGAGAAGATTCGAACGAACTTTCACTCCGTCTTTCACACGCTGTTTGAGGAGGATGACTACTGCGATCTGCTGATTGAAGAAGATGTGGAAGACCCGCTCGAGGCCAAAATTGAGATCAAAGCGAATCCCCGCGGGAAACGGCCCTCAAGTATCAGTCAGCTTTCCGGTGGTGAGAAAACACTGACCGCCATCGCGCTTCTATTTGCCATCTATCTGGTTAAGCCATCACCGTTTTGTGTGCTTGATGAGGTAGATGCTCCGCTGGATGATGCCAACATTGAACGGTTTTCATCAATGATCCGCTCGTTCAGTGAAGAGACTCAGTTTATCATCATCACTCACAATAAAAAAACGATGTCTAAAGCGGAGATGATGTACGGTGTTACCATGCCTGATACCGGTGTGAGCCGTCTGGTTGGGGTTCGGATGGATGAAGTTGTGGAAGCGTAGGTTTGGGATTTGAGTCGTGAGTCGTGAGTCATTTGTTATTTGAGATTTGAGATTTGAGATTTTAAACTACAGTGATTAGTGTTGAATGTTGAGTTTTTAGTTGATGTCAACTAAAAACTCAGCATTCACAACTCAACAATTACACATATGGCCAAAAATTTAACTATTCGCCGATATCCTCCTACATCCAATAAGTCGCTACGGGCTTGGAATGCCGGAGATGAGTACATCCTGGAATATCTTGATAGCGTGGATCTTACCGACAAGCCGATTACAATTTGCAACGATCGGTTCGGATACCTGAGCTGTCATTTACATGATTTTAACCTGTACTTAATTAATCATCGCAAGAGCCAGGAGATGTCTATAATCACGAATGGCCGCGCCAACAGCCTGGATTTTAACACAACCCGATGGCATACCCCATTCGACACTCCTCCGGAGTCTGTCGATATCGGGCTGATGCAGATTCCAAAATCACTGGACCTCTTCAGGTTTTTTCTCCATACGCTTTCGGCATCTTTGTCGGACGGTGGAACAGTGATCTGTGCGTTCATGACTAAATACTTCACACCGGCCCTGCTGGATATTGCCGGCGACTATTTTGAAGAAGTAGAACAGAGTCTCGCACAGAAGAAATCACGCATTCTTATTCTGAATGAGAAAAAGGCGCTGCCGGATGCCTCATTTATCGAAACCTATTCCCACGCATTTGATGATAATCACACCGAAACTCTGAGCCAATATCCGGGAGTCTTTTCATCAGGTCAGGTAGATTATGCCACAAAGTTTTTAATTGATACGTTTAGTCCCAATAAAGACGAACAGAAAATACTGGATATCGGATCGGGTAACGGTGTGATTGCCCGGGCGCTGCAGATCAAACATCCGGAGGCGACGTTTCATCTTGTGGATGACTCCATTCTGGCTATTGAGTCGTCAAAACTGAACGTCAGATCCGACCGAGCCCATTTTCACTGGGCCGATACTCTTGATGAGCTGGACGATCAATCGATTGACCTCGCCATATCGAACCCGCCGTTTCACTTTGGGCATGAAACAAATATTGAAATATCGGTCAACTTATTCCGTGAAGCGGCCGGCGTTTTAGCACCCGGCGGCAGGTTCGTCTGCGTTGCCAACAGCCACCTGGGCTATCTGCCATATCTAAAGAAATTTTTCAGATCTGCTGAAAGCCTTGCTCAAAATAAAAAATTCGTGATTTACGAGTGCCGGAAATAAGTGCTTGCCATCTCCCATTGAGCGGGTGGGGTAGGTTAGCGGAGCTTCGATAGTGTATCGGAACATATTCTGAGCTCAATGCCCTTCAACACACCCCTCGTTCATCAAATTGGACCCCGTCCGTTTGCTTTCACTTTTCCCCTCTCAAGAGGCTGTGAGAAATTAGAGACTAAAGTTTCGGGCAACTTAATTTTTTAAGACTATAAATTTATTTTGAAGCTCCCCGCTCTGTCAAGTCCCGCCAGGGCGCAGAGTTTGTCCGGCCA
>Ga0306912_1000545_pt1 | contig 21676 bp, 22 predicted proteins | sample AntRauFillE10628_FD_190443 | JGI IMG/M metagenome (GOLD analysis project Ga0306912, IMG submission 190443) | Saline lake microbial communities from Rauer Islands, Antarctica - Metagenome Filla E10 #628 (v2) (version 2) | ecosystem: Environmental > Aquatic > Non-marine Saline and Alkaline >... | reverse complement strand
ACTTAATTTCTAAATCATATATACCAGCACTAGCAAATGTAATAGTAGCTTCATCACTTAAATTATTGAAAGTTTCTATTACAACACCATTTTGTTTTGCCACTACATCATAATCACCTTCTGCACCTGTGAATTGAAATTGGTCAGTGTTTGATACACCAGAATTAGTAGTATCAACTTCTATAATAAATGGTGTATCACTCGTATCACTTAACACCGATTCGTTACCATTTAAATCTATTGAAGAAATTTTAAACGAAGTTTCATTTCCAACATCCACGTTTATAATCGTCACAACACCATTTAACACACTTACCTTTGCATCATTTACTGCACTACCTAGGGTAGCTATTGCTGAAGCATAGTTGTCTGCACTACCATATATTTTGTAAGTCAATTCATTATCTGGTGTTACTAAATCACCTCCATTTAAATTTGCTGTTATTTCTAATACCATATTAATTATTTTTTTATTTTAATTTGAAAATGTTACACTTTCAATAGACATTTTTGCTGGTGGTGTAATATCTTCGGTTAATTCCACGCTTATAATAGACATTTTGTTAGGTCTGACATCAGAAATATTAAAAACAAGTATATCACCTAAATACAATTTCTTAATTTCGACGCCTCCTAAGTATGCTTTATTTATATTTGTATTGCCTAATTTTATAGCCATTTTTTAATTTATTTTTTAGTCTGTTATAATATAAAATGTAGTTGATATTGGTGTAGCTGCATCATATTCTGCTTGGGTTAATGATACTATATTTGCTACTACATCACTTCCTACAGGTTCACTTGCAGTTACAGACTTAACTCTATCATTTAACGCATTTGTAGTTTCAACTGCATTTGCATAATCACTAGAATCAAAATCTTTTACTTGTGCTAGGTTTGCTACCTCATCATCCATTAAAGCACCTGAACTTCTTACATTTTCGGTATCGGTTATGTCTGCATTAGCTTCTATATTGACTAGTTTAGTAATCTCACTAGAATTTATTAATCTTTCCCCATTAGCCTTATCTACCTTATCTATTAGTATATCATCTATTCTTTCTACCTCATTTGTAGTTTCAACTGCATTTGCATAATCACTAGAATCAAAATCTTTTACTTGTGCTAGGTTTGCTACCTCATCATCCATTAAAGCACCTGAACTTCTTACATTTTCAGTATCGGTTATGTCTGCATTAGCTTCTATATTGACTAGTTTAGTAATCTCACTAGAATTTATTAATCTTTCCCCTGATGCCTTATCAACCTTATCATTTAAAGCATTTATTAAATCTATTTGGTTTGTTAAAGTTCCAATAATCTTTCCCCATTCAACTTTAATATCAAACTTAGTATTACCACCTTTATTATTTGTTATTTTAGAATCACCTAAAGTCCAACCACCAAAACTTTTTGTTCTAGTCGTAACTCTCTCCCACTCTGGAAATATTTTATAATTAAAATCCATAAAGGAATAAAATCCAGTCTTAAAGTCTTCATAAAGTCCTTCTTGTGCCTTCACTAAATAGTCAACCTCGTTCTTACTAACACCTTCCGAATCGCTTCCTACAGCCTTGTAAATGCCCTTATCTGAAATGTTGTAAGCACCGTAAGAAAAATAATGTGATGCAGAAACATGAATAAGCATTGGAACAATATAATCTTCATAAAGTTCTAAATATTGGTCTGCTAAAGTGTCATCTTCAAAGTCTTTAACTATTTTCTTATATAAATTTCTACCTAAAAGTGGTTTTATTTTAGTAATTTGTGCAGATTTTATAGCAGGTACTATACGAGAAGTCTGTACATTACCACCAATTGGTGTATTCTTACTTAAATCATCCTGTTTAATTAATAATGTTGCCATATTTATATTTCTTTATTTTTATTTTCATCGACTTCTCTTAATTCTTCAAAATCTTTAAAACCTAATTTAACATCTGGATATCCTATCTTTAAAATATCTTCTAAACCATCTATGATTTCTTCCCTTAAAGGATTAATTTGCGACCTATAAAGAGTCTTTAAAGCTGTCTTCATTTGTTCAGAATCACTAGAGAAGCCTGTAGCTACATTATGTCCAAAAAGTGAAGGACTAGTCACCTTATTAGCTAAAAGTATCTTAGCATTAGCCTGTTCGCTTAATGTGGTAAATTGCTGGTATGCATCTATGATTTGAATATCTTCGACAGTTGTAGCATCCTCTTTATTGTTATTGAAACAAACTATTAAATTACCCGCCGCATTAGTACCTGTTAATTTATTCTTAATAGTTCTTTCTGCATCTTCTTCTGCTTCTTCACTTAAAGCTAGACCCTGGTTTATGTTAACTATTTTACCAGCCGAAAAGTTATTTTGAATATGTTTAATGTAATAATTACTAATTTCTTCTTCAACTTTTGCATATTGCAAGCATGAGAAATAGTCAGGTAGTGAGAAAAATGGTTGTTCTGAATTACCTTGTAAGTAATACATTTCAGTCTCTCTATTTTCACCTTCTTTAAAACTTTTTATAAGTTGTGGTCTAAATCTTCCTCTAAGTTTCCAATCATATGAGAACCAATATGCTGTTGGGTCGTCCATCATATCTTTAGGTCTATCAACACAAACTTGTCTAGCAAAATATGAGTGTATTCTAGTCACCTTTAATTCACCAGCCTTGTTATAAATGACTTGCAATGGACTATTGTTATGTTTTTTGAATTCTTTAACTAATCTTGTTAAATCTTTTTTACTTAATATAGAATCTAACTTTTCTTGTGTTATGCCTTCTAATGCGATTAGACCTTCGCCTAGAATATATCTACAGTAATTGTCTATAACTGCTTGTAAACTAGGACTGCCTAGATACCTTTCTTCAACTAAATTAAAGAAATTATTGTCAGGTCCATTGGTTAAATACTTATTACCTATTTGTAGTAATGATTGTGGATTAACACGTTCATAATTATTTAAATCTATTATTTCTATATTACTCTTAGCCATATTTTGTTTATATTTTTATTATTCCATTTTGAGATTCTTCTATAGTAGTGTAGTTTTGTAGGTCTGTTTGGTCAGTTGCAAGTGCTTTACCTCTCCATATTAAAGTATTAGAATTTGAAACATTTATCAAATATTCATTCTCATCTTTAAAATCAAACTCTATATAAATGTCTTGTCTACCTCTATCTTTATTTATAGCATAACATTCTAAGTCTACTTCTTTATCTCTATACACATCATATATATTAACATCAACAACTTCTTCATATTTTCTAGGATAAATAGAAATTATGTTAAAATTATCACCTACACTAGTTGAGTCTACCGTTTCAGTCTCTGACAAGGTCATATCACTACCTAACCATACCTCTCTTATATCATTTATGTTAACAACTACCATGTATGTTTCTTTTTATCTAAAAACAATAAATAAAAAAAGACCTACTAAATAAATAGTAAGTCTTTTTAAGTATCCTTATCGAGTAATTAGTTATACATTGGTAACACTAGCTTTAAGTGCTATTGCTGTTGCTGAATCTAGAAAGTAAGCTGGTTCTGCTTCTTGTGATACACCTACCAATTGATAAGCGTTAACACCATCTAATGCACCTTCTACGTTTGTTGTTGAGTTAAATTCTACACCTCTTTTTAAACCGATTGCTAATATTTCTCCATTCTCCATTTCTGCAAATACTATGGGTCTACCCCATACCATATTCTTTATCTGAAATGTTTTCAATGCTTTAATATTAGTTAAAACCATATTAAATGTTCCTGAAAATACAGTTGTACCCGCATCTCTAGAAGAAGTCGAAGGTTCGTTATAGTTGTTTCCAGTATTTTTTAATGGGAATTTAAAAGTTTCAAATCCCGCTGGAAGTGCTGTTAAAAGGTGTCCTTCAGCGTCAGATACAGTAGTAAATTCGTAGTCCTCATAATTGGCAACATAAATCGCCTTAAATCCTGCTACTGTATTCTTACATGCACCTCCGTCAATACCTCTCGTTATATTACATATTGCCATATTGTTTTATTTATTTTTGTTTATAAAAAATCCCCTCTAAATTGAGAGGATTTTATGTTAATTATTTATTAATTGATTATACGAAATCACCGTAAAAAACTATCTCGTCTCCAAAAGAGAATCCAACTCCAATCTCTAAAACTACTTTAGTTCTAATTGTTCCAGATAAATCACTTTCATCCATATCCTTAACAGTTACATTGTTTAAGTCAGCTTCAAGTCCTGTCAAGAAGCCTAAATTCTTAACTCTGTATATGAATATTTGGTCACCAGTGATTGCACCGATAGACTCCATTCTAAGACCTAAGAAATCAAGTTCCTTATCACCCACAGTTGTATTTAAACCTTGTGCTGCAACTGCTTGCTTGTATAACTTCAACACTTTTTTAGATGTCACCATAACTAAATCTTCGTCATCCATTACCTCGTCTTTAATAGCATCATAAGCCTTTTCAACTTCAACAACTACGTTTGATTTAGTGATAGCAGAATTTTGTACTTCTATAACACCAGAACCAGTAGCTTTCATCTTATCGATAAGCCCTAAAGTTGGTCTATTCCAAATATAATTATCTACTTTTGCACCTAAATTCTCTACGATTGCTAAAAGAATAGCCGATGTAATGTCAGCTGGAATCTCATTAGCTGCACCGAACAGTCCTTGTGCTTGTGCCTGGAATGTTTGGTGAAATTCATCTTTACATAGTTCGTGTTCGATTTTCAATTTCTTTAGAGTCACCTCTACGTCAGTGTAATCTACATCACCTTCTGGTGTAAATCCACATGCATAGTCTTGAAAGTCAGCTGCGTACTCTAATTTTGGTAGGAATCCTGTTCCTATGTTGTTAGGTAATACTGTTATTGCGTTCTTAGCAATTGTATCACTTTTCTTGAATGCTTGTACAAAGATTTCTCCTGCTAATGCACCTTCATATCCACTGTTAATATTTGTTGTTGTAGCCATATTGTTTTATTTATTTTTTTTGTTTTTATTTACTTGTTTTTGCTATTCTATTTAATGCGGTTAATGTACTCTCACCTCTTCTTTCGTTAAGATTTACTTCAACACCTCCCTTTAATTTACCCGAATTAGGTGTATTCTCTAATGCTAATTTTAATTCTGTAATCTCTTTTTCAAGGTCAGACTTAATTTTAGCATTCTTTTCAGCCAATGCTGACATTTCCATTTTCTCTTTGTCATCTTTTTTAGTTTCAAACTTTTCTCTTAACATTTTCTCTATTTCTGGGTTTTCATCAACCATTTTATAAAGTTCTGTTCTTTGTTCTTCTAATGACATTGCTTGTTCTTCTTTATCTTTAGCTTCTACCTCAACTTCTGCTTCTACATCACTAATTTCTGAAATCATTCCTTCTGCATCTGTCTTATATACTTTACCTTCGAATGTAAATTCTGAATTAGAAATTACTTCTTCGCCTCTCATTACCATTTGTCCTACTTCTAAAGTTGCTACTGTTAATGCTTCTCCTTCCTCTTGTGGAATTTCTAACATTTTAACTTCTTCTTTCTTCTCTTCTTCTTGAAGTGAAAATTTTAAGAATTTCTTTAAATAATTTTCCATATTTTGTGTTATTTTATTTTTAATACTTTGTTCTTTAGTTTCCTCTATATCTGAAAACAATAACTGTTCTAATTTTAGGTAAGAATCAATACTAAATCCTTTAGCCTTGCCTGTTTCTATGTACTCTGACCAATCTTTATCACTTAACTTCATAACTATACACCAAGTACCTATGGGTAAATCTGAATAGCCTAATGCGAAGGCTTTATCTTTAGTTTCAGAACTTAATAACCAAGATTCAACTACTACACTATTATCTATAGCTTCATTTTTATCGTGATTATACCAGTTATTTTTGTTAAATCCTTCTTGTGATAAAAAGTTATGTGCTAGTTTTTCGATAGTTTTCTCATCAAATACTATATCAAACTCACCTCTTTCTTTTGTATATCTTGCTATCTTTTGGTCAGGAACTAATACAACACCAACTAGTAATTTCTTCTTCTCGTCTGCTATACTTAATTTAAGTTTTTCTTTAGAGAATTGAATAAATTCATATTGATTTGCAGGACTATCCACAATAGAGACACCATACAGTAAACCATCTTCCTCATTGTCCCAATCTATTTTATATACTTTTCTTTCCATTATTTAATATTATTTTAACTATTTATAAAATTTTAAAAGGGCCATTAGGATGTGTCTTAAATCTATTACTAGCTTTTGCTGGTTCACCTGCAAGTCCTGGGGCATTATTTACTCTAACAGTTTGTGTTATTTTATTGTTCTTATCTCTAATTATTGTATACACTACCCAATTGTGTTTACAAAAAGGCCCTCCACAATACTTAAAAATACTATAATTCTGTCCTTTATGTCCAAAGCTTTTATTCTTACCTTGAAAAGACATTATGTTAATTTCGGATTTAGTATAAAACTTATCTAAACGTATCATTTCTTTACAAAAATCCCTTTCTGGTTTAGGTCCCTCATATCTGTATACTGTTTCCTCACCTTTTGCTAAATCAATATATTCCATTTCACCAAATACTAAATCTTTGGGAATCTTAAATCCAAATATTCTGGCTAGTCTTAGAATTGGGTCTTCATTATTATCTAATAATTTGATAGATGCATGTATAGTCATATAACTAAAAACAATATTGAATATTAAATTTTGTCGGTGTGTGACACCTAAGCATTAAATAGTGTCTAATACTAGTGGTAGTATGGAAGTTGAGTATGAAATTAAAGGAAGGTAATAGAATTTAATAATTAAATATAAATAAATAAATTTTCTTTGTTTAGACTGTTTAAATAATTACACCACATATGATATATAAACTTAATTAAACCTTATAATATTTTAATTAAATATGAATAAATAAATTTCCTTTACTTAAACTATTTAAATAATTACCGCACATATAATATATAAACTTAATTAAACCTTTATTATATTTAATTAATTATTTAATCTATATATAAAAACTCACTTAAAACTCTCTAATTAATAACCCGCCTACTGCGTGGCGTTCTCTATATTTAATTCGACTCTAAAGACTAATTATCTACTATTCGATACATAACACTAATTATACTTTAAACTCTATTACAAAGCCTTATAAGACAACACCCGATGATGTTATCCTATAAACCTAGAGTTTTTTTGTCTATTACGGTCTAATGCCTGTTGATTAGTCACCTTACCTGAAACCACATAAGCTTCCACAGGTTCATTTTGATTAGGATTATTTTCAGAATCTCTAACATTTTGACTGTCTCCAACCGTATCAAATCTAGGACCAGAAGATATTCCACCACCAGCACCTCTTACACCACCACTAGATGCAGGCCCATCACCAGTAGTAGGATTTGTTGATGCAATCTTAGCTACTTGTAATAAACCAAATACTCCTGTAGCAACTGCTTGTGCAATAGCATAACCTGGGATTGGTTTATCAGCAAATGCAGCTAATGTTTTAGTAATAGCTAAGTAGGTATTAAATGCAGACTCAGCAATAGCAAATCCTTTAGCAGCTATACTACCTTGTCCAAGTGATTTTACAATAGCACTAGTTGCACCTAAATATGCTTGTATTTCGGTATTCTTAGCATCCTTTGTGGCTTGTGCTTGCTTGTTTTCTACAGCAACTTTCTTTTTTACTGTATCTTTATCAAACTTAGCAAGTAATGCAGCTTTTTCTTCTTCAAATTCTTCTAATGCTTCTAGTTCTTTTACATAAGCTTCTCTTTGAACTTCTCTTTCTCTCTCAAATATTTCAACTTGTGATAGACCTACATTATCTTCATCAATATATTTATCTCTAATCTCTTTTAATTTCGCTAATGATTCATCTTCTAGTGCTTGAATACCTTCATTATATTCCATTTCAGCAGCTAAAAGTAATGCAATTTCTTCCTCTTTACTTTCTACATTTCTTTCAATTAAAATTCTTTGGTTTTCTAAAGTAGTTTCTAATTCAGCCTTACTTAACTCTTCTTTAGACTTACCTATCTTTCTTAATTCTTGTAAATTAGTTCTTCTTTCTTCTCGCAAAGATTGTTCATTTAACAATTGTTCACTAGTAAATCCTGCAATTCTTTCCTCTATATCTAATAGTTCTGTATTGGCATTTATGAGTGCAATTTTTAATTCCTCATTATCTTTATTAGCAGCTAAATCTGCCGCTGCTTCATCAACTCTTAATTGTGCTAGTTCTCTTTCTTCTTCACCTTGTTGCTTTAATAATACACCTATCTCATCATTTGCTTTAATTCTAGCAGCCATATTCATTTCTACATTATCACGAACTTGTCTTAACTGTTCTATTTCAGTTTGATAAATAAATATAGACTGTCTTATTTGTGCCTCTGCCAATGCAGCTGACTTTCTTAATTCAACTTGTGCACCAGCAGCATCTAATATTCCAGCGGTATAATCGTATATATCATTAGCACCTTTAGTTACTGCTACACCTAGTTTAAGTACTGAATTATCAACTCCTGTTATAACATCGGCAAACTCTATACCTGCTTCAACCCCAGTGGCAAAAGCTTTCTTAAATTCTCCTGCAAGTACTTGGTCTACAACTCTTGCCAACAGTCTAAAAGTAGCTACTAATGAAACTATTCTTTCAGTTATGTTTTGTGCTATTAATCTACCAAAATCCTTAATACTTTGTGTGGGGTCTTCAAATATACTCTTAAAAAAGTCAGATACATTACTTGTATTATCTATAATATAAGATATAAAATCATTGATAATTCTAGAGGTTGCTTCCATAGCAATGTTAAATACATCTAAAACTCTTTGGTTTTTAGAAAGTACCTCAACAAACTTAGCAAAAGCCGCAATGACTATACCTATACCTAATGCTTTTAAAGCTACACCTATGACATTTAATCCATTTGATATCCCTGTTAAAAAAGTAGGTGTCTTTTTGGTTGCAGTATTTAACTTATTAGTTTCTTGAGTGACACCTCCAATATTATCTTTGGTATCTTTTATATCTTTATTTGCTTTCTTGTTCTTTACTTCGAATTCAAATATCTTTTTTATTATATTCATTTCTTAATCTATTATTTTGAATTTTCTTAGTATTCTTTTAAGAGTTTTTAACAACTCATGCTTCCCTTTATAAATACACATATAAGGATGCTTAGGCAATTTCTTGCAATTATTTAATTTATTTATTGTATCTGTTATCATAATTGTATATCTATTTTATCTAAAAACATTCTTAATTAATTACCAAAACTACATAAGTCAGAATTTATAACATCCCCATTGTTATTGGTTTCTAATACTATACCTTCATGTGAATAAAATCCAGCAAGGGCCCTTAATGAACCTGTACTGTTTCTATATAATACTTGACTACCTCCAAAATTACTACTTGTTGAGTAAACGTTTATTGATGAACTAGCAGAACAAGCATTTAATGCATCAAAACCCGTAGCTACTAAGTATTCAAATAAATCGTTTGGATTAACTCCTACTTGTGTTACTGTATGTGTTTGAGATATGTTACCTGTAGAGAATGTTATATCCGCAACTCTAGTAGTATTTGATGAATTGTTAAGAACTCTTACTTCTAGGTTATCATTCCCACTTCCAGAGAATACATCAATGTCTATCCAATTAGCATCTCTTAATACACTCCAAGATGTATTAGACTCAATAGTTATATTATAGTTTTGGGCACTTCTTGATACAGTTTTATTTTCAGGGTTAATAGTTAATGTACCACTAAATCCTATTTGAGAAATATTAAAGTTCCTTGTTATAGTATTATTAGGACTACCTACATTTGCTTCTACTTGTAAAGTAAAGTTTCTGTTCTGTCCTGAATTGTTAGTATCAGCATCTATAGTAAATGAACCATTACCTGTACCACTGCCTCCAATTACTGTAAACCAGGAAGGTGCCGCACTAACTACCCAGCTTGTATTAGATGTAACAGTAACACCTACATTATTTGGATTAAACTGTGTTAAACTAGCAGATGTAGGAATTAATGATAAAGTAGGTGTAAAGGCAGCTTGTGTAACATTATGTGTATCACTACTATTACCTACATTAGCTTCAACTGTAACTACACCTGTTCTAGTGTTGTCTGTGTTAGCAGAATAAATGTAATCTATCTCTTTATTACCAAAACCAGTTTGGTCAGCAGTAGGAATACTTAAAAAATTATTACCACTAGCACTCCAAGCAGTATTTGATATTACATCAATTGAATTACTACCATTTTGATTACCTACACTAGAATTATTAGGTCTTATTATAACTTTCCTATCTACTACTATATTTAATGATATTGAATTAGCTACACTTTGTTGTCCTAAGTTATCAACTGCAATCACTCTATATTTGTATTGTCCACCTCCAAGTATATCAAAGTCTGTAAAGAATAAATTAGAAGTTGTACTTACATTTTCAAAGGCCCCAAAATTAAGACTTCTTTGTACTATGTAATTAGCAATAGTTCCATACTCAGGATTAGAAGCTAACCAAGAAATATCTATTCTATCTCCATTATCTAAGTAAGTTACTTGTCCTTGGGGTCTACCAGTAGGAGGGGGATTAGGTTGGTCATATTCTAATTGATTTACAACTAAAGTATCTTCAATATTATTTGCATTATTTCTTACTGTAACTATACCTTGTCTTTGTGAACCTAAATTATCATCTAAGGTTATACTTACATTATTACTATCACCATTTCCATTTGTTGTATTTAATGAAATCCAAGAAACGTCTTTAGTTACTGTCCAAGATACATTTGAATCAACTTCATATATATAACTATTATTATCAAAATCTAAATTAACATTAGAGGGTATTACAGTTATAAAAGGTACTGCATCAGATTGTGTTATAAGTAAAGAATCTGTATAAAAACCTGTAAAGAAGTTTCCTATTCTAAAAGTAATTAGAGAATCCCTATTTTCAGTTGTTGAGGGGTTTTCAGTTATTGTAAAAGTAAATCTATATCCTCCAGTTATAACAGTTGAAGAAGTTTCAGTTATAAAAGTTTCTTCTATAAAAGTAGTAGGTGTTACATCTGAATTTGTAGCTACTTCTACTGTAAAGTTTTGTGAACCACTACTTACATCTAAATCTTCTGTTAATACTTCTATGAAAGGTTCTGCTTCTTGAGTAAAACTAAATGTTCTAAAAGATTGTTGTGTTAAAGGATATATTATAAAAGAATCATTTCTTTCTTCTTCTGTATCATTTTCAGTTATGCTTAATCTTATAATACCATTTCCAAAATTTAAATCATCACTTAATAAAGTTATGTACTCAGGTAATTCTCCTATGGTCCAAAATCCATTCGATTGCACATCAATTGTAAATTCTTGTCCTACTTGTGCTAAAACTCTAGAAGTAGGAGATATTGTTAACTGTGTATTATTTAAGCTACCTACTCTAATTGCTTGGTTAATATTTACCACATAAGTCTGACCCCCAATGACAAGAGTTATAGAAGCATTTCTCTGTTCATCTATATAATTCTCACTTACAAAAACAGGTACATTAAATACTCTCCTATTACCAGAAATTTCCCCTAGAGTTATCCAAGTTGAATTTTCAGAAATAGATTCTATATCTTTATCTGTTCTTACTACTATATTAGAGAATCCTCCACCTGCATTAAAGTTAATCTGTGTAGGACTTACAGTAGTTCCCGTAACTAAATATTGATTATTAAAGTTTGGAAACAGTCTAAATTTACTCTCATTAGTAGTTAAATCTATCTCAAAATCTTCTATACTATATTTGTTATTCTTATATATTATCTGGCTATTTAAGTCTATATTATTAACTATGCTAGGAGGTAATATACTGTCCATAGAAGTTATCCTTGCATCAGAATTTAATAGATTATCTATCCAAGGTTTATGATTTTGGTTGTAGATATTCTTAATTAAACTTATACCATGCCATCCATTAACCGTTGTAGAACTAAAGTCTAGATTATTAGTAACCTGTGATTCCACATAATTATTAGATGAGTCACAAATAGGTACACCTGTTATTTCTATAATGTTGGTTTCACTTTTAGCTTCAGCACCCTCTTCTGGTCTAGAGTTTAAATCCAGTTTAATAGGTACAATAGTATCATCATTAGTAATAGGTGTTAACCCATTATAATAAAAACTTAACATATTCTCTGGGAATATACTATCTATTTTACTACCATCTACTTTATTATATAATGCTATGTTTATATTAGAAGGTTTATTAGTATCTGAATTTTTCAACTTAACAAAGAATGGTATTTCTGTACTTAATTCTATTTCAGTTGTCTTCTTATTATCTACTGGGAAATTCTTTATGACATTACCTCTATATCTACCTGTGTTGAATTTAAAATCTTCCTGTAAAGCACTATTCTCTTCTACCTTATACTTGTAAGATATCTTCTTATTATTTTTGTAAACAACAGACTCCTCTGATTCTTCATCAGTATACTTTGTAATATCAATTATATTACCTTCTGAATAGTAGTCATTAATGTTCTGTAGTCTAAAGTCTGTTGTAGAATTAGGTCTTATAATTAGTTTGAACTCCTTAATTAAGTTTTTCAGATAGTCTAATATAGTTATATCAGGCATGTTTCTACTTACTGTAAAGGTAGGTAGTATCTCCTCTATAACTCTTACACCTCCCAATGCAGAAGCATCATCAATTTGAGTACCAGTACCAGAAGTCCCTGGTAATTTCCAAGTTGTAATCATGTCTGAGTAATATTCATTACCATCAGCAGTATTCATCTCTTCATTAATCTGTATTTCAACCCTATAAGTTTGGTCTATCACATCATTTGAGTTGGGTACCATGTTGTATTGTGTGTTAAATATAATTTCAAAAAATCCATTATCCCCAATATTAGGATTTGTAGTACCTCTACCTTGTGTAAGTTCACTAGTATGTAATATATTATCCTCTCTATCAATTATCCTTATCTTAAAGAATATCTCATTAGGGAATTTATACTTGAATTTATGTTCAAAGTTAATTTCATAACTCTCATTTAGTTCAGTAACACCACTTTCAGCAGCTAAATTGGCACTAGTCATGTTCAAATTAATGTCATCACCATCAAATGTTAGGTATTCATCCCCAATATAAGCAGAAGCTTCTAAAGACTCCCACTTAAATACATTACTTCCATCAGGGTTACCATTTAACCAAGTATATAATGTGGTAAAATCTGTACTATCTATAAAGTCTCTAGAAAATGTTATACCATATTTTTCCTCTATTGCTTCTATAATAGCCATCTGCCTTATAGCAGGTCTTAAATCCTCTACAAATAGTCTACCTTCCTCTGTTGTTATATCATCTTCGTTTCCAATAGTACCTGTATTGTACTCTATCTTTCTATTAGTAGGTATAATCATTGGCATTATCAAACTAGGTACTACAGATAAAGATTCAGTTAATACTAAACTAGGTGTAGTAAATAGTGCATTTATGTTTCTCTCATTATAAGTGAAATTATAAGCAGAGAAATCTAGGTCTTTTAATTTAGCTTGTTCTCCTAAGTCTTTTCCTTCTCCATCTTTTAAAGTAAAAAGATTATCTAGTCCAGTGACCTGCCCATAGAAAGTAATAGAGTAGCTATTTATCTTACCATCCTTATCTCTGGTAGCTTCTAACTGAGTTTTACCTGTTTTAAAATGTAATGTATTGTACTCAAGGAAAGAATCAACTCTTAAATTAGGGTTAAAACCATCTTTGACTCCAATCTCAAACCAGTTCTTAAATATTCTATTATTCTTAGGAGTAGCTGGAACTGTAAATGTATTTACAAGGTCATTAAAGATAGCTTCAATGTTATCAGCATCAACCAATTTACCCCTATACATTACACTCTCATCTTCAAATAAATCTATTTTATCCGATTCAGTGAAGATTGAGTTGTTATTATCTGTGTTAAAAGTTCCTATATAATAGTTTAAATTCATTATTCGTTTATTTTTTTATCTTCTTTAAATCTAAAGCGGTAATTAATCATGTTTGTTTGTAAATTATCTTCCTTATTAAAGTTGCTTTCTTGTAAAGAAACTGCGTGTAGTTTATTATCATATTCCAACCATACTTCCTCACTCATAAAAAGGTCTTCATAGCAGTCATTCATATAAGCATCAACTAGACCTGTATTACATTCCCATTCTCTTTCACCTATTTTATTGTAAGTTTTATTTATATGCCTCAAAGGTTCTTGTGTATTTCCGTTTATATCTTTTATATCTCTATTATAAGAACTACTGTCTGTACTTACAGAATCAATACTTCTACCTGTCATGTATGTAGTTTCTAGCACACCAAAACTATTTTTGAATATAACCTTAAAGGATTCAAAAAGACAAGATGAGGTAGCTTTAAATAGAGTTACAGTATCAAATAGTCCATTGTTATCATAGAAGTCTAGGATTGTCTTATCATTATTAAAGTATAAGTCATAATCAATACATACATAGCTTACATATATATCTGAATTGTTAGGGTCTATATTCTCAAAATTTGTATTAAGTAAAGTAACATCAAGTAAACCATCCCGAACTATTACCTTAGATACTCTTGAAGTTATAAAAGGAATTGTTATTTTATCTTTTGCCTTAAAGGTTCTTTTTTTACCTTTTAAAAGTATAGACTCAAAATCATTATACCCATCTAAAATAAAACCTATATCATTCTTCTCTTCTAATACATTATCATTTATTGATATGTTTGAAGAAAAGCTTATAAACTTACCTACATTTGCTGAATTTAAAATAGGAGAAGTTGTTCCATAACCTAAACTATTGTAGTAGCTTATGTTTGATTCTAAATCACTAATGTCAATTAATGGACTAAGATTTAAAAACTGATTTGTTTGTACATCACTTATCTTTTGTTTATCAATTTGATTACTAGCTTCATTTAATTGCATAGAGAAAAACCCTTGTTCATATACATCATATCTAAAACTAGCATTTGACCAGTTACTTGAAATAGGTGATTTTATAAAGAAATCCTTTCTTATGGGGATATTGATAAGTCTACCTTCTAGTCCACCATCATTACTTGCTATTGTTATACTTAACTTATTTGGAATATCTTTTATATTATTTACAAAGTATATATCATTCTCATTTTCAATTATCTTAAAAACCCTTACTGTATCATTACCTATTTTTATGTATTTAAATCCTAAGTCTGTATCAATAGAATTTTGTTCTACTAGATTATTAAATAGATTATCCCTTGTAATACTTACACTTGAATTAACCAACAGTACTTCATTTGGGTTTAAGTCTGTAGTTAAATCATTGTATTCAGTTATATCACCACCGATTAATAAATCATTTGTACTAGAGGAATTACCATCTTCTAAATAAGCAAATGCCTTTACTCTATTATTTATATTTAACCTTTTGTCTAATAAACCTGTGTTTACATTTAATCTACCAAAATCATAAGATAAAGTTTGTGAAACAAAGTTTATGTAAATAGTATTATTCTCTGCAACTACTGCTTCAGTTATTGCATCAATATCATAATCAAAAATAAAGGTTGGGTCAATAACACCATCTAAATTTACTCTTATTATTTTATTAACATCTATACCATTGTACTCCTCAAAGTTCCCTGATATGTAATAATTATTATCTATTTTAGATATATTCTTTGTATTAGCATCTAATGATTTAAACCCATCTATCTGATTACCTAAAACATTAAAAGCGATTAGGTTATCCCTTATATCACTTTTAAAAACACCACAAACTAATATTTGTAAATCCCCTTGTTGCTTAATAAATATTTCATTTATATCATCCCCACCACCTAAATTTTGTATATTAATTGTGTTTCTAAACTTGTCAAATAATTTATTACCCTGTAATTCAAACTCTGAATTAACCATAAATAATCTTCTTGCAACTACACCAATAACTTCGGTAAACTTACCACCAAATGCTATCACTCCATTACTCTGTATAACATCTATTGCAGTAACTTTACCATTAACACTTCCTTCCGTAGCAAAGTTAATCATAGAAGCTGATACTGCTTCATTTAATAGGTCAAGTTCAAATAAGTTATTTAAATCATATATATCTACACCTTCAAATTGTCCACCAATAAGTAGACTGTCATTAATAGAGTGGTACTTTATAATATCAACAGATACACCAGACCCAATAAAATCTGAATAATCTACTGACTGAAATACAGTTCCATCGGCATTTAAAATTATAAATAAATTACAAGCAGTTGTTACACCATTCTTAGTGTACTCTGAAAATTTACCACCTACTGCAATTAAATTAATATCCTCTTCTCTATAATTAAAAGGTTCAATAGTTAAAACCTCATCATCAAAACTTCCTATTAAGTCTTTAGCAATACCACCATTTAAAGTAAATATATTATCTGCCTGTGTAGTATCTGCTGATACAAAAGTTTTATCAACTAATGATGGGTTAATGTCATAACCAAATCCTTCAAAGTTCTTATTGATTTGATAAGTAAAGTTAGTACCAGAAGGTATATGTAACTCAGGTTGCGAAGTAAAAAAAGCACTTGAATCTAATCTTAAATCTATTTGTAATAATTTTATTTCTGCCATTTTATATATATTATTTTTCTTCTTCGTTGAATATATCATCTAAATCTTTAGAAAATCCTTCTACCAATCTATCATCTACACCACGACCTCTTTGTAATTGAACCTCTACTTTATCACCTATTCTTCTAGGTACTAAACCTTTTCTAAATATAGAATTTTGTACTGCATATACATTTATATTCTTAGCATCTGCCCATTCTTTTAATGCAGAAATTGGGGGCTTCTTATCCTTATAAGAAAATGGTGTATCATATTGAAATATTGAATATGCATCCTTAGCTTTCAAACTACCAGAAACTCCTTTGTCTAAGAAATGGTAATACAATAACCCATCAATATAGAATCCATCTTCTGTTTTATTTAACTTTATACTTTTTTTCAAAGCTGAATTAAACACAGGTGAGAATTGTTGAAATGAATTTTTATATTCTATTCCAATACCCAAAACTGCATTTCTTAAATTCTTTCCTAACATACTTCTGTTTTGTTTATTAATTGCAATGTTATTGTCACTGCAAATCCATCTAAGCCATTTAGATTAGATAGGTAGATTGGACTTAAATCACTTACACTTATCATTGTGATACTATCACGATTATCAACGCTTAGAACTGTTAAGAATTCGTTTAAAATAGAATAGCATGTATTGTGATTATCAATCAAATTATCATTACCTAAAAACTTTGTGTCATTATGTCTGTTATCTCTTGTTCTTTGATTTAGAACTCCTATCTCAAATGTAAATTCATTAACTGCATTAGTTGACCAAGGACTTGCCAATGGATTAATATGTGCTAAAGGATATAAATTATTTTTAAGTAAATCTGCATCTTCATTTCTAGCGTATATAACTGTATTGACTAAAGGATTCTCATTGAGTACTTCCTTTATTCTTTCTGTCACTTTATAAAAATTATTATTCATATTCTATATCTATTTTATCTAAAAACATTGTATTTTATTTTGAATGATTTAATTTTATTCTAGCATCTTCTGCTTCTCTTCTATCTGTCATGTAGTTGAGGTAATGTAGGAATTCGGCTACTGGACTTTCTAACACTTTATTAACGTTTAAATATTTAAAATCTGCGGCTACCATAATTTGATTATACCAACCATACATTTCTGCTATTTCTTCATCTTTAGTTATTATTCTTCTTTCACTTTTTGCTTCAGTACTTGACTCTGAATATACTCTTGGGAATTTTGTAATAAAATCACGTTTAAAGTCAAAAAAAAAGACATAACACTATGATATATTGAAATGTCTGCTTCTAGCATTTTACTAGAATATCTCTCTACATCAACGAACTTTTCTATTTCATATGATTTACCATAAGAGTATTTAATCGGTCTGTACAGTACTGCAAGTAGCTTGTGGATACTCTCTACTTTATTTTCATAGCTATCTATTTCTAAATACTCTACTGTATACATTTGTTGAAGGTTTGGAATTAATCCATACTCTACACCGTTAAGTATAAACCTTTCTACTAGAGTTTCATTTTTTTTGTTAATACCTTGTAAGTAATTTATTAACATTTTATTAGCTTCATTAAGAGTTAAATGTTTATTAATATTTAAGAGTTCTCTTACAATAGCTTCTTCGTCATTTTTATTTGCATCAAATAATAATCTAATTGTTATGTAATCTTTAACCTTCATATTGTTGTTTTTTATTTTATCTAATTCTATATCTTTCTACTTTCTTGTTCCTACCTCTATACACTATATAGTAATTTATTGCATCGACATAGTGATTATATTTGTCGACTGGTCTATCCCCTAGTGCGTAGTTCTCATCCCAGCAATATTCATTAAATTCATTTATAATATCTTTACTCTCTGGGTCTACAATAATTTTATAGTCTCTTAACATTTCTAATCTATCAACTATTTTAGGTTTACTGACTGGTAAAATATTACAATGTCCATTTTTTAATTCAGCAATAATGTCAGGTGATGCAGAATCTGCAATGATGAGGTCTCTACCACATATATTTGATACTAGAGTTGCAAGCTTAGAAGGTATTATTCCTGTTTGATATAATAGACCCTTAACATATAAAAGCTTCTTAGAATGGTCTATATGGCATTTAACTAAAGCAGTAGGGTCATTAGAAAATCCAAAGTCCAAACCATATTCTGCACTTACATTAGGAAAGTTTCCTAGTTCCCAATTTGTTATAATTAATCCCTCTGCCTTATCTTTGAATCCACCTAATATTATATTGTTATATTTATCATAATCTTTTATCTTTAGTTCTTCAAATTCTTTTATTATATCTTTGTTAAGGTTTTCATAATTATCTAGATAACTTGTGTGTATATACGTTATGTTATCATATGTTAAATTACTGCCAGGTTCTATTCCCTTATCCAAAAACCATTTAGTATATAGCCAATGTTTCTTCGTTGGTGGATTGAATACTAGTATAACCTCATTGTCAGCTAGGACTGTTCTTATAGAGAAGTTAATAGTATCGAATAGTGTCTGGTCATGCAGTTCTTCTGCTTCATCTAATACCCATGTAGTAAGTCCTGCAATAGATTTAAGTGCAGCTGTTTGTATCTTAGCACCAGTTTTTAATCCCCTAAATAAAATTCTAGAACCTGTTTGTTTATTAATAATTTCTGTGTTGTTAACCGTAAAAGAATCCTCTAATTCCAATAGTTCTATCTTTTCTACAAATTCTGGGATAACTGACAAATGGGCAGATACCATTGTATAACGTGTAAATAATATTACCTCGTTTTCTTGGAATGTTTTGAATAATAAATATACTGCTACCGAGAATGATTTACTTGACCCACAATCGACCCCCACTGATTATGTAATATCTACTATTATCCATAATCAAGGGGGTATATTTATTATCTAATACTATTTTTTCTGTCATTACTTAAATTTTATTAAAGATTTTAAATCAAATTCATTCTTATTAGTATTCTTATTAGTATTTTCAGTTTTTTCTTTCCAATCATGTTTAGATGATAATGTGAATTTTGCCATTGTAGAATCTACTTTTCTATTTAATGATAAGTCTGCTAATTTATATTCTTGCATCTTTAAAAGGTCATCATAGTAATCTTGTAAATATGTTTTGATTCTAAAAATATCTAATAGTTTTGTATTATACAATCCATTTTGCATTAAGAAAGATTTAACGAATATATTCTTTTCGTGTATATCTATAATTTTATCATTCTTATCTTGTATTTTATAAGGCAATAACCATTCAGCACATTCATTAAATAAAGAGATTATTTCATCATCACTCCAATGATATTCTCTGTGTTTTTTGTGCGTTGGTTTCGTTTGGTTCTGTTTACTTTCGTTCTCTTTCATATGTTACTTTTATTTTAGCTATCATTTTCTTAACAACACCTGGACAATGACACTTTTTATATTTTGTGTTAAATAAATCATTATGTGTATCGAATAACCAAGATACATCCTCACTAGGCACTCTACCTTCATAAGATGTCACTTTATCATATACATCATCTTGAACAGTATAAACTAATAAATCGTATTCTTTTTTAACAGATTTATATTCTAGAGTTCTTTTATCCAGTCCTTCCATTTTTATTATTAAATCTTCTTTCATATATCTAAAAACATTTTATTTTAACATCCCACAAATATTTTATTGTGTTTATTACTTTTAGTCTAGAATTTGATATTGTTTTCTCACTCTTTTCAAAATATACACTAGCTTTTTTTATAGTGTTTTTTCTAATTAAGCAGTAGTGAAATATTTCTATATCAAATTCATTTATTCTATGATAGTTAGCTAATGTATTAACTATAAATCTTAACTTATCTGTTTCTATATCATCTTGTGTTCTGTCATATTCTTCTATATTAGATTCTAGTTCATATATTAGAGAAGAATCTGTTAAAGTATTATTAAGACTTATATTGTTAAATTCTTTAAATACTTTTGTCTTTAAACTAGCTTCTCTAGTTATTGTATTCAGAATTGTATTCTTGCACAATATAAAGTAATAGTTATCATTCATTTGCTTTTCTTCCCACTTATCTAATAAATTCCTTTTATGGAATGTTTCTAATACTTTTGAATGTGCTTCCTCTGCAATATATCTATCAGCTTGATTAGTTCTTTTTTTGTTAGCAGAATATTGTGTTGCTAGAATAAGACAGTAATCTTTAAGTTGATTAACTAATTTAGTAGTTATATTAATCTTCATATTCTATTTCAGGATTATTTTTCTTGAAGTTTTGTAAATCAATTTCTGCCTTCTCGACTAAATCATTCCACCTTATAGTTAATCTACCTTGTTCAAATGTTAAAGACAATACATGATTGTTTTCTCTAATAGTTTGTAATTCATCTTCGGAGGTATATAGGTTAACATATTTAATAGTTCTAAGGTAAAAGTATTCTCCTTGTGTTTTAACAAATTCTGTTTCGTTCATTGTTTTATTTTTTTTTAAACAAACTTAAAATCCAAATTATTACTATTGCTAGAAGTGTAGCTGTTATTCTGTATATCCATATATTATCAATGACTATAACTATTATTATTAAAAAGCTAAATACTAGTAATGTTAATTTGGTTTGTTTGTCAGTTGTTTTCATAGTATATATATTAAATTTTGATAATGCCTTGTTATGTTATAGTCAATACATCATCGGGTGTTGTCTTATAAGGCTTTGTAAGAGAGTTTAATCTATAAATGGTATAATGTATACTAATAGATAATTAAGGCTTTAGAGTCGAATTAAATATAGAGAACGCCACGCTGTAGGCGGGCTATTAATTAGAGGAGGGAAGTGAGTCTGACCGTACTAGAGAGTCTAAACTTTATTTAAAATAACAATATAAGCAGTAGGGCAAGGCAAGGCAAGGCAAGGAAGATAGGCAAGGCAAGGAAGATAGGCAAGGCAAGGAAGATAGGCAAGGCAATATAAAATATAATACAATAATTACACAATTAGACTATTTACCTTCACTTTTTTTTAAAACATACTATGTTAAGCCCTATA
>Ga0306912_1000543_pt1 | contig 21735 bp, 16 predicted proteins | sample AntRauFillE10628_FD_190443 | JGI IMG/M metagenome (GOLD analysis project Ga0306912, IMG submission 190443) | Saline lake microbial communities from Rauer Islands, Antarctica - Metagenome Filla E10 #628 (v2) (version 2) | ecosystem: Environmental > Aquatic > Non-marine Saline and Alkaline >... | reverse complement strand
ATTGATGGTGATCGGACCGAAGCCCATGAAGAACCCGCCGAACATGACGATGGGCAGTAATTGCGAAGCGAATCCGGTGACGGGAACGAGGGCCATGCGCAAGTTCAGCGGTGCATACTCTTGCTTGTGCTGAATGGCATGCCCGGCCTCGTGGGCCGACACACCGAGAGCGGCCAGGCTGCTGCCGCGGTAGTTATCGCGGCTCAGGGCGAGGCGTTTATGGCGTGGGTCGTAGTGGTCGGTCAGTATGCCGTGACACTCCACAATCTCGACATCGTGGATCCCGGCGCTGGCCATGACGGCTGCTGCCGCCTCGCGGCCAGTGATTCGACCGCGAGAGGGCACCTGCACATATTTGTTGTAAGCGCTTTTTACTTTCATCTGGGCCCAGAGGCCGACGATGATTGGGACAATAATAAGAAAGATAAAGGTCATGGTGTGTTATTCTGTCTCGTTTGAGTTCAATTTAGTAGCAGAGTTCCATTGTTTTGCAACTTCCGTGCCGCAAGTTTGACGATCGAATAGGAAAATAAAAATAATTTGGAATAAATGAACCAACCGATGATCCTAGTCCATATGAAACAAAAAACAAATCGTCTATCTCTTCTGTCCCTGCTTGCCCTGCTTGCAGGTGCCTTTTTCTTCTCCATCGCCTCGCACGCAGGTCCGGCGAGCGAGGATCACGCTGCCTGGATGACCGACTTTGATGCGGCGAAGGCTAAGGCTAGCACCGAGAATAAGCCGATGCTCGTCGACTTCACCGGCTCTGATTGGTGTGGATGGTGTATTAAATTGGATGGCGAAGTCTTTTCGAAACAAGCCTTTAAAGACTATGCGAAAGAAAACTTGATCCTGGTCGAAATAGATTTCCCCCGCAAGAAGGCGCAGTCCGCCGAACTCAAAGCTCAAAATGAGGCACTTGCTAAAAAATATGGTGTCCGCGGTTTTCCCACGATCCTCATTATTAATGCGGATGGAGAAGTAATTGAACAGACCGGCTATCGCCGGGGCGGCCCTGAAAAGTATATCGAGCACTTGAAGGGAATTCTGGCAGGCGTCGAGTAAGGGGCGGTTTTGCGGGGAGTTTCTACTCTCAACCTCGGGACAAAGAGCTATTCTTCCTGATGGAGCACTTGATGCAGAGCATCGCTCATTTCTTTGATTCGGTATGGCTTCGGCACCGCCGCCTTGAAGGCGGAATCCTTGTAGTTCGACATGATGTTTGAGGTGCTGTAACCACTGGAGGCGATAGCGATGAGTTCGGGGTCGTATTCGATCAGGATGTTACTGGCTTCTTCGCCGCCCATCCCGCCGGGCACGGTTAGGTCGAAGACCACAGCATCGAAGGGATCCCCCGACTCTTTCGCTTTTTTATAGGCCTCAATGGCTTCTTCACCGTTGGTGGCAAAGGCCACTTCATAACCCAGAACATTGAGGATTTCTCCTGCGACCAGCATCATTGCCTCCATGTCGTCCATGACGAGAATTCTGCCAGAGCCCTTATGGATCGTCTCCGGCTCTTTTTTGGCCGGTTTTTGGTTGGTCGGCAAAGTGTCGTGATGCTTTGTCGTCTTGGGTAAATACACGTAGAAGCTAGTTCCTCGGTCGACTTCTGATTCGACCCTTATCGCGCCATGGTGACTTCTGACGATGGAGTAGCCCGAGGCCAGTCCGAGGCCGTTGCCGTCATCCTTAGTGGTGAAGTAAGGGTCGAAGACGCGCTTCATATTCTCCGGGCGGATGCCGATACCTTGATCGGCGACTTCGATGCAGACATATTCGCCGGCTTTAAGAGCAGGCACTTCGGCATGGCGGAGGATGCAGTTGCCCAATTTTACCGTGATGGTCCCGCCAGCAGGCATCGCCTGATCGGCATTGATGATGAGATTATTCACTACCTGGCTGATCTGGCCCTTGTCCGCATCGACTGCCCAGAGGCCCTCCTCCTTTTCAACCTCACATTTCACATTGGAACCACGCAGGACGAACTGTGCGCTTTCTTCCACCACTTGATCGATCGTGGTGATTTCGAAGGAGGGCACCCCTCCTTTTGAGAAGGTGAGAAGCTGCTGTGTCAGTGATCTAGCTTGTAGCGCGGCGGTCTCTGCAGCGAGGATTTTTTTTGAGTTTTTGTCATCCTCTGCCATGTTCATGCGGGCTACGGAGAGGTTCCCCAGAATCGCAGTCAGCATGTTGTTGAAGTCGTGGGCGATCCCACCGGCAAGCAAGCTGATGGAATTTAACTTCTCCTGTTTGAAGTTTTCATCTTCCATTTTTTTCTGCCAGGTGATGTCTCTGAGGACGGTGACGCAACCATGGTGATTGCCCGCCTTATCCAGAATGTAGCGCATCTCTGCAGTCACTAGGAATAGTGTTTTATCCTCTCGAACGAGGGGCAGGCCCACGTTGCCCAAGCCTTCGATGCATTCTTTGCTGGGGTTCGTGATGAACTCTCCGGATGCGGGGTCTTTTAGGCGAAGCACCTGGGCAAGAGGTCTGCCAGTGGCTTCTTGGTTGGAAACACCTGTGAGCCTGGAGGCTTCCTGGTTCATGCGTTCGACTACGCCGCTTGAGTCGGTGGCGATGACGGCATCGGCGATTGAGTCAAGCGTGACCGCGAGTCGCTCTTTCTCCCGGTTGAGAGCAATTTCGAAAGTGCGCCGCTGGGTGATGTCGCGCAACATGACAAGCAGTGCGCTTTCATCTTCCCATAACAGATCGTTTGCGCTGAGTTCGACGATCCGTGAGCCGCCGTTCGCTTCCGGGATCTCCAGCTCGGGTGATTGGGTTGTGCTGACCTCGAAGGGGAATGTTTCTCCAATCAAGCTGATTTCTTCGGACCCGAGGAGGCGGGTCGCTGCCGGGTTGACGAACTTAATCTCGTATTTCCGGTCAAGGATGAGCATTGCGTCCGTGTTGGCCTCGAAGATACTATGCAACAAAGATTCTTGGTGCTCGATCGCATGCAAGTGTCTTTCACGTTCACAGTTGTGCATTCTCCGCTCCATCGCGTAGCGGATCGAGCGGTAGAGCAGTTCAGGTTTCAGGCTGCCTTTAACCAGATAGTCCTGCGCGCCTGCTTGGAGTGCGACGGACGAGAGGCCCTCATTTTCGGAGTTGGTGAGGATGATAATGGCGGAGTCTTTGGCACTTGCCTGAATCGCTTTGAGTTTTGCCATACTTTCGCCCTCTTCCAGTGGCTGATCGAGGAGGATCACGTCAAACTTTCCTGAACGTAGCTCTTCAAGCCCATCGTCCAGATGCTTAACCCTGCGAATGTTATAATGGATCGCCGCCAGACTCAAACATTCGGTTACGAAGTTCGCATCTGCGGGATTGTCCTCAAAGAATAGTATTTGAATCGGATTTGAGGTCGTTGTGAGCATAGCTTGAGTGGAATTAATGAGCTAATCCGAATCCGCTCCTTAAATCAACTCCATATCAACCCTCCCTTAAGCCTAGCTTAAGGGCGTCATAAGGAAAGAAAATTAGTTTCGCTTAAGCTGAATTTATTATTGATTAGTCCGCCTTATCCAGAAACACTGCTCTCATATTTTGGTTAGTATAGAGGGTAGTAGTAGTAAGGCTCGAACGTTTGGTAGGCGTTCGGGCCTTTTTATTTTTGAGCGGGTTTTGGTGCCGCGTGGTTAAATTACTCTTGAAGGTTCCCAACTTTCTTATTCTGCCTTGCTTGTGCGGAGAGCGGCTCTTTATCTTATTGTTATTGAAAGCATCCCAGTCCTACAGGCTTTAAATTAAGTTATCGATGTCCAGCAAAGCGGATTCCAACAAAACAGTTCTCGATTCTACGGCTCGCATGTCCTTATTGCGTGTGCTCTGGCGCAGCCGTCTCGGTGATCTTCGCGAGCAAAATCTCATTCGGCAGGGTAAGGGCTGGTTCCACATCTCGGGTATGGGGCACGAGGCACTTGCCGCCATTGCGCTGGACCTTGAGCCGGGAGATTATACTTTTCCTTACTACCGCGACCGGAGTTTTTGTATTCAACGCGGCATGACGGACCACGATCTGGCGCTCGCGTTTTACGCGAAGCGGGATTCTTCCAGCGGTGGGCGGCAGCTGACGGGTCATTTCAGCGACAGGGAACTCAACATATGGAGCCACCCCTCACCTGTGGGAGCGCATCTACTTCCGGCCTGTGGTGCGGCCTGGGGAATGCAACTTGATGGTAAGTCGAATGTGGTCTATGCCTCTCTGGGAGAGGCTGCCGCCCGTCAGGGAGACTTTTTTGAGGCGGTGTGCTTCGCCAAAGAGCGCCAGTTGCCCATGGTTTTTGTCGTCGAGGACAACCGAATTGCCATCAGCACAAGCACGACGGAGACTAACCCGCTGGCGCTGGGTGTGCTTAATACGGAGGAATGGCTGCGCGTTGACGGGAGCGATGTCGAGGCGGTGGCCCATGTCGGCCAAGAAGCTATTACGAAGGCCCGCAGGGGAGGCGGGCCGGCATTTATCTGGTGTGATGTTGAGCGGTTTTCCAATCACTCCAGCGCGGACGATCAACGCATGTATCGTGCAGCCGATGAGCTCGAAACCATGCACGAGCGCGATCCGATTGCGGTTTTTCAGCGACGACTGATTGAGGAGGGTCTGCTTTCCGTGGAGGAGGCTGCGGCTCTGGAAGAGGAGATCCGTGAGGAAATTCGTGAGGTTTACCGACAAGCTGCCGGGGCCGAAGATCCCCTGGCCAGCGAGAGCGACACCCACTTGACCGGGCCTGTGCAGACGCCCGCGCTTGGCCCGCAGATCGAACTCGGCGATTCCTGCCGGATGCTGGATGCGGTGAACAAAACCTTCCATCATGCGATGGACGAGTTGCCCGACGTGGTCTTTTTCGGCCAGGACATCGCTGATCCGAAGGGCGGCGTCTTTAATCTGACGAAAGGGCTTTCCACCAGGGACCCCTCGCGTGCGGTCAATTCACCGCTGGCAGAGTCGACCATTATGGGACTCGCGGTGGGGCTGGCCTCCTATGGCAAACGGCCCTGTTTCGAGATTCAGTTTGTGGATTTCATTTATCCCGGCTGGAATCAGCTGGTTTCTAATATGGCAACCCTGCGCTGGCGCAGCTTCGGTCACTGGAAATGCCCCCTAGTGATCTACGCCCCCTGCGGCGGCTACCTGCCCGGTGGTGCCCTCTGGCACAGCCAGTCCGGTGAGGCTTCTTTCGCCCGGGTTCCGGGGATTCGTGTGGTCGTGCCCTCGACGCCTGCCGATGCTGCCGGGCTGTTTTGGACGGCCCTGCATGGAGAGGATCCCACCATCATTCTTTTGCCGAAGCATCTGATGTGGGCTGAGTTGCCTGTGGGTGATTCGATCGATGCAATCCCCCTTGGCAAGGCACGAAGGGTTCGTGAGGGTGAACTGCTGACCTTGGTGACCTGGGGCAACTGCGTTGAGTTGGTCGAGGAGACGCTCGACGCGATGCCGCAGGAGTTGGATGTGGAATTGATCGACCTACGGTCGATTGCCCCCTGGGATGAGGCTGCCGTCGCCGCCTCGATTCGTAAGACGGGTCGTTTACTCATCGTTCAGGAGGATAATATTTCGGCAAGTGTCGGACAGATGATTGTCGCCACTATGTGCAGCCAGCACGATGTCCTGGCCTCGTTGAAGAGCCCGCCGGTCCTGGTCTCAAAGGCCGATGTCCACGTCGGCTTTAATCCGGTCTATGAATATGCCGCCCTACCGGATCAGCAACGCATTGAAGCAGCGCTCGATCATTTGCTCGCCACCTCTCTGGAAACATCGCTTCTCTCTACCCAATCAGTTGCCGAGCAATCGACCACTCCCTCGGAAACGACACCTAAAATGAATCCCTCTATCTCAACCCCTTTCGGTGCCACCAAGAACATCGTTGTGCCGATCCTCGGCGAGGGGATCCGTGTCGCACGCATCGTCTCGATCCTCAAAAAAGCCGGCGATGTCGTGCAGGCCGACGATGCGCTCTGCGAGGTCGAGACCGACAAAGCCGTTTTTCCGATCGAGTGCGACGTCAGCGGCGTGCTGGGCGAGTGGGAGGTGAGCGAGGATGATGAAGTTTCTGTTGGCCAAAGTCTTGTTCCGCTCACGCTTACGGCTGCAGCGGTCGCCCAGGCAGCGGCCGCACCTGCCGCCAGTGTCGCCCCGGTGAATGGCGCTGAGCAGCGCACGGGCGGCCTGTCGCATGAGGCCGTCAGGCAACTGCAGGACATCGTCCCCGCCACCATTGATATGACCTGCCGCTGGGAAGCGGTGCGTGATGCCCGTCTCCGCAGTAAGGAGACGCCCGGCGGCACGCTCTCTACGGCCACGATGACGGCCTGGGCTGTCTCGCAAGCCATGCGCAAGCATCAGCGTTTCGCATCTGTAGTGCGGGGTGAGGAGCTTGTTTATGACCCGAAGGGCTATGACCTCGGTGTGGCCGTGGCCCTGCCCGGTGACGAACTTCAGACTGCGGTGGTAAAAAACGTCAACTCCATCGAGTGGGACGAGTTCATCGAGATTTTCAACGAGTCCCTGCGCCGCACCCGTCACGGTGAGGTGGTCTCGAAGAACCGCGTTTCGATCTCTATCTCCAGCATGGGGGCCTACAACGTGCGTTCGGCCATCCCTATCGTCGTGCCTCCTTCCATTGCCACGCTCTTTATCGGTGCCCCCTACCAAATGCCGGACCCGAAGTCGAAAGACGGTGCACTCATGGAGGTGGCCTCATTGGTGCTCACCTTCGATCACCGTTGGATCAATGGCGTCGGCGCGGCGGCCTTCCTTTCCGATGTGCGCAAAGGGATAGAGCGTTTTGACCTGCTTTAATTTCCGAAGTGGTCGATTCTGGTGCTCCTGGCAAACGTGCGGATGAAGGTCGCGACGAGCTTGGATAGTCCCGCGAGAGCCTCGTCCGTGATACCGCGTTTTTCCACCACATCGGTAAATCCGGGAATATGCTCTTCGAATTCTTCACGGAGGGCCCGCTTGAAGCCCATCTTGTATTCCGGAAAATCCCTTTGCTTGATCGGGCGGCTCGTTATCAGAGTCACTCCCTGGTGACGCGAATCCCCGGAGATCTTTTTGTAGAGATGCTCGACGGCACCTTGGGGCCCCTCGATCACTTGTATAATATTTCCATCCGCATGGAGCAGCAGTCCGGTGAGCTCCCGCTCGGCATTCCTTTCTTGCGATGATGCGAGGATTTCCAATAGAGCATCCTCTGTCAGCGTGGTGTTGGCAGAGCTAATATAAATTATCTGATGAAGTGCCATGATCTGCAAAAGTTAAATTTAGCCCAATGACGAGCTGTTGACATTTGTCTATCGAGAAAACTCAGGTTATCAGAGCATTTTATGTGCCCTAATGAATCTACTGGATCGCATTCGGCGTTGAGGTCGGGCATTTTTACCAGCGAGCTATGATGAAACAATGCAAACACTGCGGTAGTCGTTACCCGCAAGGAAGAGGGCAGGGCGAATTTTGCTGTGCGGGCTGCGAGCATGTGTGCCAATTGATTCAAGATGGAGGCCTCGGCGAATACTATAGTCAACAGGATCGAGTCGGGCAACCCGTGGGGGATCGCCCTTTTAGTAGTTTAGACTTTGTATCGATAGACCAACTACAACAGCAAGCTGAAAATACCTCGGAGTGTCAAATTGCTGTGACTATCAAAGGCATGTCCTGTATGGGCTGTGCCTGGCTGGTTGAGCAGTTGTCCGGCCGCCACCCAAGTGTTCGTTTCGCGAAGGTCGCACTGGATTCAAACATCTTGAGCCTAGGATGGAAGCCGGGGACCTTCGACTTGTGCGCGCTCGCCGAGGACCTGCAAAAGTTTGGTTATCGCATAACCGGGGATGTGGCCTCTGCCGGTTATGCGGTATCGCCGCTGACCATGCGTCTCGGGCTGACGCTTGTATTCAGCCTGAATGGTTTGCTGCTTTCGGTCGCCGCCGCCACCGGAATTGGAGGAGAGGGTTTGCGGCAGCTCTACAATCTGCTGATCGTAGTTTGCCTGCTTTTCACGCTGTTCATCGGCGGCACGGTATTTTTAAAGCCCGCCTGGGGTGCTCTGCAGCTAAGACGCTTACACAGCGATATGGTGCCAGCGCTGCTTTTGCTCGCCTTGTTTGCGCTTGCCTTGGTCTCGCTGCTCTTTTCGGGGCTTTGGGTGGTGTCCGCTAGTCTCTACTTTATCGTGCTTTCCGTCATGATTCTGGCACGCTGGCTAAGTGACACGATGAAGCGAAAATGGCACCTAAAAGAAACCACCCCTGCCTAATCGCCTCTAAGCCTTCGACCTCGTTCAGGGCAGGGCGGTGCTTCGTCAGTGGCTTGAAATAAGTTCAGACCATGTAGCCGAAGCCCTTCGGCTTTGGATTACGAATAAGTTTTACCATGTAGCCGAAGCCCTTCGGCTTTGGATTACGAATAAGTTTTACTATGTAGCCGAAGCCCTTCGGCTTTGGATTACGAATAAGTTTTACCATGTAGCCGAAGCCCTTCGGCTTTGGATTACGTTTCGAAGTTCCTTAACGTTTCGACCAAACGCGAAGGCGTTCGGCTACGGTTTAGAATCGAAATGTTTCGACCAAACGCGAAGGCGTTCGGCTACGATCAAACGCGAAGGCGTTCGGCTACGACCAAACGCGAAGGCGTTCGGCTACGACCAAACGCGAAGGCGTTCGGCTACGGTTTGAGTAACGAAGCTTGTCCTGGACTTAAAGAGGGCACATTCTGGACGCATGCTCGAAGGCATCACAGCCGGTTTTATTCTCTCCCTCACGCTCTTCCCTGGCACCGTCTGGTTGGTCAAGGTGGGAGTGTCCGGTCGTGCTTCGCAGGTGCTCGCGGTGGGCTTGGGTTTCTGGCTCTCGCAACTAATGTGGATGATCGTGGCCGTTCCGGGGTTGATGATGATGTGCCGACACCTTTCCTTCATGAGCGAAGCGATGTATCTCTTCGCTTCCTTTGTTCTGGGCTACATGGGGGTCAAATTTCTGCGCGCCCGAAAAGCGGACAATCTGGCTAATGCCGGGCCATTGCCAGCGGCATCCACCTTGTTTCGTAATGCGCTCAATCGCTCGCTGGCTATGCCCCTGCGCCTTCCGGCGGCGATGACGATACTCCTTTCGACTGGTGTCTATTTGAATAATCCACCGACCTGGCCGGTGGTGCCGGTGGTTTTACTCGGCGCATTGATCGGCCTGAGCTGGTGGTGGGGGCAGATGACCTTTTTGACCGTCTTTTTTGCCAAGCGCGTTCCGGAGTCGATCACCTTGAAGTCGCTCAACAAGATACGACCGTTCTGCGCGGCGCTTTGTTTCGGCCTCGCGGGCATCGTCCTGTTGCTTGGCCTCTGATACGATTTTTAAAAGCCACGGATACTGCTAGTGAGATGTAGCAAGTTTTCTTTCGTAGCGTGCAGTTTTAGCAAACGTTCCCGCCAGGTTTTTAGAGTCTAAAACCGACGTTTGCTAAAGCTGCACGCTACATTGATTTCAGGAAATTTCAATGTGACAACCCACTAGAGGTTCAAACTTTTTTTGAAAGCAGTATGAGGCGGCAGGAAACGGGATCAATCTTCCAGGCCGGACCACCAGTCTTCGGATTGGCGCAGTGCTTCCGGATGGTGCCCTGCTTCGCGCAGTTCCCGCAGGCTCAGTGAGCGGTGTCGCTTCGCCAGTCGTTGCCCGCTGGGATCAACCATCAGCGGGGTGTGGTAAAACTGCGGAGGCTCCATGCCCAGAGCTTGGTAGAGGAGTAATTGGCGGGCCGTCGAAATCAGCAGGTCCTCCCCCCGCACCACCTCGGTGACCTTCATGGCCGCATCGTCGGCAACTACGGCGAGCTCGTAGGCCGGCACGTCATCCTTACGCCAGACGAGGAAATCCCCGAACTCGCGCCGGCACGTGAACCCGCAGGGACCAAGCCGCCCATCATCAAAAAGAATCTCCCGCCCATCCGGCACGCGGAAGCGCCAGTTGGAGGCACCCGGTTCGGAGGCATCCTGGCCGGTGCCCAGTGGCGGCCGCCAACTCTCCGGATAGATCGGCTCGGCGGCTTCATCTTCCCGGTGCGGAGCCCGCGCGGCATTGGCCACGTCCTTGCGGGATTTATCACAAGGGTAGATTACGTCCGCATCCTTTAGCTTTCTCCAGACGTCGAGGAACAGTTGGTGTCGCTCGCTCTGGCGATAAGGGCTGTGGGGCCCACCCGCATCGGGGCCTTCCTGCCAGCTGCAACCAAACCATTTTAGGTCTTCAATCGCGGCCGCCGCATACTCCGGTTTGCAGCGCTGTGGATCCAGGTCTTCCTCGCGATAGATCAGACAGCCGCCAGCAGCGTTCGCCCGCTCCATCGCGATCCAGAAGGTGCGGGCATGGCCCAGATGCAGATACCCCGTCGGCGTCGGTGCAATGCGGCCTCGGTAGTCGGTGCTCATGGCTGATCCGAGTCCACTGATGATATTTGCCATCATCTCAATCGTTTAAAATATTCAAGCTGTTGAAACAATAGTAAAAGCCTGACCCAAGAGAATCAGTAAATGAATTTGTGTTGCAGCTGCTGAGTGACAAGCTGGGGTGCTGTGTCTTTTCCTAAATTCATTCGCTGGTTGCTGTGGCTGTCTGCTTGTTTTGCGCTGGGGCTGCTTTGCCTGCTGCTGACGAGTCGTTGGTGGCTGCCGCCGCTTTTGCCCCGGGTCGCTGCGATGTGGGCGGTGGAGCTGGCCTCGGCCGAGCGTGTCGAGGGCGGGCGGTTGCGCTTGTCCGGGGTGGCGTTGGAACTGAATTCGGCTTCCGTGGCCATCGATCAGATCGAGCTGCCCGCCGAGTGGACCTATCTGCGCGAGCGTTTTTTTGGGGAGTGGTCGGGGGCTGCCACACTGCGGATCGGGCATGTGCAGATTCTGGCCGGAGATGCGCCCGCTCCGGCGGAACCGGAAACAGGCGAGCTCTTCCTGCCTCAAATCCGGGAGCAAATTTTACAGGGCATGGCCGCAGCCGATCCCTGGCTGCCGAGGCTTGAGCTGGGACGCATCGAATATCGGGATTCGGAGCAAGTCATTGCCGCGGTGGAAGCGGTCGCCTATCAAGGCCGTCACCTCGGAGGCGAGGCTGTGTTCGCATCGCTTCCGGGCCGGTGGCCGGTGGCCGTGGCACTTGGTGCGGAGGCACCTTGGCGGCTGGAGTTTTCGCACGCAGACTGGGCGCTTTCCGGAAGCCTCCAGCTTGAAAGCGATGGGCAGCAGGCCGTAGTGGAGGGCCGCCTGCAACGGGGGGATTCGCAGGCGCAGCTGACGGCCCGCTTTGGCAGTTTGGGGTGGTTGCCGGAAGCAGCCCGCGTGTCCAGTGAGGGCTTTGAACTTTCGGGGATCCGTTTGCCACTGAAGGAGGGCCTTTTTTTGACACCACTTCGGCTGAATGCATTTCAGGCGCAATGGGACGGCGAGGATTACCGATTCCAGAGTTCAGGGCAGACCTTGGTGCAAGCGGCGGACGTGGCTGATCAAACGGTGGCCTTCGAACTGTCGGGCGGTGGCAATAGGGAGACCCTTCGGCTAGAGGCGGGCACGTTGCTGAGCGACTGGGCCAACGTGCAGCTGAGCGAGCCACTGACAGTAGATTTCCATCGGCGCAGCTTTTTGGGCGAAGCGCGCCTGCGGGCCGAGCTGGACTTGGGGCAGCAACCATGGTTTGAGGCCGACGGGCGGATCGAGCTGCAGTTGAGCGCCAATGCGGAATCGCTCGATGCGCTGCATTTCGATTTGCGGGGACAAGGGCTAAGCTACGCAGACTATGCGGCCGAGCGGGTCGAGGCGCAGGGTTGGTTGAATTTCGAAAAGTTGCATCTCGATACGCTGACTGTGACCCCGCCGGACGCGAAAGCCGGTGAAGCGGTGGAACTTTCAGGGACGGCCGATTTGAAGGTGGAGACTGTGAATTTTGTATTCAGCGCCTCGTTGGGCGCGGACTGGGTCAACCGTATAATGGGGCAGGATGTCTTGGTCGCGCCATTTGAGTTACGGACTGGACAGGTGACGGGTCCGTGGGGAGCGCCGGAAGTGCGCGGAGAGGTCCGAACCACCTTGCAGACAGAAGCGATCGAGCCGGTAGAATTGTCCGCTGAGTTGCGGTGGGATGGTCGGGGCCGTTTGGCTTGGCAAGGCGTGGCGCATTGTAATGGAGCTGCGATTGAAAGTGTCGCGAGTGTGATGATTGAGGAGGATGCGTGGTCTTTGCTAGTGGAGTCACTCCGCTGGAGTGACCCGGAGCGTCCCGAATTGAATCTCAAGTCACCCGTGCGTCTGCGTTGGCAACGCTCAGGAGATTCCTTTGAAGAGCGCTTGTCGGTTTCGGCTTTTGTCTTGCAGGGGGATGATATGGAAATTTCTGCCACTTACATGCCTGCGGAGGGGCTGGAGCTGCTCCTGAGAAATGCATCGCTAGGCCGGGTTGATCGCTGGGTGCAGGCGGATCTACCCCAGTATCATATCGAATCGATCCGCTGTGAGCTGACGGATTTTCGCCCCTATCTCGCTGGACGCGTGCAGATCGCGGTGGAGGAACGGATCGATGCGGAGGCACTTGCCCGCCTGGAATTGGTTGCCGTTTTGAAGGAGCGTGCGATTACAGTTCAGAACCTTTTGATCCGCTTTTCCGGAGAGGAGATTTTGCAAGGGGGTCTTGAGTTGCCGCTGCGTTTGCGCTTACCACTGGAGGCTGCCGATGTTTCTGACGCAAAGAAGCCTTTTTACGCATTCGGGGGCGGGGCGCTTCGGGGTAAGCTCGCCGGGCGTGCCTCGCCTGAATTTGCAAGCTGGTTGCAGGCGCGCACCGGCTTGCAGATCGCGGAAATGACTTTGAATATGGAAATCGCTGGCGATTTGAGCGAGCCTGTCGGGCATGTCCACCTGCAAGCAACTGAGGTCGAAATCGGCCCCGGTCTCGTCGATGCTAGATTGCCGACCATCGATGGCTTGGATTTGCGTGTGCAGGTGGATGAAAAAAACATCAACGTGCAAAGGCTGAATTTTTCTTTGAACCAGAGTCCAGTCCGGGCCGCCTTTACGATGCCTATGGAAGTCTTGATCGATCAGGCGAAAGCGGCGGCCTTCGACCCGATGCAAATCCTGCGAGCGACCACGGGTGAGATCCGACTGCAAGCCTGGAAAATGGAAGACTGGTTGGACTGGCTGCCGCCTTATTTTCGCCGGACGGGTCACTTGAGTGGCTCGCTGGAAATGGCTCCTGAACTGATGCTTTCAGGACAGCTGCGCTTTGAGAATTTCGGACTTCGGCCGACTGCCTCGCTGGCTTCGATCGATCAGGTCGCAGGAGAGCTCCACCTGAAGAATCGACTTCTTCGGGTCGATCAAGCCAGTGCCCGGTTCGGGGGCAGTCGAGTCGAATTTGCCGGCGAATTGGACTTAACCGACTTCGCGCAACCGCAATGGTTCTTTGATGTGAAGGGAGATAAGGTGCCCCTCGTTCGCACGACGGAGATGATCCTGCGTAGCGATCTGGATATCCATGTCGAGGCCCGCGACCCGGCCCAGTCGCCCTTGGTTGCGGGGCACTTGAAGCTTCGTTCGAGCACCCTGCTGGTTGAGTTCGATCCGCTGGCACCGCGTTTGAAAAAAGGCACGGCGGCCCGTCCCCCGTTCTTCGAAATTACCGAAGAACCTTTTGCCGCCTGGCGCTTTGACCTGCGGGCTACCGGAGACCGTTTTATGCGCGTGCGGAGCCCCTATTTCAGTGGCCGGTTCAGTGCCGATATGACACTGAAGGGGACCTTTGCGGAACCGCAGTTACTGGGCTCGGTCCGCACAGGCGAAGCTAAGTTGAGTTTTCCGGGAGCAAAGTTTGACATTAATGAGGGCGAGGCACTGATCGAAGCGAGTCGCCCGAACGAAGTACAGCTTGCTTTCAGCGGGATCGCTCAAAAGGCTTCGAAAGTCATCGTAATGGAAGTTTCGCAAACCTTGGAGGAGCCTCTTATTCACTTCGAATCGACACCGCCGATGTCACAGGTGGACATCTTGCGCCTGCTCGCGACCGGCAGTGCGACTGGAGGCGGTATGGGTAATTTAGGCATTTACCTCGGACAAGGAATGATGGGTGCGGGTGGTATGAATGATGGCTTTGCTGACAAGTTGACGGTCGATCTCGGGGAAGAAACCAGTCGCAGCGGACGCTCGACTTTCGGTGCGCGCTACGAACTCACACCGCGTTGGTCAGTCGAAGGGGAATATGATGTCTTCGACGCCTACAATGCCAACCTGATCTGGACTATTTTTAAGCGATGAAGTGCCGCCGCCATAGCAAATTTGTTTTCGGGGTCTGCCTGCTGTTCCTCGCTGGGGGGCTCTTCGCGCAGACCAATCTGAAGGTTGAGGGCATGGGGCTGTTGCAAGACCGCTCTCTGAAGAACCGGCTGGCCTTCCTTCAGGATTTGGAGGCCGACCAGCCCGTGGAAATCGATGCGGCTCTACTCGAAGACAGCGCGTTTCTGCTGATCGAACAATTGAAAAGGGATGGTTATTTACAGCCTACGGTTGAAGCGGTCCTGACGGAGTCCGGCGGCACACGCCGCGTCCGGTGGACGAGTCCCTATGCGATCCAAATGGATGCCGACGCGGTTGCCGAGGAGGTCGTCTTCGTTATCGATTCGGGCCTGTTGGCTTATTATGACGAAGTTGAAATCAACGGCGCGCCGGCTATCGGGGCGGAGGCATTGCAGCGCTACTTCGTGCCAGGTGGCGTGCTCCTGCAGACGCGTCGTGCCAAGGTCTTTACCTGGGAGAACTTTGACCGCCGGATCGGCCGGGTCGTTGAGAGCCTGGAAGCTTTGGGCTACGGGGACGCGCAGGTGCTGCAACGCGAGGCCTCCGTTGATGACCAAACCGGGGCGGTCGATGTGCGCTTGGAATTCGAGCAGGGCCCGCGTCATTACGTTGGTAGTTTGACTCATCTGATCCGTAAAGACGGTCAAGGAATTGAGAAAACGATCGAGGTCGATGCGGACACTTTGCGGACGAGAGCATGGGAGCAAGATCAGCGCAGCACTTATCGGAATGATGCCTTTGAGGCCGGCTATCCCGACGCGGAGGTCGTCCTGCAGCGCGAGCCGGCTGCCGGGCCTGAGGGAGGCGAAGCACGGACCTTCGATTATCAGGTTATTGCAGATTGGGGAGAGCCCGCCACGCTTGGCGAAGTCCGTTTCCAGGGGGACGAAGCAACGCGTCGCAAGACGCTTCGAAGACGCTTAAATTTGGAGAAAGGTGAGCCGCTAAATCGCCTAGAAGTAGATGAGGCGCGGCGCAGGCTCATGGGGCTCGGCATTTACAAGCAGGTCGCGGTAAAATTTGAGCCAGATTCTGGGGCTGAGAGGGATGTCGTCTATTCGCTCGAGCCCGGATTGCGACAGGAGCTGCGGCTTCTCGGAGGCTGGGGGAGCTACGAGCAGGCGCGCGTGGGCTTCAATTGGGAGCACCGCAATCCATTCGGCCGCGCCCACCGCTACGAGGTGGATGCCAAGCAAAGCTTAAAGTCGACGCGAGGTGGCGTGCGCTATTCGATCCCCCAAATTTTTGGCTCAGATGTGTCGTTGTATTCGAATGCTGAATACAATAAGCGGGAGGAAATTACTTTTGACCGATCAAATCGCGGTGTATCCTTCGGTGCCGCCTACGCGGCAGTTGCCGGGTTGCGTCTCTCGGCGGAATACAGGTTTTTTCGCGAGGAAGCAGATCGCGAAGACGGATCGAGCTTCGAGTCCGAGGAGAATGCCACTGTCGCGAGTCTAGGCTTGAGAGTCAGCTATGATCAGCGGGATAACTTCCTGGCTCCCAGTTCCGGCTGGAGTGTTTACAGCGAGCTCAAGATTGCGAATACTTGGCTCGGGGGGAGTGTGGATTTTCAGAAGCTGGAATTGGGCGGCAGCTATCATTTTCCGCTTACAGAGAGCACGCTGATGCATCTTGGCCTGCGTGGAGGTGCGATTTATACGGCGGGTGAACGGGAGCAAAATATTCCTTTCAACGAGCGTTATTTCATCGGTGGGGAGAATTCGGTGCGCGGTTACCGGGAAGGCCAGGCATCGCCACTGGATTCGGACGGCGATCAACTTGGTGCGGAGACGTATGCACTGTTTAATCTGGAGTTGGAGCAACGGGTCTATTCCAAGTTTTCAACCATTCTATTTCTTGATTCAGTGCTCCACGCGCGTGATGGATTCGGCGGAGAGACGGAACTGCTTCACTCGATGGGGCTTGGGCTGCGCTACCAGACCGCAATCGGCCCCGTTCGGGTCGAATACGGTCATAATCTGAATCCGCGCGAGCAGGACCCGGACGGCACCTTCCATTTATCCATTGGGTTTCCTTTTTAATCCGAGCGCTCAAGGGTGTCGGCATTTCTTCTTGATAAACCAGGTCAGGCTGGCATCATTCCGCTTTTCGTGAGTTTGTCGGCTGACTTTTTCAGAAGACCCTCAGGATTCATTCGGACCCGGATACGAATTGTTGGCCGGGCATTCACCCACCACATAAAGTATGACGTTCTCAGAATTCGGACTCGACGAGTCCATCCTCAAATCAATCGACGAATTTGGCTTCACCGAGCCGACTCCTATTCAAGCCGGGGCCATCCCAAACATCCTTGAAGGCAAAGATGTGATCGGCTCCGCCCAGACCGGCACCGGCAAGACGGCGGCCTATGCGCTGCCCATCCTGCACCGCCTAGGCGGCCATAAAAAAGGCGCCCCGCCCCGTTGCCTGATCCTCGGCCCCACCCGTGAACTCGCCGCCCAGGTCGAAGAGCAGTTCGATGCTTACGGCAAATACTGTGCGCCCAAGTGCTGCCTTATCCACGGCGGCGTCGGCTATGGTAAGCAGCTCCAGGAGTTGGAAGCCGGTGCCGATATCATCATCGCCACGCCGGGCCGACTGCTCGACCATATCCAGCAAAAGAACTTTAACCTGCGCTCCATCGAGGTGCTCGTGCTCGACGAGGTCGACCGTATGCTCGACATGGGCTTCATTGATGACGTCAAGCGCATCATCAAGCTCTGCAGCAAGCAGCGCCAGACGCTGCTCTTTTCCGCAACCGTTCCCGATGAGCTCAAACGTCTCATCTCTTCCGCGTTGAAGGATCCGGTCGAAGTCTCAATCGGGATCAAGCTTTCGCCGGCAGAAACGGTGACTCACGAGATCTACCCGGTCGGAGCCATGCAGAAGTTCGACCTGCTCATCGCCCTGATCGAGAAGAGGGAGATCGACAGCATGCTTATCTTTTGTCGAATGAAGGTCGGTGCGGATCGCATCACCCGCTGGCTGAAGGAGCACGGCTATTCGGTTGAGGCCATGCACTCGAATCTGCCCCAAAAAAACCGGACCAAGGCACTGGATGATTTTAAGTCGGGCAAGACCAAGATCCTCGTGGCCACCGACATCGCCTCCCGGGGCCTCGACATCGCCAACGTCACTCATGTCATCAATTACGATGTGCCCGACCACGCCGAGGACTATGTGCACCGCATCGGGCGGACGGGCCGCGCTAAGCGCGAGGGCGATGCCGCCACTATTATCGCCCCGGACGAGCATTCGAAGCTCGATGCCATTGAGAAGTTAATCGATCAGACTATTCCCCAGCGCCGCCTCGAAGGCTTCAACTATTTGCACGAGCCGCATATTCGCGAAACGAGCAGTGCCAAGCCCCGCCGCAAACGCCGCAATGCCAGCACCAGCAAGTTCGGGCGTCGGCGATAACTCACATTCGATTTTAACTTGTAAGTTCCCTGTAGCCGAATGCCTTCGCATTTGGTTACACACGCATTCCCCGTAGCCGAATGCCTTCGCATTTGGTTACACGCGCCCTCCGTAGGGACTCCGCTTGCGGATGTCGCGAAAAGTCTTGGGCTGGGTGGGCCGCGAATCTGGACGGCAGACAAGGCGTCTAGGCGGGCGGCACTGGACATTCGCAAGCGAAGTCCCTACGGTATTGTGTCTGACTATTTTCCTCGGAACTCCGAATTTATCGCATTTGCGCCTCCACGATTCATGAACCTCATCCTTTTCGAAAAGCCCTTCGAGACCCTTCGCCTCGAGTCTGGTGATCCGCGCGTCGCGCATATTCGCAAGGTCCTCCGTGCTGAGATCGGGACTAAGGTCTTTGTTGGTTTTGCCAATGGTCCACGCGCCCGTGCCGAGGTGACGATGCTGCCCGATGACGGCAGCATCGAGTTGCAGGTCATCGCGACCGAGCCCGCCCCCGCGCCCCTGCCGATTCAGCTCCTGATCGGCTTGCCGCGCCCGCACACGGCGAAGCGTATTCTCTTCGAGGCCGCCAGCATGGGTGTGCAGGCCCTGCACTTCTGCGAAGTCGAGCGGGGTGAGCCCTCCTATGCGCAGAGTAGCCTCTGGACCGGCGACGAGTGGAAAGAGCGCCTCCGGCTCGGTGCCGAGCAATCCTTCGGCACCCACATTCCCGAGGTGACGATCGCGCCCGACTTGCAGACTGCCATCAGCCAGTTGCCTGTCGACGCGCCCCGCATCGCGCTCGACAACTACGAGGCAGCCGCGCCGCTGGGCCAGTCGATTCCCGCAGACGCCGCAAGCGCCCTCCTCGCACTCGGTCCCGAGCGCGGCTGGTCCCCCGGCGAGCGCGACACCTTCCGCAAAAATGGTTGGACCCTCGCGCACCTCGGCCCGCAGGTTCTGCGCACCGAAACCGCTTGCACCGCAGCGGTGGCCACAGTGGCGTCGCGCCTCGGTTGCTGGTCGGCACCGACGCAGACAAGGATTTGAGCGCATTCGCGCAACGAGACAAGATCACTTGCGCCCGAATGGGGATAGTGCGTCGGTGAAAATTTAAAGGACACTTAAAGGACACCCCTATAAATTCCTCAAAATGCTTGACCTGCTGTCGGGGGGGGGACGAAAAGGCACCTATTGATGACGGCAGCGCGTGAAACAGTGGTGGATGCGGACGAGGTGGGTGTAATTGAGGGATTAGAGAAAGGGATTGATTGCTCTCACACCCCCATAGTCTTGGCCGTGGTTGAGATCCTCGGTTAGCAACTCGCTGGCACCGCTTGTCTGCGCGGTCGCTACAATCATCGCGTCCCAGAAAGAAAGATTGTATCGTTCCCGGATGATCAAACCGAGGCCAAAAATTTTATGGGTATTATCGATCACTGGCCAAAGGCTCAGGTCTTCGACGATCCTGCGGGCTTCCGTGTGGGAACCGGCCTTACGGACGAAGTTGACGTAGAATTCTTGCAGCACCTGCACACTGACCGCAAGTGATCCGAGTTGCTGCCATCCCGGTTGCATCAATACAAGCGAGACCTCACGCTTAGCGCCGGCTTTCTGATCGTATCCATAGAGCAGAACGTTTGTGTCGAGAAACTTATGGACGCTCATGAGCCGCTGAGCGTGTAAGAGGTTGGTTGCCTAGATCGTAACCCTGCTGGAGGCGTGCCAAGGCCGCTTGTGCGCGGTCGTTGGGGTGGTTTTCTTCACCGAGTACGACTTCCAAGCCCTCAATCACGATGCTCTTTAAGCTTGTCCGCCGCTGCGCTGCCGCGATTTTTCCTCGTTGCAATAGTTGGGGAGGGAGATCAAAAGTAGTTTTCATTTTTAGCAATAAAACAATATTTACTGCTTGGGTCAAATCCAACCGAAATATTCCAAAGTGATGGGTTTCGAAATTTAAAGATTTAAAGGGGATTTAAAGGGAAGGGGATTTAAAAGGGATTTAAAGGACACCCCTATCAATTCCTCAAAATGCTTAACCTGCTGCCAAGTAAGAATTTAAGGGTTCAATTATTTTCCTATTGATGCGCGTGTGCTCTATACGCACGTTTTATGTGTATGACCAAGGGCTCTAAACATCGCAAAAGGAAGGCGCATCCCAATTTGGGAGCGGCCGAAGTGACTTGCACAGCACTATTGCTGGTGGATCAAACACCGTTCCTTAAAAAAGCACTGTCCACCTGTAAGCGGCTGCGCAACGAATTGCATAAAAAGCAGGCCCTGCTCAACGATTTCGAAGAGCACGACCGCAAGGCTTTTCAGCAATGGTATCATGGCACACATGGCACGACGTTGACTCAGCTCCGTGAGTTGCGCGAAGAAATGAGTGCCTATGAGTTTATCTACCACCATCTCTCGCAATGCGTGTATCACGCCTTTTTAGAGGTCCCCAAGCTCTACGACGAACTCATGGAGCGTAAAAAGAATGGCACATTGTATGAGTTCGTGCCGTCCAGCCGCTTTGCTTCCAGTCTTGATGAAGATGAGGACGAGAAGGAAGAAGACTGGGACGACGATGAAGATGATGACTGGGACGACGACGATGAGTCGATGGAGGACTTTTTTGAAAAAGTGTTTGGCCGTCGCGGTCGAAGTGCGTTCGACGGAATAGATGAACCGCGAGCTAGGAGTGCGCTCAAGGCGGAAAACGACGCTCGCCTGAAAGCTTGCTACCGCGGCCTCGCCAAGCGACTGCATCCCGATCATTCCGAATTGGAAGAGTCGATTCGCGCAAAGCGCTGGTTTGAGATACAAGACGCCTATCAAAATGGCGACCTCGAGGCCTTGCTCCGCGTCGAGGCAGTCTGCGATATGGATGACACGGGCTTAACGGCTAAGCTGGGTCTGGCGCGGTTGCGCGATCTCGCGGCCTATCACCAGTCACATCTACAGCCTCTACGCAAAGCGCTCCGCGTGGCTAAGCTGGACATGGCTTTTGGCTTTTCCAAAAAAGGCCCGACTCCGAGAATGGAGCGCGACGTGGCCGAGGACTTGAACGACGAACGGCTGGATGTGAACGATATGCTCGGGCACCTCAGGCAAGCGGCGGCGGGACTCCGCAACGAGGTCGAAGACCATCTTCGCGAGCAGGCCATACGGACGGCTCAAGCGGCCCGCGCGGATGAACGGCGCAAAGCAAGACGAGCCGCCGAGCCTGTCAGGGCGGCGAGGTCGAAGCCCAAGGCCGCGCCAGCAGCTCAAGCAAAAAACAAGCAGACGGCACCCAAATCCGACGATGAAAGGCAGATGTCTTTTTTCTAGAGAGCCGTTTAACGTTCCAATTGACCCTCTAGCTGTCGAGCTAGAGGGTAGTGTGCACGGAAATACGTGCTTTAAATACACAGGCTATTTAATAGCAGGAGCAAGTTGCGGGAGACCTCGCTGGCGCGAGTTCGCTACGGGCGGCGGATCGGTGTAGCGATGCGGCGCTAGCCGCGTCTCGGGGGGTGGGATTGGAGCAAGTTGCGGGAGACCTCGCTAGCGCGAGTTCGCTACGGGCGGCGGGTCGGTGTAGCGATGCGGCGCTAGCCGCGTCTCGGGGGGTGGGATTGGAGCAAGTTGCGGGAGACCTCGCTAGCGCGAGTTCGCTACGGGCGGCGGGTCGGTGTAGCGATGCGGCGCTAGCCGCGTCTTTGGGGGTGGGATTGGAGCAAGTTGCAGGAGACCTCGCTAGCGCGAGTTCGCTACGGGCGGCGGGTCGGTGTAGCGATGCGGCGCTAGCCGCGTCTCGGCGGGTAAGGATCGGAGCAAGTTGCGGGAGACTTCGCTAGCGCGAGTTCGCTACGGGCGGCTGATCGGTGTAGCGATGCGGCGCTAGCCGCGTCTCTGGGGGTGGGATTGGAGCAAGTTGCAGGAGACCTCGCTAGCGCGAGTTCGCTACGGGCGGCGGATCGGTGTAGCGATGCGGCGCTAGCCGCGTCTCTGGGGTAGCGAT
>Ga0306912_1000536_pt1 | contig 21868 bp, 16 predicted proteins | sample AntRauFillE10628_FD_190443 | JGI IMG/M metagenome (GOLD analysis project Ga0306912, IMG submission 190443) | Saline lake microbial communities from Rauer Islands, Antarctica - Metagenome Filla E10 #628 (v2) (version 2) | ecosystem: Environmental > Aquatic > Non-marine Saline and Alkaline >... | reverse complement strand
GTAAACTGCGTGCCATCTTGCCTAACCTAATGAAATCAATGCCCGGTTAACGCAAGCACAAAATATCGACATATACGGAATGACCCCTTTTTTGTCTTTCTGGCAATTATTTTAACTGTTTCGCAATGGAAGGAACCGTAGTCCTTAGCTCTTTGATGGCCAAACTCTGAGGTCGATACTTCGACAGGCTCAGTCCAGGAGGGATAAACCGCTCTCCTACGTGAAGCTTCCTCATCTTCAGGCTTAGGTTCTTCGCTATTTTGGTAGAAGAAAATGAAAAAATTAAAACTCCGCGTCTCAGTGTCTCCAGCGCAGCGGGTGGTTTAAATTTAGGGCACTGGCCTTACCGATGGACTCATGGCTAAAAGATGATTAATCCCAGAAACTGCTGTCTTCCGCCCGAACATAGATATCATACCCGGGGTGATCTTTCTCCTTATCGGCCAGTCCGTCGTAGGGTTTATCAACCAGCAGGTATTCCTTCCCGTTGATCGGACGAAGGGTCATTTTACGGGCTTCACCTTCGTTGATTAAGATCAGCAGATCGCCGGACCAGAATTGGCTTTTGGACCGGTGAACGTTGCCACCCTCTTCGAGAATCAAATAGTGTGGCCGCGGAGCGTTCCGTCCAGATGTCCCCCACCTCTTTCTCTTCTGCACGATTCTTTTATAAGTATATTGTTCTGCGTCCACAATCTCCTGGTCGCTGACCGGCGCCTCCCATCTGGCGGTGAGAAGTAGCCATTTTCCCATTACTTCGCGGTTGGGCTCGAATTTAGTGAATACATAGCGGTCCGAGGCCTGACCACTCCGGGCGGAAGCCAGAGTTTCTTTCGGCAGACGCTTCAGGTATTCACTGCCGTCCGGGAGTTCCTGGATAATGGAGCCAATACGATTTTTGACGACCTGGGCCCCGCTGTCGAGCACCGCACCGTGACGCGCCACGAGCTCTTCCGGAACGGAGGCATAGACCGCTTCGAGCAATGGTTCGGCGAAATCCTGAACTTCCTTATCCGCCGAAGCCAGCGCCTTGCGGATCGCCTCACTGGAGTTGCCGTTCGCCTTGTCATTGGTAAATTGCGAGGTGACTCGCATGATTTTCGGCAGGACGATTTTATAGTGCTCCGGTTCGGCCGAGATTTTCGCCAGGGTGATGACGGTCATTTCCTGGATCCAGACGCTGTCGTAATCGAGCAGCTCGAACAACCGGTCGCGGTGCTTGCCAATGGTTTCCTTAGGGGCCCGTTCCAGAGCTTGGACGGCGTATCGGGTCACCCACCATGATTCATTTTCGTCTTCAATCATGGCACCGGCCAAATCGAACATCTCGGGAGTGACGTCACTTTCGGGAAGCGCCCTGCCCTTGTACATTCCGGTGATGGCCAGAAGCCCGGCTTGGCGAAGTCGGGGATCGCCTGATTTAAGCAGAGGAAGGACCAAATGGTCCCAGCCCTGCGCCACCAAGTTACGCATCGCCATCTCGCGGTAACCATAATCGGGGTGGAGTAGATATTTGAAAAGTTCTTTCTCAGTCGTGCCCGCGCGAAATTTCACTAAGACGGCTAAGGACGCATCGGTCTCGACTCTCTCCTGCAGCAGATCCTGCATGCTGAGTTGAATCGAATCACCGATGTAAACGGGCTGCGGCGATTGAAAGACATCGTCGGCCGGCGTGCCCCAGGGACGGGCCGGGAGTTGGTGGTGTTTTGCATAAGGGCTGCGGGGTGCCCCAAAGAGCTGAAGCTGCTTGCGGGGCAAGGTGTAGGTCAGCGCGAAGAGGGTGCCCCAGTCGCGTTCGTGACCGGCATCGGTGGCGGAGGCATCGTAACGATCCGTCATCCCGGCGATGCCGATACTGCCGTCGAAACGCCGGGAAAGATCCATCACCCAGCGGCGGGTGTCCAGATACGAGCGGTAGGGCACGGGGCGTTTTTCCCGCATCAGGCTCATGGCCGCATGGTGCCAGATTTCGCCCATGCCGCCGCCGGTGTGGGCGGCGTGAAACCAGTTGGTGGCGTAAAAGGCCTTCATGGCCGAGACGTCCCGGGCATTGGCATAGACGGATTTTTCGCCTTCCGGAGTGAGCAAGGTGGCGGCATTCATAGCCAGCGCTAATGCGCTCGTCTTGCCATTGTCGCGGAAGCCGCCCTCCGGCAAGCCGTCGCCGTAGGCCACATTCCCGTGGCCGGAGAAGCGGTAGAAAGCTTTTAAGGATTCCTGCAGGGTGTATTCGTCCACCTCCACGCCGCAGAGGCGGGCCAGCAGGAGGAAAGTCAGGGCGGGCATGCCGGAGGCGTGGACCTGCCCCGAGCCAGTGGAGTAAGTCCATTTGGCCGGTGCGCCGCGACCGCTCCAGCCACCGTTATACATATTCTTTTTCAAGGTATCCGCCATGCTCTTGATAACCGGCAGGACCTGCTCGTCGCCGGTGCGCAGGTAGTATTCGCACAGTCCGGGGGCCGAGAAACCGATCTCCCAGTGCAGGCGCTCGCCCGGCTCAATCTCGCGCACCCAGCGCCGGACCACGTCGAGGTCTTTTTGCTCGCCGGTGGAAAGGAGAAAGAGAATGGAGCCCCACTTCGGCTGGTCAAAAGTGCCGTGCAGGTCCGCCAGTTGCCGCACGATTTTATCCGATTTCGGGCAATTCACCGGCCAGGTGTCACTGTAGGACCCCATGACCGGGATCTGTACCGTCACGTCGCCTTGATCCTTGATCCGGAGACGAACCTTACCGTCGGTGGCTTCAGCCTCGGTGACCAGATCACCGAGAATGATCCGCGGGTCGCGGTCTTTCAAAACCCGGCCGTTGATGCTTTCAATGATCTGCCCCTGCTTCAGCTTACCCGTCTGATCGGCCGGCGAGCCGGCTTCCACGTTCTGGATAACCATGGTCATCCCCGGTGCTTTGATATCGATCCCAATACCGACCGGCCCCAGGTTTTTCACGTTCCAAGCTTTCTTGGAATCAGGCTGCGGATACGGACTAAAGAGCGGCTTCTCGCTGTAATAGCTGTCGGCCGCCTGGGTTTGCGGGACGGCGAGTGAGAAAGTGACGAGCCCCAGCAACAAGGCGCTGGGGCGTGAAAGGAATTTAATCATCGGGTGCATTTTTGTGAAAATAAAGAAGAGGTCACCGACACCATTCGTCCAATCAAAACGAACTGAGTCTGGTGACCCTTGATGGGGCAACTGATGCCCGGAAAATGTGATCTGCAGCGATCACGCGGTCCCTCCTATCCCTGCGGGCAGGCGAGGAGTTGGCGGCTCTCGGAAGCTCGGTTCCAAGCCAATCCGACTTTCAACTTTGAATAAGCTCATGATATTGCGACAGAAGATGCGCCCGGGATTTGTGGAGGTAGCCATCCAACTCGTCCGGGCTGACTTCGGCGTGCATGAAGGGATTCACGTAGCCCTGATAGTTCACATCGGCCAGCGCCTGCAGCCAGGGACCGGTGTCGACCGGCCCGATGCCCGGCAATTGCCGGCTGCTGCCCTGGAGTTGCCAGGCGTAGAAGAATTTCAACTGGTCACCACAAATTCGGATCAGTTCGGGCACTGGTTCCGGCGTTCGCTGAATGTGGTAGGGTGCCAGTGCGATCCCGACATTGGATATGTCGTTGAATTCGCGGAAGAGTTTGAACGAATCCGAGGTATTCAGCAGGGCACCGCCGCCGTGGTTCTCGATGGCGAGCACACATTGATGCTCCCCGAGCACATCGGCCTGCCCACGGATGGATTCTATAAATTTTTTCATACCGGCCCGCAGCTCTGCGTAGGGGAGATCTGCCGCTTTACCGTATTCACTCGTGCTCCCTCGCACCACGACACAGCCTCCCATCTTGCCCAACTCAGTGGCAAACTTGTCGGCAGGCAGTTGGTAGGAGGTCGCGGCATTCAGCTTCAGCTGATACCGCTGCAGTAGAGCGCTGAATGTCTCGGCGCCCATGGCCAGGCCTTCTTCGAGGTGCGTGCAGAGCGGTCCGCCCCAGTCGAATTGCGACCAGACGTCGATCCCCTCGAAACCGAGGCGACTGATGCGGCGCATGGCTTCCTCCAGACCTTCCGGACGGTATTGTACCGAGGAGGTGGAAAGCTTCATCTTCCAATGCATGGCGTTCGTAGACTGCGGCCCGGAGGCGCAGGAGCTGAGCAGCGCCGGAGCGCAGAGCCCCGCCCCGAGTGAAGTTTTCAGGAAGTGGCGGCGGCTGTGGGCCTGCTGTATTTGGAGGTCTGTCTTGTTCATGGATATTTTCCAAGGCTGCTTCACTCAGGAACAGGCGGGACGCCTGCTCTACCTCAGGTATATTTGGTATTGAGCACTTCGTTCCACGGGCCGCGCATGGCACGCTGCATGTTGGCTTTCGCGGCTGCGTTGTTGGTGATGGTCATGGCCTGATTATCCCACTTCAGCGGGCTACCGTGTCGCACGGAGAGGTCGACAAGATGGGTCGCGATGTCCGAATGGATCGCGGCATCGAGCGGCGCGGTAATCTGGTTCTTGCCGAGGATGGCATCGACGAAATTTCGCGAATGCGCTCCCTTGCCTCGGGGTAGAATGGGCTTGTAGCCACCCTTGCGAATCTTGCGGATGAGCTCGCGGTTCGATGCTTTGATCATGAATCGATTGTATTGCACCCAGCCTTCCGTGCCGATCAGGACGGTGCCGTGGTTGATGGAAGGATCGATGCCCTCCAATTTTGGCAGGTGTTTCCGTATGGAGGTGTCGTCGCAGAAGCGGGACGTCATGCCATTCTCGTAGCGGAACTCGGCGTCCCAGTGGAGGAGGGTATCGAAGAGGCCCTCACTCGGCAGCTGGCCGGTGGCATGGACCTCGACCGGGATGGTCTGGCCGATCTGCTCCAGATAGGCCTGACAGTGCTCCAGCGGGTGGGCGCCCCAGCCGGAGAGAAAGCCGATGGAATAATCATAGATATGGAAGATCCCGTTACGGGCCTTATTTCCGGCACCGCAGCGGTCCTCGCAGTAGGGAGCCAGCGGAGCCGGGCCAAACCACATGTCACGATCCCAACCGGCCGGCGGTTCAATCGGTTCACAGCTCCCCCCGGATAAGCCGGGAGGGCACCAGTTGTAGATTTCCTTTACCTCCCCGATCAAGCCGTAGAGCGTCATGTCCACCGCACCCCAGACATTGAAGCTGGAGCGCCCCTGAGTGCCATACTGAATTTGCAGCTCGGGGTGTTCCTCCAGAATTTCGCGGCAGGCTAGGCATTGCTCGATGCTCAGGCCGAGCGGCTTCTCGATGTAAACATGCTTGCCCGCCCGGGCCGCCAACAAGGCCATGGGCACGTGCCAATAGTCCCCGGCCGAGATGTGCACCGCATCGACGTCGTCCCAGATTTCACGGAAGTCGCTGCTCTGCCTGGCATCGTGGAACCACTCAGCCTTGAAGTGCTCGCGTCGCGCGGGGAATGGGTCGACCAGCTGGGTTACCTGCACATCCGCCATCCGGGCGTAGGCGGGCACTTCGCCGTAGGAGGCGCGATTGCCACAGCCGAGCAGGCCGATGCGCACCCGCTCGCTGGGGGCGACATGCCCATCCTTACCCAGGGCAGATGCCGGTATGATCGTGGGAAAAGCGAGCACTCCGGCCGCCCCCAGGGATCGATTAATGAACGAACGGCGGGAGAGGTAACTGGAGTTTTTCTTCTGTTTATTGTGCATAGGGACTGAGGTTTGGGGTGGCTCAGATGGTTAGGCCAGATAAGGGGCCAGCGTCTTGCTCAAGTAGCTCAGACTACGCTCTGCTTCATCGATCTTACCGCATTCGACACTCAAAAAGATCTCGCGATCCACCGGTTCCAGAATTTTTGCTATCCGCTCCCAGTCGACCACGCCCTCACCGCAGGCACAACCAACGGGGGTGCCGGTCACCTTGCCACGCGCGTTCTCGGATTGATCCATGGAAATGTCCTTGGCGTGAATGTGGTACACCTGATCACGAACCTTCTCCAACCCTTCGTAGGGATCCTCAATTCCGGCAAGATAGCTGTTGCCGGTATCCCAGTTCACTTTGATCCAGGGCGATTTGACCAGATTGACAATTTCCAAGAGCCCATCGGCAGTTTTGGTGTAGATCCCGTGCGGTTCGATGCAGAGAAATTTCTTGTGGCGGGCGCAGACCTGGGCGGCCCGTGTCAGGCTATAGCGCATGGCCTGGTGGGCAAACTCGTCATCCATCCAGTCGGGCTTCACCATTTCGTCAGAGTTCAGGTAGTCACAGCCCACGAAAGAGGCCAGCACGGCGGCCCTGGTGATCCGGGGCACGGCAGCCTCCGGCTTCATCAGGGGCGAGTGCGCCGAAAGACTGCTCACTTTCACCCCGTAGCGGTCGCAGATTTCCTGCATCAACAGCGGATCCTCCTCCATGGAGAAGGAATGAAAGTAGTCCACTTCACTGAGTAGGCCCCAGCCGGTGTGCACCATCGGCTCGATATATTTGTAGCCGAGTTCCGAGGCGATTCTTACCCCCGCCTCGAAGGATTTGTCTGCCGAACGGCAGTATTCCATGTTCAAAGCGATTTTAAATTTTGCCATATTTTCAGTTCTCCTTTATTAGTACTAACCTACTATACCAAATTGCGTCTCGCTGCGCTTGCTCCAGATTTCACAAAATATTCCAAACATGGGCACGAACTATCATCCGGACACTTGCGATGCATTGGTCGAAGCCGAGGCTCGCCGCGAGGTCAAGATCGTGGCGCATGCACGGAAGCAATACCCCGGCCCGCACCGCTTGCCGGCGCAGCGGCTTCCCGGCCTCCAAACCATCGGCTACTGGGATGCCCGCGGCCCGCAGAACTGGGGGCTGCCCATGCATCGGAACGAGGGCATTGAAATCTGCTATTTACTGAACGGCGAAATGAACTTTCGCACGGATCAACTATCGTGGGACCTAAAACCGGGCAGCATCACCGTGACCCGTCCCTGGCAGCGACACGCCCTCGGCAATCCGCAGATCAAGTCCGGCTGCCTCTTTTGGATGATTCTCGATGTGGAAAACAAGGCGGAGACGAGGGATTGGCAATTCCCGTCTTGGGTGGCACCGGACCCGGAGACCCGCCTCGAACTGTTGCGCATCTTCCGGAAAAATCAGCTCTGTCATTTTCACGATGAAAATCGGAGCATGATGGACTACCTGTCTCAAGCCTGCCAACGGCTCGATAGCGAAGAAAATCTGATGAGCGCCCACCTCGCCGCCATCGTCAACCACGTGCTCGTCAACGTCGCGCGGCAACTGTCCGCTGACGTCAAAGAGGAGCCTCAAGATCCCCACGGATTCAACCAGACGATCTATCAATTTTATCAAGCCCTGGAGTTCAGCGTTGAGGCGGCAGCAGAGCACTGGACGGTGAAAAGCATCGCCCATTCCTGCCGGGTCGGGGTGACCTATCTCACCCGGACCTGCCGTGAAATGTTCAACACCACACCCATCGAACAGGTGATACGCATACGTCTCGCCCATGCCATGCGTCTCTTAAAAGCAGAGCCACAAAGGACAGTGACCGACATCGCCCTGAGCACCGGTTTCAGTTCCAGTCAAAACTTCGCCACCCGCTTTAAGAAGCACTATCAGCGCTCGCCACAACAGGCGAGACAAGCGTAAGACAGCATCGCTGCTCTGGTTACATTCACTGAGCTGGAAATATCCCGGGAATGCTGAAATTCGTGCCGGTGTTATCGTTAAACCGGGTGCGCAGGTCGGAGAGTTCGACCATCAGGTCGCGCACCAGGGTCTGGAAACTTTCGTCACCCTCAATGCCATCCTCCGGATTATCAATGATGCCTGTTGTCGAGTTGTAGAGAAGGTTGTTCATCTCCAGCGGATCGTTTTCGAGGTCGAAGAGTTCCCACTGCTGGCCGGAATTAAGCTCGTAGTGGTTGATCAGCTTGTAGCGTCCGTCGAAGACGCCGTAGTGCTTCTGCACATTGTGCACGGCACGGGCCCCCTCGTGGTAATGATAGTAAAGTGAATCTTGCCAAGTGACCGGTTCATCACCGGTGGCGGCGGTCAGGTAGCCTAAAAAGCTACTGCCGTGCATGGGATTGGTCGGCGAAACTCCGGCGGCGTCCAGCACCGTCGGTCCGATGTCCATGACCTGGACCATCTCTTCCGCCACCGCGCCGGTCGGGGTCACAGGATTTCCGGAAGCGTCCTTCCACTGGATGATGAGGGGGGTGCGGAAGGATTCCGTATACATCCAGCGCTTGTCATACCAGCCGTGCTCGCCGAGGAAGAAGCCCTGATCGGAAGCATAAATGATAATGGTGTTGTGATCGAGATCGTTGGCCTCGAGAAAATCGAGCACGTCCCCCACCCCCCGGTCGACCGCCTTGCCGGTCAACATATAATCCTTGAGGTAGCGCTGCAGGTAGTAGGCATGCTTTTCGGCCGCGCTCATGCTGCCCTTGTTGGCATTCCACCAGGTGCGGACCTCGTCGTAGGCGATACCACCGAAGCTGGTGTTTTCCAACTTCAGATCAACATTAAGGCGCAGGTCAGTCGCCACTTCCATACTCTGGGCGCGCGCGCCGCTGGCCCGGGTGGCGTAGTCGGTCAAGCGGTCGTCGAAATTGGGCGGCACCGGCACAGTGGCGGGTGTCCAGCTGGCCGAATCACCCGGCGCGGTGTCGGGGTTGGGCGTCACGCTGTAGTCCCACTCGACCGGACGGAACACCGCCGGGTCGGTTTCCTGCGGGCCGGGCTGCCAGACGCGGTGGGTGCCCTTGTGGTTGACGAACATCAGGAAGGGGTCGCTGGCACTGCTGTCGATGCGCGCCTGCAGCCAGTTCAAGGCCCGGCCCGTGGTCACGTCCGCCACATACCGCCCGGCATAAGTGACATTGCCGCCCGGCGTGCTGAGCACCGGACCGTAATAGGAGCCCTGGCCATTATAACCGCTCAGGACCTCGTATTGATCAAAGCCCGTCGGCGTGCTTTTGAGGTGCCACTTGCCGAAGATAGCGGTATTGTAACCGGCACTCTGCAGCAGTTTCGGGAAAGTTTGCTGGCTACCGTCAAAGGGTCGGCTGTTATCGAGCACGCCATTGGCGTGCGAATGCAGCCCGGTTAGAAGATTCGCGCGGGAGGGGCTGCAGATGGAGTTGTTGACGTAGCTGCCACGAAAGACCAGGCCCTGGTCGGCCAGACGATCAATGCCCGGCGTATCGGCCACCGCCCAGTCCTTAAAGAGAGCGTCCTGCGGCGCCGCGTCCGGCAGATCCTGATAGGCGCTGATGGCCTGGTTGGTGTGATCGTCCGAGAAGAAGATGACGATATTTGGCTGTTGCGCCTGAAGGAGAGGTGCAAATGCGAGGAAAAACAGACTGATTCGAAGCATAGGATTGGTGAAAATTAACTCGGTGTCGATCGATAGGATTTATAGGGACAAAATTTGCACAAAAACCCCCAATCCAAAAGACAAAAAAAGCCGGACCTCGCGGCCCGGCTTTTTGCGAAAATAAAAAATTTAGACCCGGCGGCGGAGCATGACCCAAGTCAGGCCAAACATACCGGCAAGCAATGCGAATGAACCGGGCTCGGGGACAACCTCGACCACGACATTATCGATCGCGGGGTCGACACTGGTCGATACATTATCGAGAAACCTGAGGGTGCTCTCTGTCGAGGTGGCTGTAAACTGGAAGTCAGTTCCATCGAAGAAGTTCCATGTTCCGGCTGTTTCCGCAGGTATGTCGTCATTCGTCGCCCCGGTAGAGCTGAAAAGCGACTGGTCGAGCAAACCACCACTAGCTGTGCCAGGATCGCCAGTTCCGTTGAAAACATCGATATCAAGTTGAATCGCTCTGTTATCGTCGGTGTTCGGGCGAGCGGCGTAGAAGGACAATTGATAGGTCGCTCCGATTGTCGTGGTAAGCGTCTGGTAGAAGTAATAAGGGTTGCTGTTGTTATCCTTGCCAATAGCAAACCAGTCCCCGTCTTGTGCGCCAGCGATTGAACCCCGAACATCTTCTGCTGCCCAATCGGATGATCCGTCGGCGACAGTCGTCCAACCAGTGAACGCTCCCCGACCTCCAGCTGTTGCTGAATTATCTTCAAAGCTGCCGTTGGTAACGATGGTGGCAGCTGACAAGGGCGAAAACGTAATGCTAGAGGCTCCTGCGACAACTGCCGCGAGGAGAAAGGACTTGGGTGTGATGTGTGTTATTTTCATAAAAAGTTTGAGGATTAAAAGTAAATTTGAGCTACACCATTGAAGAATTTAAAAAAAAAACAAATTAAAAGTAAACGACTAGGGTGCCCCTTTTGGGGGCAATCAAGCGATCCCTGTTATCTGGCAGAGCGTGAGCTCCATGAGTTTTTCAGAAGTCAAGGCGTCTCCAGGCGTGCGCTATGTAAAATCTGTCTAAATATAATCAGAATTGCGGGCCTTTAGGACCTGTGAGCTGGGTGGGGGCACAGATACGGTGATCGCTGCGATAGCGAATCTGGAGCGGGAAGGCATTATTGTGAACCAAGGGGCCGGGCGCCGGAGAAAGATCGTGAAAACTCCATCTGATGAGCGCACCACAGGCCTGCGAGTGCAAATCATGCTTTATGAGAAAAGCTCTGCCTCGCACCCCTGTGAAGGGCTTGGAAAGACCCTTCTCCTTATTGCCCGGCCAATACCACCTCACGTGGCACGACATGGGCACCAACGTATCGGTTGCCCGGCACCGCACAAAAACGCCCCATCCCGGGTAGCAGGATGAGGCGTTAAAAAATTAAATTCGGAACTTACCGACGACGGCGAAGCAGAAGCAGAGCACTGAGTCCGCCAAGGAGAGCGGTGGAGGGCTCGGGGACCACGGCCACTCCAATATTGTCCATATAATTAGAGCCATTTGTTTGGCTGCCGATGTCATTGAACAAGATATCAAAAGTTCCGCTTTGACCATCCTCCAGTGTTAGCGCACCGGTCGCTAGCGATACATCCACGTAGACGTCATCCCCAGGGATAAAACCATTGTTCTCAAGTACGGTCGTGGATGATGTCGCGTTATTCGTAAAACTCACCTCATACCCATAAAAGGAGTTTCCACCGTTGTTGACATCAAAATTTATCGAATCCAACGTAATGGTTGCGCCGGTGTTATTAGTGAAGTTCAAGAAGATCGTGCTCGGACCTACGGTGCCGTCTTGTTGCTTTTCGATCAACAGGTAACCGTTGTTCGCTGAAGTGTCAGCTCCGCTAAAATCTGATCCGAAAGTTCCATCATCGCTACCTGACCCGTCAGTCCGGATTTCGCGGGTTTGGCCGTCGATACTGACATCAGTATATCCGGTTGCGGTGAAATCCGGTGAAGCGACGCCACTGTTAAAAGTGCCGAAATTATCCCACGAAGCGATAATCGTCGCAGCGGAGCAAGGCAGGGCGAGAGCCATCGCAAGGAAGCAACCTGGGATAGCCATGGATTTTGGGAAGAATTTTATTTTCATATTTCTAATGTTTTTTTGGGATTTAAATTTTACTTTTGAGGACTAAAAGTAAATTTGAGCTACACTATTGAAGAAATTTTAAAAAAAACAAATTAAAAGTAAACGACTAGGGTGCCCCTTTTGGGGGCAATCAAGACACTTACTGCATCGAGCTGATCTATTTCCGTCTGCCTCGTCTGAAAGGCAGCTTGGATTTAACCGTAGAGTTCGGAGAGAACGCGGAGGGTTCGCTAAGTTGGACTACTTGCGTGGTGCTCCCTGCCGCCCTCGCTTCGACCCTAAAACCAGGTTTCACGAATATCCGGATTCCATTCGTTGTCGGAGCGATTCATCCCCCGTCCCCAGGCAAGAGGCCTCCCCTGCTGACAAACCACGTCAAACAGCCTTGCGATCCCGGCGTGGGGACGGTGATAGGTGGCACAACGTTCGAGTCGGATATGAATTCAAATATTCGGAGTCGCCTTTGATCTCGCGTTCGATGCGCATGGCGATGCAGGACTTGCAACTGGAGCGGTTATGGGTCATCTGCCCGGGAGATGTCAGGACCCAGCTCGATAGCAGGATCGAGGTCTGCGGTATCGCAGCCCTTGAGGAAAGTTGCGAATCGTAGAGCTTCAAACAGATTCTGTCCTATTGCAGCGGACCGGCTACAGGCGTTCCGTTCGAAAGGCCAATCGATACACGAATCGGAATGACTCTCGTCATTCCGCTACAGCTTGAGCGTTTGTGCACAATTTCATCTAAGCCGGGCAATCATTCGAGAGTCACGATGCACTCTTAGGTGCTGGTCCGATCGTGCCGCCTTCGACAAACTCCGCTTCCGGGAAGGACTGGGTCCGCTTGTCCACGCCCCGGCTGACCTGATCGGCGGCCCAGCGCAGCACGCGCGTTATAATGGCATCGTGATCCCAGCGGATGTGCGCGATGTTTGGTTGGCACCAATCAAAGACCGAACTGGCATCGCTGCAGATGAGTGAGACGTCTCTGGGAGAGTAAATCCCCTCGAGGGCCAGATGCTGCTGAGCCGCCACAAACATCTCTGGCTGGCTGATGATTAAAGCCGTCGGCGGCGTGAACTCGAATAGCGAGTCAAGGCAGCGATGAAACCCTGCCGGACTGTCGTCCCAGTCCGGAAGGTTAAACGAGCCAGATTCAATGCCGTGCTCGGCCAGCTGATCGAGGAAACGCTGTTCGAGAAGCCCCGGGACGGGATGCCTCCTTTCCGAACGCACCAGCATGCTGATGCGCCGGTGCCCGAGTTCGACCAATCGGCGGACGATCAATTGGTAAGACGGTCCTTTCAAGGGCGCCGCGCCGGCAATATTCACCTCCATCATCCGTCCGAAAAGGGCAAATACGGGCTTGGGTTGTTGCGAAAACCAAGCCAGCACGTCACGGGGGCCCCCTAAAACGATCCAGGCATCCGCCTCAACCGTAGCCACATAGCGGGTAATCCGTTTCAGGTTCATCCCCAGCCCTCTCAAGGTTTTACCGGCAAATCTGGTTTTATACCCGGCGGCCTGCAATTGTTGCTCCAACGTAATTAGGTAACTACTCTTCAGATCGCTTTTTTCATAAATTAAAATCACGACCTGCAACTGTTGCCTTCGCACCTTTCCCTGCGACAGAATTTTACGCCCCCGCCCCGCGCCCTGCCGCTCCAGTAAACCCTCTTTCTCCAGAAGCAACATGGCCGACTCGACCGTCTTGTGGTTTACTCCGAGCTCACGCGCCAAGGTGTTTCGGCCGGGCATCTCCTTTTTCCAGTGTCCTTTTTGTATCTCATCGCGCAGGGTGACCGCGACCTGTTCGTAACGAGAGAGAAAAGCTTTTTTCGGCACAACTTTGAATTGACCATTTTTGGGTCAGCTTGTCGAGATAAAAGCTGACAGCTCTCAACCGATGTTTAAATCATACTGCGGCCGCATGGCGCGCGTCATCATGGCAACCTGATCCGCATCGCCCACGATGGTTTCCTGATTGGCATCCCATTTCACTTCTTTACCGCTGCGGATCGCGATGTCGGAGAGGTGGCAGATAATATCCGACTTGATGGCTGATTCCAGATTCGTGACGGTCTCTGCTTCGCCCCGGATCGCATCAATGAAATTGCCTGCATGACTCTTGCTGGCATTCAGCTCGATCTTCATCGCATCTTTGGCCCGCAGCCGAATTTCATCGGAGCTGAAATCCCAGCTGCCGCGACTGACATTGATCCACCCTTTGTCGCCGACAAACATGGAGCCATGGTCGGATTTTGATACCGGGATCGCTCCCTTATCCATATATTGATGGCAGGTCGCCTCATCCATGAATTTCATCTCGAATCCGCAGTCGTACCGCGCATCGACATCCCAATGGGTGATGGTATTAAAAAGTCCTTCCTGTGGGATGGTCCCCGTACCTTTGACCGTAGTGGGCAGATTCATTCCGCAGTGATCCGCATACCATTGGAACTGGTCGACGGGGTGCGCCCCCCATCCCGCGATAAACCCGATGGCATAGTCGTAAATGTGAAAGATTCCGTTCTCTGCGCCCTGATGTATACAACGATCATGGCTGAATGGCTGGTGTGGCGCGGGGCCCAGCCATAGATCATAGTCAAACCCGGAGGGAACCGGCAAAACCGGCGTAGCCGATCCGCCCCGCATCCCGGGCGGTGCCCAGACGTAGGCTTTCTTAATCTCACCGATATATCCATTCAGCGCCAGCTGTATGCCCAATCGCACCCTTGCGATCGAGCGATTCTGGGTGCCGTATTGAAAGATCCGATCGTGTTTTGCCGTGATTTCCCTGGCCGCGAGGCATTGCTCAATGCTGAGCCCCAGCGGTTTTTCGCAGTAGATGTGTTTGCCGGCACGAGCTGCGGCGAGACTCATCGGGACGTGCCAGTGATCGGCGGTGGAAATATGAACCGCATCCACATCCTTGTCCGCTAGCGCCTCACGGAAGTCCTGGGTTTCGAGACCGCTGAAATCCTGACAGCGGCGCTGCTTAAAACCGTCGATCCGCTCTCGATAGGGATCGCACAGCACGGTCACCGCACAGCGCTGATCGCGGAAGTACGGAGTCGTGGCACCGCGACTTCGGTTTCCGGTTGCCAGAATAGCCAGATTGATGCGGCTGTTGGCTGCGGTGGCTCCATTCAGGCCCAAAGTTTCCGCTCTCACAATCTGCGGTGCGGCTATCATGGCACCGGCAAGCAAGCCGCTTTGTTTTAAAAAATTTCTGCGAGTTCGTTGCATTGTTTTTCTCGGTTGATCTGTGTCCATCAGTGCTTGGATAATTCTCTTTCCTCGATATTCGAGCCAGCTCTTTGGCTCCCAGTTAAGGGCGGAATCGTTGACGAATACCGGTTAAACGTCTTCTGCGCTTCGTTTAGAAACGCGGTCGCCTGCTTATCTTTAAAAATCAGGAGCTTGTATTTCAGAGAGAGCCGCTCCCCCTCTTTGAGAACGACATACTCCCCATACTGAAAGACCGGACCCATGAAGGGCATATGCGGCAGCAGCAACCAGCGGGACGGATGCCGGAGGTTCTCGGCATGCCCAAGTATCGCAACACCTTGGTTTGGTCCTTCCGGAGAATCCACAAATGCAGCCCAAGGCGAAGGCGCCCGAGTCAGGCGGTGTTGCTTGTCTTTTTTGACATGAGTGCGGCCGGTCGTCCCATGGGCATCAAGAAAGATCCAAGCTTCGTGCCCTTTGGACATGCGCAGTGAGAACCCGCCATAATAATACTGGTTGATCGTCACATCCGAGAGGGCTTCACATTCCATTTCGGTGGTTATAGAGTAGCCCCCCGATGCGTCCGGCGGGGAAACCGCGATGATGCGCCGCTCACTGAAAAGATTGACGCCGTTTGTATCCTGATAGCACATCGACAATTCAATCACCGCACTGAAATCAGGTTTCAGATCGAAACGGACATGCTCGATCCGGCTTGATCCGCCGGGAGAAGTTCCATGCTTATCCTCTTCCCAGAAATTCCGTTCGTTTAGAAATTTCCAGGAGAACCAGGCCCCACGATGCCAGCGGTGATCACCAGGACGAAAATCTGTGATGACCGAGCCATCCGGCAAGGTCAGAGGATGAAAGCAAGGCTTGCTGTCTTCGGCCCCCGCATTGAAGCGCCAGACCGTGGCGCCCTCCTTCTTAAGGGCCAGCGATGTCTTATTTTGGTCCCAACTATAATCGGCAAAGAGATGACCGACCATGAGTAGGATTGTCGTCGTAAGTAGGATTGTCCTCATGGTCGCGCAGCTCTCCTACTTAATTTGAGCTCATCCAATGAACTGTCAATTGAATACATCCGGTGATCGATGTTTGGCTGTTAGGCCTGAAGGAAAAAGACTGACTTGATAAAACTAATTTTTCCGGAAGACTGGATAATCATCTTCCACTTATGAAATTACACTTTGCCCCGCTCTTTGCCCTGCTCTGTTCCGTCTGCTTCGCCGGCGATCGGCCCAACATCCTCTTCTGCATGGCCGACGACTGGGGGTGGCCGCACGCCGGCGCTTATGGCGACGCGGAAATCAAATCGCCGAACTTCGACCGCATTGCCAGAGAGGGCGCGCTTTTTCACCACGCTTATGTGAGCAGCCCGTCCTGCACGCCGAGTCGCAACTCGCTGATCACAGGGAAGTATCACTGGGAACTCGGGCCCGGGGCCAACTTGTGGAGCACGCTGCCGGTGGCGCACGAAAGCTTCGTTCACCTCCTGCGGGACTCCGGCTATGTGACCGGCCAAAACCATGCCAAGACCTGGGGGCCGGGTAAGATCGATTCATGGGTCGAACACCACGGCGATCACCCGGCAACCACCACCTACAATACCTTCGAGCAGTTCCTAGACGAAACGGACGCCAAAGAGGAACCCTTCTTTTTCTGGCTCGCCACGGGGGATCCGCACCGAGGCTATCAACGGGATATCGGGATCAGGAAAGGGGTCGACCCGGAGGAGGTGCACCTCTACGGGCACTTCCCGGATGCCGATATCGTGCGCCGCGATATCGCGGATTATTATTTCGAAGTACAACGCTGGGACCGGATGGTCGGCAGGGCCATCGCCGAACTGGAAGCGCACGGCCTGCTGGAGAATACCATCATTATCATGACCGGCGACAACGGCATGCCCTTCCCCCGCGGCAAAGGTAACCTCTACGACGCCGGGGTGCGCGAGCCCTTTGCCGTGCGCTGGGGCCAAGGCATCCAGCCCGGACGCGAAATCGAGGATTTCATCTCCTTCGCCGACGTGGCCCCCACCCTATTGGAAATCACCGGAACGCCGGTCCCGGCCGACATGACCGGGCAGAGCTTCACGCCGCTGCTCCGCTCGGAAGACTCGGGCCGGCTGAACGCCTCCGGCCGACCGGACATCGTTTTCGGGCGCGAGCGCCACGTGCCCGCCCAGGAAGCTCCGCACAAGGGCGGTTATCCATCGCGGGGATTGCGCACCATGGACTTCCTCTACATCCACAACTACCGCCCGGAGCTCTGGCCCGCCGGCACCCCAAACACGGGGGTTGCGAACGTACCGGGGCTGTGGTACGCGGATTGCGACGCCAGCCCCACCAAGGACTACATCTTTGAAAACAGGAACAAGGACGAGGAACACTGGCAGGCCTTTAAACTGAGCTTCGGCAAGCGCCCGCCCCATGAACTCTACGACCTGAAAAAAGACCCCGGCCAGCTGCGCAACGTCGCCGACGACCCAGCCTACTTTGATGTCCTCACCGAAATGCAGCAGACCCTGCAGGAGCGCCTCGCCACCCTAAACGATCCGCGCGCCAACGACCCCGACTACACCGGATTCGACCACTACCCCTATTACGGCCAACCCGGCGAAAAGCGGGGAGTTTTAAAGTGACGTGCTTGGAGAACGACTAAGTTTGAAATTTATGCGATGGCATGGAGCTCGCCTTGTTCGTCCGTCAGAACGAAGGGACGTTCAAAGCGTTTGGGTTTCCAGATGGTGCCGTCGTCCAGCAGGATTTCCTTGTTCATTAAAACCGGATGCGGTGCGGGCTGCCACTTTTTGCCGTCCTTGGATTTAAACCAGGCCAGATGAAGCTCCCCCGGACATGGCAGACCATGTTATACCAATGGGTGACTTTTTCTGGTAATATGGTTGATCTCATAGCCAATGACTCTGTGGCGTGTCCGCTTGCGGACGCCCTCGGGCAAGTTCGAAGCTACCAACCAATCCAAAACCGCAACGGCGCTCGCCATTCGGCCTGAGCTCATGGTCGAAGACAAGCGAGCACGCTACGAGTGCACCACCTCCCTACCACACATCACTCAACCACCCGGTAGGCAAGTATCTGGGACAACTGCATTCGACCGTTCCGGCGAGCTGACTCGAGCCCAGCCCATGCCTAAAAGGCTGCGGGCCTTGAGGACCTCAAGGCCGCTTGAAGACCCACAGCGGGGAGGTCCACCCGGCAGGATGCCGTGGACTGAATTCACCGGCCTCGATAAAGAGGTATTCGGTGTTGTCGATGGTGTGCGGGGTTATTTTGTGGGCGACATAGTCTTTGATATCCATCAATCGGTCACCGCTCCAGATCCAATCCGACTTGTCGGTGCTTCCGTCATTGGCAAAAGTGATTTTGCGGAAGGGAACGCGGCCGGGGTTCATTTTTCCGTCGGGTGCAAACTCAGCGATGCTTTCGACCTGGTCGATCAGGACCCAGCTTCCATTCACTGCGGGATTGGGCACGAAATCACCGTCGTAGCGGAATTTGCCTTCATCGGACGGTGGCTCATTGCTTTCCGGATCGATGCCCGCCTGCCATTCGGAGGAGAGCATGGGCATGAAGGTAGCGGCCTTGCGCAGGACTTCCTCGTCGAGAGGTGGCACTTTGCGCGCTTCGACCCACATGCTGAAGATTCCCTGCGAAACGGGAGGCATTTGAATAATAGCGCGGTCCCCATAGCGAAGAAAGGAAGTGGCGGCGAGGGTGACGGGGCCACTGCCGAACTCGTCCATAAACTCCGAAGTGATCCAACCGCCACGGATGTCATCGCCCTGGCGGCGGCCGAGGCCTGCTTCCGCTTCGACTAATTCCTTACCGTTGACATAGACCTTGAAGCCGTCGCCCGCGCCCACGCCTTGGCCGGTCTGAACGCGAACCCGATACATGTGCCCGGGTTTCGTTTCAGGGAATTCGAAGCTGCCGTGGACCAGGAGGACTTCATCCTCCCAAAAAGTTCGCGGGACCTGGTTCCATGGATTGCGGCTGCCATTGGTCCGGAGTTCGCCTATATACTGGCCGATGGGGAAGAGGCCTTTTTCCCAGCCTGCCTCTGCCGGATCGAACCCAGGATTGAACCATCCTTTCATGCCCTCCGGGTAGGTGACGGAGCGGTAGCGCCAGGGGGAGATGTCGTACTTTTGCTTCTCGGAAGGATCGAAGCTATAATAGCTCCACTCTGCCTCACGAAGTTCAGGGCCGAAGTTTTTCCAGTCGTAGTCGTGCACGTCGATTCGTTGATAAAGCGCGACCAGTTCGTCGATCGTGTTGGTCACGGTGGCGCGGCGGTTGTCATCCGGGGTGGTGTCCGAGAGAATTGAACGGCGATGCTCGCCGATAAATTGATAGATCAACTCGTCCCGGATAATCGGCTTAATGGATTCCCGGAGATCGGGGCCGAATTTTTCCGGATCGGTGCGAAGGAAGAGTTGACTGTAGGGCAACGGATCGTGCGGGTGGCGTTTTTTCGCCACCTCGTAGAGAACATCATACCCACCGGGAATGTTGGTCAGAGTTTCTGCGAAGACCTCAAGGGTCTCTTGCTGGTGGCGGCGGAGATCCTGCCCACCCGGCCAGGAGTCACCCCCGCTGTAGTTTACATAGACGTCGCCGAAGGTTTCCAGCGCGAGGGTGCGCACGCTACCGGAAGTTTTGGGCAGTTTATCACCGATGACGCGGAGTGGCCCCATCGTCGTGCTTTGGCGCGGGGTGCTGCTGATGGTTTTACCGACGGGAGGCATCACCTGTGCGTAGCAGCGCTCGTCATCGATCAGCTCGGCCAGCACCATGAGTGCGCCGTTTTGCAACCATTGCTCCGAATGATCGAGGTAGCCGATAAGTAGGTCCAGGTGGGGGATGAGCATGTCCGGCGTGCCTTTGCCAATAAGGGCGAGGCAGGCATCCTTGACGAACCAGGATTCGGCATCGTCCCCGAGACGTTCGATGGCGTAGTCGAACATCCGCTGGGACCATTCGGCTTCCGGATCAAAGGGGTGGATAGAAGCTTGGAGGCCGGCATAGCGCACACGCGCGTCGGCATGGCGGGCGAATTCCTCCAGCAATTCGTGGCGTACGCGTTGGCCAGGTTTGGAAAACATGTAAGTGGCGGAAAGGCCACCCGCTAGATTGGCCGCGGTGTGGCGAATGAGATACTCAGGGTGGCGCACGTATTGACGAATCACCTCATCACTGGGGGGCTCCTGATTGAGGCGCCGAATGAATGGGAGTCCGGAATCCTCGGTGAACGTCTCGCCGGAGATATCGTGCCGATGGCCCTCCTTATCCGCGGCGGGCGCCATCGAAAGGAAGGCGTCGTCAGCCTCCGTGCCCCAGGGGCGCTGGGGCAGCTGATAGCTTTTCGAGTATTTCGAGGGGGGTGCGCCGGTGATACGAAGTGTCTTGCGCGGGACGGTATAAGTGAACGGATACAAATTCCCCCATTCCACATTATCGTAGCGGGCACCGCCCAGGATGGCAAATGAGCCATCGAAACGGCGGGACATGTCGTAGTGCCACTTGCGGTGATCCATGAATTCCCGGTAGTGCCCGGGCATGAGGTCGTGCACCAGTCCCATGCCGGCGCTCCGCCAAAGCTCGCCGATACCGCCGCCGGTGTGGCCATGGAGCATATAGGTGGTGGTGTAGAAGCTGGAAAGCGCCGCTATATCCCGGGCGCGGGCGTAAAGGGAGTCCTCCCCTTCCGGAGTGAGTGAGGCGGCGGCCGCCATAGCGAAGGCGAGCTTGCCGTTTTTACCATTATCAACGAACGAAGTCTCCGGGCGGTGGTCACCATAGGGATTGAGGCCGCGTCCGGCGTAGCGGAAGAGATGAACGAGGGAGCGGTGCAATAGACTATCGTCGATCTTTGCGCCGCACTGTTTGGCCAGCAGCAGGAAGGTGACGACGTGGGTGCCCGCGGCATTCAGATGGCCGTTGCCATAACCCAGACGAACCACGCCACCGCGCCCGGCCCAGCCGTCGAGGTATTCACTTTCGGTGGCGGCATCCACCCAGTCCTGAATCAACTCCAGTGCCACCGGATCGCCGGTGCGGAGATAATATTCGCAAACGGCCAGCCCCCCGTAGCCGATGTGCCAAGGATAGCCGCTATGGTTACCTTTGTTGAGGGCATGGACCCAATCCCGCACCGGTGGCAGGTCGCCATCATCGCCGGTGGATAGAAGAAAGAGCATCCCGGCATCGGCAAAACCCTTGTTCGCATCCGGCTGCGCCAGATAATCGGCAAACTCGCGGACGATCCGCTCGGACTTTGCGCAGTCGAGCGGCCAGGTAGCGCTGTAGGCACCGAGGACCGGGATGTTGACAACAATTTCCTGCGTGGTGCCCTTGCCACCGTCCTGGACTTCAAACTTGAGCACCCCATCGCTGGCCTCGGCCGCCTCGATGGTGTTGCCGAACTGAATGCGTGGGTCGATGTCACTGAGCGGCCGCCCGTTGATCGTTTGGATGATCTGGCCTTGTTTGAATCCACCGGCAACAGCCGCCGGTGACCCAGGCTCGATCTTGCCAACGACCAAAGTAAAGGCCGGCTGCCGCAACTCCAAAGACAGGCCAACCGGACCGAAACGACTCAATTTGGTGATCGATTTCTGCTCCGACGGTGCGGTGGAAAAAAGCGGGAGCTCTGTGTAAAAAGATTCGGCTTGGTTCACAAGTCCTCCGTGATCGCATCCATCCGTTTCTGGAGCACGTCGGTCACCGCCTGCGGGTCGTCGCCGAGTTCGGCGGGATGCTGGATGGTTTCGATGCGCACTTCGATCTTGCTGAACGGCACCGGCAGATAAAAACGATCCCAGCTCTTCAAGCGCCAGGCGCGGCGAAAGTTTAGCGAAAACAAGACCAAGGGCGCGGCGGTCTTTAAGGCCACGCCGACCGCACCCGACTTGAGTTGATACATCGGACCGCGGGAGCCATCGGGCGTGACGGCGATATCGTAGCCCTCCCGATGGGCGGCCAACATCTCACGCACGGCCTGCGGACCGCGCTGATAACTCGAGCCGCGGAGGATTTGAAAGGGGTCAAACGTAGAATACGAACATTTTTCATTCAGTGGATTCACGTATAAGGTTCGTAATTCGGGAAGGATGCCCCATGTTCAACTGTTTGCCAATCCAGGGGTTCCCCGCTGTGGT